>Ga0208414_1000093_pt1 | contig 98227 bp, 100 predicted proteins | sample AntAceMetag02UKE_FD_184770 | JGI IMG/M metagenome (GOLD analysis project Ga0208414, IMG submission 184770) | Saline lake microbial communities from Ace Lake, Antarctica - Antarctic Ace Lake Metagenome 02UKE (SPAdes) (version 2) | ecosystem: Environmental > Aquatic > Non-marine Saline and... | reverse complement strand
CCGTTGCTCCGGGCTGGCTGCTTCGTGCGGACCTCGAGTTCATCTCGCACGACAACATCTCGAATGGCACGGGCACGGGCACGACGACCGACAACGACGGTCGTGGCTTCATGCTCACCAACATGTTCATCTTCTAAGCTGCCTTTACAGCTTGAAGACGAAACAGGGCGACAGTTATCTGTCGCCCTGTTTTTTTGTGCCTTGCATGGAAAATCCCGCGCCTCCAACGAACGTCTAATAGATTCTGCGGGCGTACTCGGGTTGATTGGAGGCTGGAGGTTGCAGTTCAGGATGTCCTGAGCGTTCCTCCGTTCCCCCGACCCTTCACAGGGTTATTCATGTGCAGGGCTCACGCCCTGCACATTTTTTTGTCTCCTGCGTGCTAGGCTGATACCGACCGCATCACTGAACCCGGGCATTTTCAGACGTGCTGAACGACTGGACGATCCTCGCCGCCTCGCTCGGCTATATCGGTATCCTGTTTGCCATCGCCTCCTGGGGGGATCGCAAGGCCGGGCGACATGGCGCGCGGGTGCGGGCCAAGCCGCTGGTCTATGCGCTCTCGCTGGCGGTCTACTGCACGTCCTGGACGTTCTATGGCAGCGTCGGGCTGGCCTCGGTTTCAGGGTATGATTTCATCCCGGTCTATCTTGGCCCGATCCTGTTGTTCACGCTCGGCTATGTTGTGCTGCGCAAGATCGTGCGGATCGGCAAGGCCGAGAACATCACCACCATTGCCGATTTCATTGCGGCGCGGTTCGGCAAGAGCCAGACGCTGGCCGCGGTGGTCACGCTCTTCGTCGTGGTCGGCATTCTTCCCTATATAGCCCTGCAGCTCAAAGCGGTCTCGACCAGTTTCATCGTCCTGACCAGCTATCCCGAGATCGTGATGCCGGCGGGTGTTTCAGGCACGCCCTGGTGGACCGATACCGCGCTGGTCGTCGCGCTGTTGATGGCGACCTTCTCGATCATGTTCGGCACCCGCAATGTGGATGCAACCGAACACCACCAGGGGATGATGCTGGCGATCGCCTTTGAATCGGTCGTCAAGCTGGTGACGTTTCTGGCGGCAGGCATCTTCGTCACCTTTTTCATGTTCGCCGGGTTCGGCGATCTGGCCGCGCGTGCGGCTGCTGTGCCGGAGATCGCGGAGATCTTTGCCGTCGATATCCATGTTCCGACCTGGTTGACGATCACGCTGCTTTCACTGGTGGCGATCATCTGCCTGCCCCGGCAGTTCCACGTGGCCGTGGTGGAGAATGTCGACGAGCGCGAGCTCAAGCGCGCGGCCTGGATTTTCCCGGGCTATCTGGTGGCCATCAATATCTTCGTGATCCCGATCGCCGTGGCTGGTCTCCTGCTGTTTTCAGGCCGGGGCGTGGATGCGGATACCTTCGTGCTGATCCTGCCGATGTTGGCACAGCAGGAAACCCTGACGCTGCTTGTCTTCCTTGGCGGCCTGTCGGCGGCCACGGGGATGGTGATCATCGCGACCGTGGCGCTGGCGACCATGGTGTCCAACGATGTGTTCACCCCGATCTTCCTGCGCTACTGGCGCGGCGGGAAAACCCGCGATGGTGATGTGGGGGCGACACTCCTGAACATCCGCCGTTTCACGATGATCGCGATCCTGCTGCTGGCCTTTGCCTATTACCGGGTTGCGGGCGAGGGGCAGGCGCTGGCGTCGATCGGACTGATATCCTTCGCCGGGGTGGCGCAGTTTGCGCCCGCGATCTTCGGCGGCATTTTCTGGGCCCGCGCTGCCCGGCCGGGGGCGCTCGGCGGGATTCTGGCCGGCGGGCTGGTCTGGGCCTACACATTGCTGCTGCCGACCTTTGCCGCGAGTTCCTGGTTCCCCGACACGCTGCTCTCTGCCGGGCCGGTGGGCATCGCATTCCTGCGGCCCCATGCGTTGTTCGGAATCGACCTTGGAAACCCCCTGACCCACGGGGTCGTCTGGAGTCTGGGCGCGAATATTCTCCTGTTTGTCGTGCTTTCGCTGTTCAGCCGCCCGGGCGTGCTCGAGCGCGGGCAGGCGCGCGCCTTTGTCGAGGTGATGGCAGCCGATCCCGCGACCCGGCCCCGGACCATGAGCGGCTCCCTGACCGTGCGTGATCTCGAAGCTCTGGTGGGGCGCTATCTGGGTACCATGACCGCCGAGCGCGCCTTCGCCCAGTATCTCGCCGAACGCGATCCGGCTCTGGGGATTGACGACCCGGTGGATGCCGGCGCGCTGCGCTTTGCCGAGCGGTTGCTCGCCAGCGCCATCGGGGCTTCCTCGGCCCGGCTGGTAATCGCCCTGTCGATGGAGCGCGAGGATATCGACATGCAAAGCGCGATGCTGCTGCTCGACGATGCCAGTGCCGCGATCCAGTACAACCGGGAACTGCTCCAGACTACGGTGGAGAACCTGCGTCAGGGCATCGCGATTTTCGATGAGAACCTGCGTCTGGCCTGGCTCAACGAGCGTTTCCGCAACTATCTGGGCCTGCCGGACATGGATGGCCGCGTCGGTGTGCCGGTGGAAGACATCATCCGCCATAGTGCCGAACATGGCGAATATGGCCCGGGCGAGGTGGAGGCCATCGTCAATGACCTGCTGACCCAGTACCGCCAGCGCGAGCCGGCCATCTATGAGCGCCGTCTCGAGGACGGCACCGTGCTGGAGGTCCGCACCAGCCCGATGCCTTCGGGCGGTGTGGCGGTGTCGCTGATGGATATCACCGACCGGGTGCGGGCTTCCCGCGAACTCGAAGAAGCCAAGCGCGATCTTGAGCTGCGTGTTGGTGAGCGCACGCGTGACCTGATGGGGCTGAACGAGCAGTTGCGCCGCGCCTCGGATGCGGCCCAGCAGGCCAATCTTGGCAAGACGCGCTTTCTGGCTGCGGCCAGCCATGACCTGCTGCAGCCGCTCAACGCGGCGCGGTTGTTCCTGTCATCGCTGTCTGAACGGGAACTCGACCACAACAGCGGCGAACTGGTGGGCCGGGTCGATACTTCGCTCCGTGCCGTGGAGGATCTGCTGGCCGGGCTGCTGGATATTTCAAAGCTCGATGCCGGCGGGGTCGAACCCCAGATCGAGGATTTCCCGATTGACGAGTTGCTGCAGGCGCTCGGCACCGAATTCGCCGCTGTGGCCGAGGATCGCGATATCGAATTGCGCGTGGTGGCCTCGGCGCATTTCGTGCGCTCTGACCGGCGGTTGCTGCGCCGGATACTCCAGAACCTGCTGTCGAACGCCTTGCGCTACACCCCTCCGGGTGGCCGGGTCCTGATCGGCTGCCGTGGGGGTGGCGACCGGTTGAAGCTCGAGGTGCGCGATACCGGGCCGGGGATTCCCGAAGACATGCGCGAGGCGGTCTTTCGGGAGTTTCACCGCTTGCCCCATGGCGAAGCCCAGGAGCAGGGCCTGGGCCTCGGCCTCGCGATCGTGGAGCGGATTGCCCGCATGCTCGGTCATGTGATCGAGTTGCGGTCGGATGCCGGACAGGGTTCAACCTTCGCCGTGACCGTCCCGCGCGGCATTCCGACCTCGGCGGTCGAGGAGGCGCGACCCGTGCCCGCATTTTCCGATGGGGGGCTGGCCGGGGCGGTGATCCTGTGCATCGATGACAACGCCGATATACGTGACGGGATGCAGGCCCTGCTGGGCGGCTGGCAATGCGATGTCCGCACGGCTGCCGCAGGCCAGGAATGGCGCCGCGCCATGCGGGATGATGCGCCCGACCTGATCGTGGCGGATTATCATCTGGGCGGCGATGAACATGGTCCCGATGTCGTGACCGAAATCTGCGGCGTGTTCGAGCGGGTGATCCCCGCGATCATCATAACGGCCGATCCGTCCGAGAGCCTGCGCGAGGAAGCCGCCCGGCGCGGCCATATCGTGCTCGCCAAACCAGTGAAGCCGGCTGCCTTGCGCGCGCTGATGACCCGCATGCTGGCCCAGCGCGCCGCGGCGCGTCAGTCGGTCTCGTAAGGCGTTCCTGAATTGCGCATCAGTCGCCGGGCATGCCGCGCGCGGGGTCTTCCACATTCAGGCGTCCGGCGAGGATCACGGCCTGGGTCCGGCTGTTGACGTCAAGCTTCTGCAGGATCGCCGAGACGTGGGATTTGACCGTGGCTTCGGAAATGTCGAGGTCATAGGCGATCTGCTTGTTCAGCTTGCCATCCGACAGCATACCCAGCACACGAAGCTGCTGCGGCGTCAGCGTGGCGAGCCGTCCGGCCAGCAATGCGTCTTCGGCGGTCGTGTCGGGGATGTCGTCCATGCCGCCCGGTATCCAGGAATTTCCGGCCAGAATGTCACGGACAGCAGCACGTATCTCGTCGGTCGAGGCTGATTTGGGGATGAAACCGGAGGCACCGTAATCCATGGCTTGGCGCATGATGCGGGGATCGGTGGTGGCCGAAATCATCGCGACCGGCGTTTCGGGAAACTGGGAACGCAGATAGGCCAGACCGGTGAATCCGCGCATGCCGGGCATGTGCAGGTCGAGCAGCACCAGATCGGGCGCATCCAGCTCGCGGATTTTGGTTTCCGCAGCCGCCAGACTGCCGGCCTCATGAAAGACTGCGTCTGCGAGGTCCTGCGCGATGGTTTGGCGCAGGGCGTCACGCACCAACGGATGGTCATCCGCGATCACAATGACAGCGTGTGTGCTCAAGATATGGTCCAGCCCCCGGATCGGTACTCTTTTTCTTTGGAGTATGTACCGGATCGTAGGATGCGTCCAACTGGGAGTCAGGTACAGCATCAGGCCGCCGCTCATGCTTCGTCAGGCTCAGCATGAGGTGGTGGATGGCCTCATCCTGAGCCTGACGAAGCATCATCCTGAGCTTGTCGAAGGACGAGGTCGTTGCCCGGTTTCAGTATTTCAGGGTCGCGCCATAGCGCCAGCGCTCGATGGTCACCTCGGCAAAGACACCGCCATAATTCAGCGGTTCCCCGGCCCAGAATTCCTCGCAGGCGGCGAGGTCGGGAAACTCCATGATCATGAAGGACCCGATCATCTGGGTGCCGGAATCATCGAACATCGGGCCGCGCGCCACATAGCGGTCCATCACCGAGGCCTGGAACTTGTGATGCGCCTCGGCCACCGCGTCGCGCCGCTCCTTGGCTTCCGGGCCGTCGATTGCGGTGATCGCGAATTGCTGCCAGCCTTCGGTGCGCGGATAGGTGTTCCAGCGCAGATCCATCGACGACGACCAGCGGGTCACCGAGGTGCTCGCAAACGCGCCGGCCTTTGCGTAGCCATCGGCGGCGATCCAGGCTTCGGCGGCCGCCTTGTCCGGCGCGTCGATCATCGCCATCGCGCCGCGCGGCGTCTTGCCGTCGGCCTTCAGCAGGGGGCCGGTGAAGCGAATCTGGTCCTGGGTGCCGTGCAGATGGGCCTGATGGCCTTCCATGCCGGCCTCGCGCAATTCCAGTCCGCCTTCGGTCTTGAAGTAACCCTTGCAGATCCAGCTCGGGCTTTTCGTCTTGTAGTATTCCGCGAGCTGCTCTTTCGAGAGGCCGTAACGCGGGTCGCCGGGCAGGGCACCGGACGGATTGTTGGGGTCGTCGCTCATGGTCGTCTCCTCGGCGGGGTCGTGTTGGTTCTTGTTGGAGACAGGATCGCGCCCGAAATGCCCGCGCGCAACCCCCCGGTTGGGAACGACAGTGCTGCACGAACGTCATGTCTGGCCGAGACAGGGCGCAGGCAAAGACATGACTCTCCCGCAGATCGATTTCCCGCTAAGCTCTCCCCAGCAAAACGGGGGAGACATCATGACACGCAGTTTTCGCAGGATCGTCACCGGCCACAACGCGGCGGGGAAATCCATCATCTGGCAGGACGGGCCCTCCCCCAATGTGGTGGAGTTGATGCCGCAACTGAACCTGCACGAGCTCTGGCAGACCACCGCGCCGGCCGACAACACCGGAAACACCGACACCGCGCTGGGCGGGATTCAGCTCGAGCCACGCGACCCGTCGGGTACGGTCTTCCGCATCGTCGATTTTCCGCCCGACGACGCCTGGAAAGATGCCGATGTGGGTGAAGCCTTCAAGACCATGGGCAGCGGTGACGCCCACGACCACGACGCCGAAACCGCGGCCATGCACGAGACCCAGACCACCGACTACGCCATCGTCATCCAGGGCGAGATCTGGGCCGTGATGGAAGAGGGCGAGACGAAGATGGAAGTTGGCGACGTGCTCGTTCAGCGCGGCACCAACCACGCCTGGTCCAACCGCTCGGACCAGCCCGCCGCCGTGGCCTTCGTGCTGATCGGCGCGAAGCCGCGCGTGTAAATTTCACGTCATGCCCGGACTTGATCCGGGCATCCATTGCGCCGGCTGGAGCCGGAGATGGCCGGGTCAAGCCCGGCCATGACAAGAAAAGGAAGCGAAAATGTCCGCCAAACTTCGCCACGTCGCCCTGTCCGTCCCCGATCCGGAAAAAGCCGCCGCCTTTTATGAGAAGGCGCTCGGCATGACCCGCGTGGGAGAGAACGACCATCCCGGCGCGACGGCGATCTATCTGACCGATGGCGTGATGAACGTGGCGTTGCTCCGCTACAAGACCGAAGAAGCCGCCGGTGGTGATCCGGACACGTTCGGCATCCACCATTTCGGTTTCGTGGTCGATGACCCCGAGGCCGCAGGTGCGGAAATCGAAGCCGCGGGTGGCAACTGGCTGATGGGCGAAGCCAAGGATTCCGGCGCGTTCTACGAAATCAAATACCGCGACCCGGACGGCCAGATCTTCGACATCAATGAGGGCGGGTGGAAGACGGAAGAATGAAAACCTGATGCGTAAGGCACACTATGTCTTGATCACTATCTGTGTGATGGTTTTGCTTCTGACCGGCCCGTTTCTTGTTGTGATGGGTATCAACGAAATTCGTCTTCACCGGTTTGCCGCACAATTAGGCGATGTGCCGTTTCCCGCGCCGTCGCGCATATTATCGCAGGGCGCGAATTTCTATCCGGCCATTGGAAGCGCGCCGGCCTGTGATTTTGAGGCGACACTTGTCGTTCAAATGTATGTCGGCGCTGACGCCGTTAAGGACTTTTCGGATGATCTTCGACGCATGGAGTTCGAGAATCCCAGAACAGCAGAAAACGGGAGGCCGCCAGACGTGAATGTGATCGTTGACGGCAGTATCGTCGTTCTAACGATTTCTGCCGGGCCTTGGGACACAATGGATCCGCGTTGTTTATGATGGTTCGATAGGCGGCGCCAATATCGCCATGATCTGCTCATTCCGTTGGCGTCACCTTTCCAGCGCCACACCCTCCAGCGTGATGCGGTGCATCAGGCGGCGGTGGCCGTGGTAGTCGTTGAGGGCGAGGTGCCAGGTCGCGCGGTTGTCCCAGAGCGCGATGGAGCCGGGCTTCCATGCGAAGCGATAGATGTGTTCGGGGCGCCGGGCGTGGGTGAACAACTCTTCGAGTAATGCGTTGCTTTCATCCTCGGGCAGGCCGTCGATCCGCACCGTGAAATCCGGGTTCACATACAAGGCCTTGCGCCCGCTGATCGGGTGGCGGATCACCACCGGATGCCAGACGTCTTGCGTGGCGGCCTCGGGGTTACGATAGCGGTCGCCCTGGTCGTTGTTTGCCGTGTCGGTGAGATGTGCCGCACCGGCGCCGAACACATGGCGGGAGGAATGCAGCGCCCGGGCACCCGCGATCCGCGCCTTGGTGGCCTCAGACAGGCTGTCATAGGCGGCGTACATGCTGGCAAACAAAGTGTCCCCGCCGCTCGGGGGCAGTTCGCGGGCGACGAGGATCGAGCCGGTCGCCGGGATTTCGTCATAGCTGTGATCGGCATGCCACGCGCCGCCGATATTGTTCTTCTGGTCGGCCTCCTTGCGCACTTCGGCGATCTGCGGGTAATCCGCGACCGGCGTGAAGAAGCGGTTGATGACGATGGGTGCGAGGGCCTGCGCAAAGGCGATGTGCTGTTCGGGGGTGATCTCCTGATCCCGGAAGAACAGCACGCCGTGTTCACCCAGCGCGGTGTGGAGCGCGGTTGCGGTGGCCGGGTCGAGCGGGCGTGACAGGTCGACGCCCGAGACAAAAGCGCCAACGGGGCCGTCGGTCGGGGTGGCTGTCAGTTTGGCGTCTGGCGCTGGCATCGCAAATCCTGAAGTGGTCGCCTGATTTAATCTGGCCGTCATCCAAGCCTGTCATTGCGAGTGCAGCGACGCAATCCAGTAGATGAGCCGCGTGCGGCGCCGTTCTGGATTGCCACGGCGCCTGCGGCGCCTCGCAATGACGCGGGAGAGCCGGTCGAAGAGGCCCGGCATCCGGTTCGTCCGTCGAACGTCGCCCCATTTCCCTCCATGGCGTCGCCGGGCTAATCTCCGGCCAATGAGATAAGCACCCAACAGGGAGAAGCGTGATGGCCCGTACACTCATTCAGGGCGGCTGGGTCGTGTCGATGGACGATGCGATTGGCGACATAAAGGGCGGCGACGTCCTGATCGAAGACGACAGGATTCTCGAGGTCGGCCATGGCATCGATGCCGGGGATGCCGCGGTGATCGACGCGTCCAACATGATCGTCAGCCCGGGCATGATCAATGTGCACGAGCACACTTGGCAGACCGGCGTGCGCGGGACCGTGTCGAACTGGACGATGTTCGAATATTCCCAGCTGATGCACGCGACGGCGGTACCCCATTTCACCCCGGACGATGTGCGGATCGCCAATCTGTGCGGCGCGCTGAACCAGATCCATTCGGGCACCACGACGCTGTTTGACTGGCATCACTGCAACGCAACGACCGACCACACGGATGCGGCGATCGATTCCCTTGAGGAAGCCGGTATTCGCGCGGTCTATGGCCACGGCCAGACCAAGACCGACCCCAAGCCCGGCGAAGCCCCGTTCAATGAGCGGCCCCATTCCCGCGAGCGTGTCGAGCGCCTGCGCAAGGGGCGGCTGTCGTCCGATGACGGGCTGATCACCATGGCCATGTGTATCCAGGGGATCGGCTTCTCGGTCTGGGATTGCATCGAGCACGATGTGCGGCTGGCCAAGGATATGGGCCTGCGCTGGTCCAATCATACCGGCGCGCTGGGCATTCCCATGTTCGCCGAGAACGCGGTGCAGAAACTCCACGATCTGGGCCTGCTCGGGCCGGAGGCGGATTTCGTCCATGCCACCAACCTGACCGATGACGAGCTCAAGCTCATCATCGATACCGGCGGGTCGATCACGGTGGCCCCGGAATGCGAGTGCAATTTCGGGCACGGGAACCCGGTGACCGGCCGGGTGCTGGAACTGGGCGGTACGCCGTCCTTCGGGATCGATCTCGAATCGAACATCTCCGGCGACATGTTCTCGGTTGTCCGGTTCGGCCTGCAGCTCGAGCGCGGGATGTACACGGATGCCCGTCCGCGCCCGACCAAGAACATGCCCGCGCACCTGAAAACCCGCGTGGCGCTGGAATGGGCGACCATCGGGAACGCCCGCGCGCTCGGCATGGAAGACCGGATCGGCTCGCTCACCCCGGGCAAGCAGGCCGATATCATCCTGACCCGTGGCGACGACATCAACACCTGTCCGGTGCATGATCCGGTGCAGACGCTTGTCTTCATGGCAACGCCGTTCAATGTGGATACCGTGCTGATCGCTGGTGAGGTGAAGAAGCGCCACGGCAAGCTGGTCTATCCCGAAGCGGCACTTCGCCAGAAACTGCAGGAACTGACCGCCTCCGGCCAGCGCATCCTGGATGCCTCGGGTGCGTTTGCGGACGCTGCGGAGTAGCGGGGGCAGGTTTCCCCCTCGGTCGTCACCCCCGCGGAGGCGGGGGTCCATGATCACCGGCGTTTATCTTTTCGGGCATCAGCGTTAATGGATGCCCGCCTTCGCGGGCATGACGAGATTGAAGTGAGAGCAGCAAGAATGGCCTTCCTCCCATGACCCAAAATCGCTGGTCGATGCTCGGCGCGCTGTTCCTGGCGCGCGTGTCGCTGGGATTCCAGTTTCAGACGGTGGCCTCGGTCGCGCCGCTGCTGGTGATCGATATGGGGCTTAACTTCACCGAAGTGGGGACCCTGATCGGGTTCTTCAGCGCGCTGGGATTTTTCACCGCGCTGCCGGCAGGCATTGCCGGGAAACGGTTCGGTGAGAAGCGCGCCGTGCTGTTCGGGTTGGGCATGATGACCGTGGGCGGTTTCGTCATGGCGGCGGCGGACACGTTCTGGCTGGCCGGGACGGGACGCCTGATGGTAGGCGTGGGCGGCGTGGTCATTACCGTCACCATGGTCAAGCTTGTTGGGGATCTATTCGAGGGGCGCGAGGTCGTAACCGCCATGGCGATCCTGATGAACAGCTGGCCGGTGGGAATCGCGCTGGGTCTCTGGACCCAGGGTGTCATCGCGGAAACCTGGGGCTGGAACGCGGTCTTCCTCGTGGCGGGTCTGGGTTCGCTGGCGGGGATGCTGCTCGTGGCCTTCGTCTATCGGGCGCCGCCGCGTGAAATTCTGTCCAGCACCGTGCCACCGAAGAAAAAATCCCGGATATCCGGGCGCGAGATCAAGCTGATCATTCTCGCCGGGTTGATCTGGACGCTGTTCAATGGCGGCTTTCTGATGGTGATGGCTTTTGGGCCGGCGCTGATGGTGGCGCGTGGCAGCGATGTGGCGCTCTCGGGCCTGCTGATCAGCAATGGCACCATCGCCTATATGATTGCGATCCCGCTGGGTGCGTGGATTTCCGAACGGCTCGCACGCCCGAATCTGGTGATGGTCAGCAGTTTTGGCATTGGCGCGCTGGCCGTGGCGTTGGTGCCCTTCGTCGCAGACCCGCTGCCGCTGTTCATCGCGGCGGGCATCTTCATCGGCATTCCCACCGGCAATGTCATGGCGCTGACCGTCGAAGTGCTGCGGCCGGAGAACCGCAACACCGGGACGGGCATTTATTACAGCGTGCATCACATCGGCCTGACGATCATGCCGATTCTTGCAGGCTGGCTGGTCGATGTGACCGGTGACGCCGCCATGCCCATGCTGGTGGGCGGGGCTGCGTCCGGCCTTGCGATTTTCGTGCTCGCCGCCCTGCGTCTCGCTCAGCGGCGCCTGGTCGCCGCACCTTAGGGCGGCAAGGGTGGCTGGAAACGTCCACGGTTGGATGCTGCCTGTCGCGCGCCGCAAGAACCCGAGACAAATCCGGACCCTGCGGCTATGTATGACCTGCGATGAATGCACCTGATCAGAACCCCTCACTCGGCATCGTGATTCCGGCCCTGAACGCGGCGGATGGTCTCGCCGCGACGTTGCAAGCGCTTGATGTCGGGCGTGCGGTTTTTGCGCTCGATATCGTGGTGGTCGATGGCGGATCCGAAGACGATACGGTCGCGATTGCCGAGGCCAATGGCGCGCGTGTTGTGGCTTCTGAACCCGGGCGCGGGGTTCAGCTCCATACGGGGGCGGGCGCCGTGGCGGGCGAGGGCTTGCTGTTTCTCCATGCCGATACGGTTCTCGATCCGGACTGGGCCGTTATGCTCCGCGCTGCCATCGAACAGCCCGGCGCGGATGCGCGCGCCTATTATTTCCGGTTCGCGCTTGATGATGACCATCCCGGGGCGCGCCGGGTCGAGCGCTGGGTCGCGCGCCGATGCGCGCGTCGCAACCTGCCCTATGGGGATCAGGGTCTGGCCCTGCCGCGTGATCTCTACGATTCGCTGGGCGGGTTCGCCCCGATGCGCCTGATGGAGGATGTGAACTTCATCGCCCGGATCAAGCACCGTTGCGGCTATTCGAGTCTCGTCCAGTTGGATGCGGTGGCCCGAACCTCGCCGGCGCGCTACCGGCGTGACGGCTACTGGCTGCGCCCGCTGCGCAATGCCCTGTGTCTGACGATGTATTTTTCCGGCATTTCCCTGCGGACCATTGCCAAGGTCTACGGGTGAGGGCGGATCGCCACCTCGTTCTGTTTGCCCGCGCGCCCATGCGCGGTGCGGTCAAGACACGACTGGCCGCCGATATCGGCAAGGATGGGGCGCTGGCCTTCTACCGCAGGACACTCCACGACGTTCTCTGGCGGCTGGGCCGTGATCCGCGCTGGCAGACCTGGCTGGCCGTCACGCCGGACAGCGCCGCCAGGGATGCTGCGCTCTGGCCGCCGGTGGACCGCGTCCGGCGGGTAGGTCAGGGGCAGGGTGACCTTGGTGCGCGGATGGCGCGGCCCTTTCGGGCCTTGCCGCCCGGGCCCGTCGTCATTGTTGGCAGCGATATACCCGATGTGTCCCCCGATCACATCCGCGACGCCTTCGGGGCGCTCGGCCGGAACGACATGGTGTTCGGCCCGGCGGCGGATGGCGGCTACTGGCTGGTCGGCGCGCGCCGCACACCGATGGTGCCCCATGGGTTGTTCACGAATATCCGCTGGAGTACCGGGCACGCGCTTTCAGACACGCTGGCCGGCCTGCCGAAATCCTTCCGGGTGGCCATGCTGGGCGAGCTGGATGATATCGATGACGGGGCTGCATGGGAGAAGTGGCGGACAAAACGCCGGTCCTGACATCGCTCGTAACAATGCCGTGACGGGTCGGTGAATGGCGCGCAAAACGGTTCCTTCCCGCGCGCGTCTCGCTACAATCTGCGGATCGGAAACGGGGACCAGATGGAATCGATCTATTACGTAATTTCCTGGCTGTGCCATCGGCGGTGTGATCATTGCTATGACACCCGCTTTCGCCCCTATGTGCGCGAAGAACGCGACGCGGTCGTCCATGAGGCGCTGACCAGTCATGCTGCCATCATCGACAACCTGCCTGATCGCATGACCTATCGTGAGACTCCCGACGGGCCCGAGCAGCCCGGGCGGGTGATCCTGTCGGGCGGCGAAGTCCTGCTCGATCCGATCCGCGAGCCGGTGCTCTATCCGGTGATGGACATGCTGCGCGCGAAATATACCGGGCAGGGCGGCGTACGGGTGGTGGTCCAGACGACCGGTGATCTGGTGACCGAACAACTGCTCGATGAATTGCTCGAACACGGCGTCTGGCAGGTCTCGATCACGGGTATGGACGATTTCCATGTGGGTCATGAAGGCGAAAAGCGCCTGCCGCTGATCGAGAAACTGACCCGCATGTTCGAGGCCGCGGGCCTGAAGCCGACCGGCCGGCGGCATGACGGGACCGACGCCCGGGGGAGTGTGACGCCGGTCTATTCGATGATGGGGGCCAATCCCGAGGAATGGATCGGGCCGATCTGGCCGCGGGGCCGGGCCTGGGAGAAGGGCCTGTCGAGCGCCACCCTGGACGACAATTTCTGCAATCGCTGGTCGGGCGGGCTGAACTTCATGGAGCATGGCAAGCTTGGTTCGGAAGTCTCGATCGAGCCGAACGGCAATGTCTATCCCTGTTGTCTCAAGACCAAGGCCCCGCTGGGCAACCTGACCGAGGAAAAGCTCATCGACATCCTCGACAGTCTGCGCGGGCATCCGACATTCGAGGCGCTGAACGCCGGTGCGCCCGAGCGCATGGGTACGGCCTTCGGCTGGGATGAAGCCACCTTCCTGCGCCACAGCGAGACCAAAACCCCCGGTGGCGAGACCTATCGCAACCTTTGTATCGGCTGTGACCGCTTCCACGAGCAGGTGCTGGGCCCGCTGATCGAGGGGTTGCGCCGTGAACGGCTGGCGCGACGCAACGTGGCATGAGTGATGCGGTCCCAACGCGGATCGATGGCGTGCGCGCAGCGCTTGCGGTGCGGCTCTCCATGCCGGAAACCGATCTGACGCCGCTTCCCGATACCGGACTGGCCCATGACCATATCGTCATCGGGAACACCGGTACGCTCGCGCGGATTCCCAAACAGTCCCAGATGGACCTGCCGCCGGAGGACAATCTGGAATATCAGGCGGCGTGTTTCGCGCGCGCCGGCGCGAGCGGTCATGCGCCGCGCCTGCATGACGTGCTCGCCCCGGATCCCGCCCTTTCCATGGGGGGTCTGATTGTCGACCGGATCGACGGGCGACCGCTGCGCCTCCCTGAAGACCTGTTCGCGATGGCGCAATGTCTTGCTGCCATCCATGCCCTGCCATTGCCCGATGATGGCGCGCGGGGCCCGTTGAAGAACCCCCCGGACACGCTGGCCGACACCTTCACCGAGATCTTGCAGCAATCAGCGTTCATCGCCCGGGCCGATCTGCATCCCGATTCTGAATCCCTGATCCGGGAAGAGCTGCAACGCGGCGGGCGAACCCTCGCGCGGCCCGACCGGCCTGCCACAACCCTGATCGCCTTTGACGCTCATCCGGGCAACTACCTGCTGGACACCAGCGGGCAAGCAATTCTCGTGGATCTGGAAAAGGCCCGCTACGGCGCGCCGGGCTTCGATCTGGCCCATGCCAGCCTCTACACCTCGACCACATGGGATGTGGACAGCTGTGCCGTGTTGAGCCCGGCACAGGTTGGCGCGTTTCATGATTCCTGGCTGGCCGCCATGCCCGACGCATTGGCGCGCTCCTCACAGCCGTGGTTGCTGCCGCTCCGGCAGATGATGTGGCTGTGGTCGGTCACGTGGTGCGCCAAGTGGAAGGTCCAGTCCCGGGAAGATGCCGTGCATAGCGGCGCGTCGGAAAACTGGTCTGCCGAATTGAGTGACGATGCGCTGATCTCCCATGTGGCGGACCGTGTCGCCGACTATCTTGATCCCGAGACCATCGCGCAGGTGCGCATGGATTGGGCCGAACCGGATGCGACGATCATGCCCGCCTCCGCCGTTTCATCCTGAGGAAGGAAACCTCTCATGCGTTTTCTCATTCCCGTTTTCGCGCTTCTGTTGAGCCTGTCCGCGCCGGCTCTTGCCCAGAATTGGGACGACGTTGAAGCCAAGGCCAAGGGCCAGGCCGTCTTCTGGAATGCCTGGGGCGGGGATGAGCGGATCAACGCCTATATCGCCTGGGCCGGCGAACAGGTCGAGGCGCGCTACGGGGTGACGGTCCAGCATGTGAAGCTGGCCGACACCTCCGAAGCCGTCGCACGGGTGGTGGCCGAGAAAGCAGCCGGGCGTCTGGAAGGCGGGTCGGTGGACCTGATCTGGATCAACGGCGAGAACTTCGCCTCCATGAAGCGGAACGATCTGCTGTTCGGGCCCTGGACCCAGAACACGCCGAACTACCGCTATGTGGACACGGTGAACAAGAAGACCACGACCGTTGATTTCACGGTTCCCGTCGACAATCTGGAGGCCCCTTGGGGAATGGCGCAGGTGGTGTTCATGCACGACACGGCCCATGTGCCAAGCCCGCCGAAATCGATCCCCGCATTGCTGGACTGGGCGAAGGACAATCCCGGGCGCTACACCTATCCCCAGCCGCCGAATTTCCACGGCACGACGTTTCTCAAACAGGCACTGATCGAGCTGGCACCCGATCCGTCCGTGCTGCAGGAACCGGCAACAGACGTGGCGGCAGTGACGGCCCCGCTCTGGACCTATCTGGATGAATTGCATCCGCTGATGTGGCGGCGCGGCGAGGTCTTCCCGCAGAACGGTCCGGCCATGACGCGGCTGCTTGATGATGGCGAGGTTGCGATTGCGTTGTCCTTCCAGCCCGCTGAAGCTTCAGGCTTGATCGCACAGGGCAAGCTGCCCGAGACCGTGCGCACCTTCGTGCTGGAGAACGGCACTATCGGGAACACCAATTTTGTCGCCATTCCGTTCAACGCCAAGGCCCGTGAGGGCGCGATGGTGCTGGCGAACTTCCTGATGTCGCCCGAAGCCCAGGCCCACAAGCAGGACCCGGCGGTCTGGGGCAGCTTCACGGTGCTCGATGTGGCGCAACTGTCGGAGAAAGATCAGGCGGCCTTTGCCAGGCTGGACCTCGGCGTGGCGACGCTCTCGCCCGGTGAACTCGGTACCACCCAGCTCGAGCCCCATCCGACATGGGTGGCGACACTGGAAGACGAATGGGCCCGGCGCTATGCGAGCGGGAAGTAACGCCAGGGACAAACCCTCTTCGCCCTTCAGGGGGGAGAGGGTGGCGCGCTCTTGCGCGCCGGGTGAGGTGGGTGGCGGTGTCACGACACGACCTATCCCGGCATCCTCTTGGCGACCCCCACCTCACCCCGACCCTCTCCTCCCGGGAGGAGAGGGGGAGGTGTTTTGTGCCCGCACATAGCTCCTCCCCCCTGCGCTGGTTTCCGGTAATCACGCTCGTGCTGCTGCTCGGGCCGGTGCTGGCCGGGCTGATCGGGACGGTGCTGCCGGCCTTTGGGTATCTGCCCGCGCTGGGCGGTGACACGTTCAATCTCGAACCCTGGCGCGCGCTGCTGGACGCCCCGGGCATTGGTGAATCCGTGCGCCTGTCCCTTGTCACGGGGCTGGGCGTGACCGTTTTGTCCTTCGCCGTGGTGATACTCTTCGTGGCGGGCTGGCACGGCACCCGCGGATTTGCGCGTATCCAGCGGTTTCTTTCGCCGTTGCTATCCGTCCCCCATGTGACCATTGCTTTCGGGCTGGCCTTTCTGCTGTCCCCGTCCGGCTGGATATTCCGGCTGACCTCGCCCTGGCTGACCGGGTTTGACCGTCCGCCGGACTTCATCATCGTGCAGGACCCCGACGGGCTGACCTTCATGGCCGGGCTGGCGGTGAAGGAAATTCCGTTCCTGTTTCTGATGACCCTTGCCGCCATCGGGCAGGTCGATGCGGCTCGCACCCGGACCATGGCGCGAACCCTGGGCTACGGCGCAACCACGGCCTGGCTGAAAGCGGTCTTCCCGCTGGTCTATCGCCAGATCCGCCTGCCGGTCTTTGCCGTTCTGGCCTATTCGGCCTCGGTGGTGGATGTGGCCATCGTCCTCGCGCCCTCCACGCCGCCGCCGCTGGCCGTGCAGTTGCTGCGCTGGTTCAACGATCCCGAGCTGGCCATGCGTTTTGTGGCTTCGGCGGGTGCGGTGCTGCAGCTGGGCATCGTCCTCACCGTATTCGCGGCATGGTGGCTCGGAGAGCGCATGGTCGCTTGTCTGGGCCGCATCTGGATCCGTCGGGGCAGCCGTGGTCGGCGCGATGGTGCTGTGCGTTATGGCGCGGCGGGCGGCCTGACGCTCAGTTTTCTGACGGCCTTTCTCGGGCTGGCCAGCATGGCGATCTGGTCGATCTCCGGGCGCTGGCGGTTTCCCGATGCTTTGCCCGCACGCCTTTCCCTCGATCCTTGGATCACCAATGCGCCCCGTCTCGGGGAGGCGAGCATGAACACCGCCACGGTGGGCATTGTCGCTGCGCTGGTCGGGCTGGTGCTGGCCGTCGGCTGTCTGGAGAACGAATCCCGTTTCGGCAAGCCTGCTTCGGGCCGGGCGCTGATCCTGCTGTATATCCCGCTGCTGATCCCGCAGATCGCCTTCCTCTTCGGCAGCCAGGTCTTGCTGGTGATGACCGGCCTCGACGGGGCCTGGGTGGCGGTAGTCTGGGCGCATCTTCTGTTCGTCCTGCCCTATGTCTTTCTGTCACTCGCCGATCCCTACCGCGCCTGGGACTCACGCTATGCCCGCGCGGCGCGCTGTCTGGGCGCTTCACCGCTTCGGGTTTTCTGCCGGGTGAAACTGCCGATGCTGCTGCGTCCGATCCTCGTGGCGAGTGCTGTCGGGTTTGCCGTTTCGGTGGGCCTCTATTTGCCGAGCCTGTTTGCCGGTGCCGGCCGGGTCGATACCCTGACAACGGAAGCTGTCGCGCTGGCCTCAGGTGCGGATCGCCGGGCCATCGGGGTTTATGCGCTGGCCCAGATGACCCTGCCGTTCCTGGCCTTCGTGCTGGCGGCGGCGGTCCCGGCATGGCTGTATCGCAATCGCAAGGGGTTGCGGGTCACCGCTTGACAGAACGGGCTGCGAAACGGCCCACTGCGCCTGAAAAATCTGACTGTTATCCTCAGGGGGAAACCATGAAACTCTTCGGCTACTGGCGCTCACTCGCTGCCTTTCGCGTCCGCATCGCCCTCAACCTCAAGGGCCAGCCCTTCGAGGTAATCTCGACCGACCTCATCAAGGGCGAACAGTTCGACCCCGAATACCTGAAAATCAATCCGCAGGGCGTCGTGCCCGCGCTGGTCACCGATGACGGCCAGACGCTGACCCAGTCCATGGCGATCCTCGAATATCTCGACGAAGCCTATCCCGAACCCGCCCTGCTGCCCAAAGACCTGCTGGCCCGTGCCCGGGTGCGCGCGCTCTGCATGATCATGGTGGCGGATATGCACCCGCTCGTGGTCCCGCGCATCCGCAAATACATCACTCAGGATCTCGGCCACAGCGAGGAAGAACTCGGCACGTGGATCGGCAACTGGACCACCAAGGGTCTGGAGGCTGTTGAAAAGCATCTCGCCGAGGACGGTCATTCGGGCAAGTTCTGCGAGGGCGACAATGTCACCATGGCCGATCTCTGCCTGGTCCCGCAGGTCGGCGCTGCCATGCTATTCAAGATCGACATCACGCCCTATCCCAACGCCAAGCGCATCTTCGATGAATGCATGAAGATCCCCGCCTTCTTCGACGCTCGCCCGCAGGCCCAGCCGGACTTTCCCGAGGACATGAAGTAGGCGAAGCCGTCTTGGGTTTCGTTTCCCGGTTTCTCTCGGGTTGCGGCGCAGCGTTCTCGACACTGGGCGTTCTGTTTCTGGTCAGCGCAGCGCCGGCTCAGGCGGATCGTGGATTTGATCCGGGTCTGCTGGATAAGACCGTCGCGCAGGCCCGGTCGCTCGAACGTCTCAACAGCTTGATCGTGGCCCGTGACGGAAAAATCGCCTTTGCGGAATCCTTTCACGGACGGACTCTGGATACGCCGGTCAACATCAAGTCCGTTTCCAAGTCCGTCATTGCTGCCCTGGTGGGTATTGCAATTGACCGTGGGCTTCTCGATGGGCCCGATCAGGCCATTGATTCGCTGTTCGATCCGCAGGTTTCCAACGCAGCCGATGGCCGGATAACCGGCATCACCATTGGCAACCTGCTGTCGATGCAGGCGGGTTTAGAGCGAACATCCGGACGCAATTATGGCCGCTGGGTCCAGAGTGACAACTGGGTGGATCATGTGCTTTCCCGCCCCTTTGTGGACGTGCCGGGCGGCGGGATGCTGTATTCGACCGGCAATTCGCACCTGCTCTCGGCGATCCTGACCCGCGTCAGTGGACGCAGCACGCTCGCCATTGCGCGTGAGTGGCTCGGCGATCCTCTCGGCATCGACATTCCGGCCTGGGACCGCGACCCCCAGGGAATTTATCTGGGCGGGAACAACATGGCCATGACGCCGCGTGCCTTGCTGCGGTTTGGTGAATTGTTCCGGCGCGGTGGTGAATTCGAGGGCCGGCGTATCCTGCCGGAAGCCTGGGTGGAAACCTCTTGGATACCGCGCACCCGCTCGGTCTTTTCAGGTGATGGTTACGGCTATGGCTGGTTCCTGCGCGACGTCGGCGGTGGGCACACGGCGGGCTATGCACGCGGATTCGGTGGCCAGTACGTCATCGTCATCCCGACCCTGGCCATTACGGTGGTGGTCACCTCGGACACGGATACCCGCCTGCGCGTGGATGGCTATGGCGATTCACTCTGGTCGCTGATTGAGGATGGGCTGATACCAGCGGCAATGGCAGCTGGTGGTTAGGGTGCCTTGGTTCCTGTCCGTGAAGCATCCATAAGCGGTACCGTTCCGTTGTGGAACAGGAGGCAGGCCAAGCCTACCAGTACCGGACCTTGCCCACATCGACATGGACAAAGCCGGACTTCGGATAATAGCCGACGCCACCGAGTTTCAGGGATTTTGCGACCTTGTGCACGGTGCGCAGGTCGCGATCGGGCAGGGACATGTCGATGGCCATGCCCTGCATGTGCAGGCTCTTCTTGGCGACGCCGCCGCTCTTGGCCGCCAGAGCAGCGTTGGTCTTGGGCGAGCGATAGCCCGAGACCACGCGATAGGGTGCGTTGGTGCCCAGCTTACGGCGCAGGGACTGGAGCAGGTCGATGACCCGCACATCGATCGGATAGACTTCATCGGTGCGGAAGTCGCGCAGCACGACGTTGATCTCACCCAGGGCGTCATTGATATAGCGGCCCTTTTCCCAATAGGCGGTTTTGACCTTTTCGCCGGTGTGCATGTTGTGCAGGGCGACGGTGCGCACCTGCGGCCCGATCGCGGCATTGGCGATACCGGGCAGGATGAAGGGGGTGGCGAAAGCCGCGGCGCCGATGAGGAAACGGCGGCGGTCAGGGTGCGGGCGGTTCCCGCTATCCGATGTCATGGTTCACGCGTGTCATGTCCATGTCCTATTCTTGCAGCAACGGCCTCAACGGACCGTTAAGATGGTTAATTAGCCGGAATTCCGATGCCTCGCATCTGAAATATTAAGGCAATTGTGTGGCTTCAGGTCTTCCGGGCCGAGAGAGCCTTGGCCAGGGCGCTGTCGCGGTCATAGATGTCCTGACGGAAATTGACCGTGCCGTCTTCCGAGGTCCAGGCGGTAAAATAGGTCAGGTGAACCGGTACTGGGGTCGCAAGTCGGACGATCCGGGTGTCCTTGCCTGCGATGGCCTGCTGAATGTCTGCGCGGTCCTCCCAGCCGGTCTGGTTGTTGAGGACAAAGGCGGCGAGATCGAGCGGACGCTCCACCCGGATACACCCCGAACTGAAGGTGCGCAGGGTGCGCCCGAACAATTCGCGCGCGGGTGAATCATGCAGGTAGACATCGTGCTTGTTGGGAAACATGAACTTGACGCTGCCCAGTGCATTTTGCGGTCCCGGGTTCTGGCGCAACTTGTAGGGGAATCGTCCGGGCCCGAGCGCGGACCAGTTGATCGCAGCCGGGTCGAGGGTCTGCGCATTGGCGCCCCAACCGTCGAGAACACTGAACCCGGCGCTGGCGACATAATTCGGGTCAGCGATGATTTTCGGCAGCACATCATTCGCCGCAATCTTCGGCGGCACGTGCCAGAACGGATTGAGTTCAAGATAGGAAATCCGGTCCGAGAACACCGGTGTGCGGCGATACTGTTTGCCGACCACGACCCGCATCTCGCTGCGAATGCGCCCGTTCTCGATCCCCTGCAACGAAAAGGCGGCGATATTGACGAGAACATGCCGTTCGCCGAGATCGTCGGGCATCCAGCGCCAGCGTTCCATGTTGAGCATGATCTGCTCGATCCGCGCATCCACACTGACATTCAGGGCAGCGATCGTGGCGCGACCGACGACACCATCCGGGTCGAGACCATGCCGCTTCTGGAAGACGATGGTGGCCTGTTTGAGGGCGTCATCGAAGGTTTCGGATTCAATACCTGAACCCAGCAGATCAATCGTGGCCGCCAGCCGCGCCCGCAGGGCAGACACTCGGGGGCCGGAATCGCCCAGGGTCAGCTTGGGGCCATCGGGAACGGTCGGCCAATCACCCGCTGCGGCAACCCGACGATAGGCCGCGAGACTGTCGCGCAGGTTGCGGTAGACCGGATTGGCCGGGGTGTATGCCGTGACAACGCGGCGCAGATCCGCCGCTGTGGCGATGGCGTCCAGCGCGGCCCGCCGGTCGATCACCGCATTGGCGACAAACAAATCAGGATCGAGGCGTGACGGCGAAACGCGCCCTGTGCGCAGGTCACCGAGAAAGTGGAGGATCGCATCCGACATGGAGATCTCGAACTGCGCTGCTTCTCCGGCGTCGGCAAATTTATCGGGCAGCGGTGTCACGGCGGCGAGATAGTCATCCGGGTTCAGGCCATCCCGGTCTGCGGTGCGCAGCAGATCCCGTGCGGCCTGCGCCTTGTCATTGGGTTTGGCCTTTGTCACCCAGACGGCCGAAAATTCACGTGCGCCGTAAAAATCACGAATGGCGACGAGCCGCTCGGTCGCTGGATCCGTCCCTGCCGCGCCCGCAGTGGCGGCGAGTTGAACTTGCAAGGCGCGGGCGTCGTCATCCAGCGCCTGCGCAGGCTGAAGGAAAGCCGTCAACGCAAGCAGCAGGGTTGTGATCAGGATGAAAGCAGAGAGGCCCGGCGTGCGGGTGGTACGAAGAACGGTTTGCATGATGACCCTTATATGGGACGTCCCGTCCGATTTTCATAGCCGCGCGGGATTTATTCGGCCCTCGCAGCCCCCACCGCATCCATGAACTGCACCAGCACGTCGTAGGGCTGTGCCCCGACGACGCCCTGACCATCCGCGACATAGGTGGGAACACCGGTCACGCCATATCCCTGTGACTTGGCCCAGTCGGCATCGACCGCATCTTTGAAGGTGCGGTTTTCCAGCACGTCGCGCGCGGCAGTGCCATCCAGCCCGACGCTTTCGGCAATGCTGACCAGCAGGTCGATATCAGCGATGTTCTTCTGATCCACAAAATAGGCCTGATAGAGCTTCATGTGGATCGCATCGCCACCCTGCTGGGTGTCGGCCCACTTGCCGAGTTCCTGGGCGAGCCGGCTGTTATAGGTGTGGGTGCGCTGGGCGTAGGGCAGGCCCTCTTCATCCATCAACCCCTTCATGCGCTGATACATGGCTTCCGGGTCGTAATCGCGCCCGGCGAACAGCTCTTCCAGCGACTTGCCTTCCATCGGCGTATCGGGATGCAGTGGAAAGTGGACGTTCTGGATTTCAACGTCATAGGCGGCCTTGAGTTTTTCAACACGCACGGTGCTGAGATAACACCAGGGTCAGACGTAGTCGGAGAAGACCTCGAGAATCTTGGGATCGGACATGGAGCTGTCTTTCGGTTGAGAATATCTGATGTGACCATAGCAGAGATTCGCCGGGTTGTTTACGGTTGGGCGAACCTGAAACCCGGAGCCCACCATGTCTGACCTGACCGTCCCCTCCCGCAAGCTGACCCATAACGGGGTGCGCAAGCTGATCGACGCTGCCGTTGATGCCGCCAATGAGATGGGGGTGCCCATGGGGATCGCCGTTGCCAATGATGGCGCACGGATCATCGGCTATCTGCTGATGGACGGTGCGCGAATCCTGGCCCAGGACTCCGCCAGCGCAAAAGCCATGACAGCGGCCAGCCACCGGATGCCGACCCACGCCATCGACTACAATATCGGCATGGGGCTGTCGGTCTCCACCCAGGGCAAGGTGCTGCCCCTGCGTGGCGGGGTGCCGATTGTCATCGACGGCTACTGCGTGGGCGGGATCGGCTGTGGCTCAGGCACCGGCGAGCAGGATCTGATTGTGGCGAAGGCCGCGCTGGCCGCCATCGGTGCCGAAATTCCCGATGATGATGTGAAAGAAGGCTAGTCGGTCGATGCCCGGGGCTGGGGAACCACCAGGACCAGGAAGAACAGCAGCGACAAAAATGTACAGCCGAACATCACCAGCCCGACCTGCAGGAAGGATGTCTGGATCAGTGACGCCATGATGACGGTGCTGACGAAACCGGCACCCATCTGAACGAAACCACCCAGCGCGGCGGCCGACCCGGCGGCGGCGGGTTCAACTGCGGTCAATGCCCCGGCCAGACTGTTGGGAACCACGAAGCCCGAACCGACGGAATAGAAAAACAGCGGCAAGATCAGCGCGAAGGGTGAGTCGAATCCTGACAGCGGCAGGAGCACCAATGCGACGGTTCCGGCGAGGGCCAGCACGCCTCCAATCCAGATCATGCGCCGCCGTGAAGCCCGCAGGGACATTCGGCTGGAAATGTAGTTGCCGACGATATAGCCGATCGGGACGGCCATGATGAAATAGCCCAGTTGTTCGGGCGAGACACCGAGAATCACGATCAGGGAAATCGATCCGCCGGCCAGAAAAGCCTGAAACGCGGCCCCCATGGCGGCCGTGTTGAGGCTGTAGCCCATGAATTTCCCCATTCCGAACAGCCGCGCATAGGTGGCCAGGAGCGCCCCGGTGCTGGTGTAGCGCCGCGCCTGTGGGGGCAGGGTTTCCTTGTAGGTCAGGACAGTCGCCGCGAGGCTGGCGCCTCCCAGAAAGGCTGTGAACAGAAAACTGTACTGCCAGCCGAAGCGTGTCTCGAGTTGGCCGCCCAGCAGAGGGGCCAGCATCGGTGCGACGGCCAGCGACATGCCCAGATAGGCCATCGCCCGTGTCGCAGCCGGGCCGTCGGTGGTATCGCGGACGATCGCCCGGGCAATGACCAGGCAGGCGCAGCCACCGATGGCCTGGACGATCCGCGCACCGATCAGGATGTTGATGGTTGGTGCTGCCGCACACGCGATGCTGCCCAGCGTGAACAGTATCAGCCCTGTAATCAGCGGTTTGCGGCGGCCAATGGCGTCCGAGATCGGTCCGACCACCAGTTGTGCCAGCGCAAATGCCCCGAGATAGGCCGAGACAGTCATCTGGACCAGCGCCTGACTGGTGCCCAGATCACCCGCCATGCTGGGCAGGGATGGCAGGAAGATCGTGATTGCCATCTGGCTGGTCACCATCAGGGCGACCAGCAGCGCCATGGGCGCGCGTGGTGTCTCGTCGCTGGAGGTGAGCGGAAGGTCGGGCTTTGGCATGTGGTTCACAAATGCGAGAATAGGGTCAGGACAGTTCAGGAGCGCCCCATGCGTATTGCAGCACGCCGATTTTCAAGCCTACGCCTGTTGGCACCTTTTGTCGTGCTGGCACTGACCGGTTGTGTCGCGCCTGCTGCAACCCTGCTATCACCTGCGATCACGGGCGCACCGGCGGTGGCCGACTTCCTGGGTGAAGGGACAAGCGACAGCTACTGGGTGGCGCGCCGGGTCGATGTGGTGATCGCGGCACGCGACACCGCGGCACGATTTGATCTGCAAATTCGCCGCGAAGGCGACAATCCCGAGCGGACTCTTCTGGTGCTGGCCGATCGGCGCGACGAGACCTTGCGCCTGCGGATCGAGGATCGCAGTGAAGCCCTGACCTATGTCCGCTTTACCGGGTCACCGGGTATGGCGCGGCTGGTGAGCCGGCAAATGGCCGAAGAGCTTCGTGCGGCCGGTGCGTTTCTGGTCGATTGGAATACCGAGCCCGGCGCGGTTGTGAAATAGCTGCCCTCAGGGTGCAGCTTCGAGGTCAAACGGGACCCCACCGAGGATCCGCATCAGTTCGAGCTGGTTGCGCGCACCTGTTTTGGCGAGCAGGCGTGAGATATGGGTGCGCACTGTGCGGATACCGAGCCCTGCGGTATCGGCATAATCCCCGGGGCTTTGTCCGGTCGCGAGGGCCTGCGCGACCCGGCATTCGGCAGGGGTGAACCCGAATACCGTTCGCAGCAGCCCATCAGGCAGGCCGCGCGCGCGGTTGGGGTCGCACAACAGCAGTGCGACAGCTGGCCCGCTGACCGAAACCGGCAGGTGCTCGATCCGCGCCTGTCCGCCCGGCAGGGGAACGGCAATGATCGTGAGTGGCAGACCTTTGGCGCGGCGAATGGTGATGGCGCCCGCCGGGGACAGGCCGGCCCCGGCAGCGGTTGCGATGGTGTTGGCGATCAGCCGGTTGGCGTTCGTGGCGTTGTCCGGGCTGTCGAAGGCAATCTGCCGGTCCTGCAGATTGATGCCATTGCGCGGGTCGGACACCATGTCCTCGGCCGCCGGGTTGAGCATCAGAACGCTGCCGGTGACATCGAGGAAAATCACGCCGGTCGTGCTGTGTCCGACCAGCAGGTCCTGACCCTGATGTTCGGCCTGCTGGAGGGCCAGGCGCATATGGATTTTCATGGCCTGTGAGAGATGCGGCGTCAGGCGCTGCATCAATGCGATCTCCGCCGGGCTGGCATGGTCCTGCCCCAGCGGGCGCTGCACCGAGAACACGCTGAACAGTTCGGCATTGTTGATCAGGTTCGCGGACAGAAAATACTTGTAGCCCTGCGGGATCATGAAATCGTTGTAGAATTCGTCCCGGTCGATCTCGGCCTCGCTCAGCATGTCATGGTCGAAACTGACATACCCCTCGGGCTGGGCCTCGCCGAAGGCCGAGCGGGGCGACACGGCCGCGTAGTGATCCACATAGAGCTTGAGCGCCTCTTCCGAAGCACCCTCATTACGAAAAAAGACCGGTCTTCCGGTCTTTTTCTCCAGAACTTCGAAATGCGTGAAATCGGAATCAAACATCCGGCCAACCGTGCGGAGCGCGTCCGGCCAGAAGGTTTCGCTCAGGGTCGCGGCGTAGATTTTTTCCAGCGCCTGACTGAACTGTGCCTCATCCACCATGGGCCGGGCTCCCTTGCTTGTCTGCACAACAAAGCCTGCCCCGTGACCGGACACACCGCAAGCGGGAATGGATCAAATCAAGGTGTGCGGGACAGGCGGGCACCATGCGCTCCGGCCTCGCCCGCAATTCCTTCTGCTGGGGAGAAGAGCGAAAACCGCCGTCTTGACCGTTGCGCTGCCCGGCCTTACCCAACATGCTAACGACGATTTTTCAGGGGAGAAACCATGTCGAACGCAACTGAAACGCGAAGCGGGCCGCTGGTCGGTCTGAAGGTGGTGGAACTGGCCGGGATCGGGCCGGGGCCGTTTGCCGCGATGCTGCTCGCCGATCTGGGGGCCGATGTGGTGCGGATCGACCGGCCTGCCGATGCAGGCCTTGGCGTGCCGCGTGGTTATGAGTTCGATCTCGCCAGCCGGTCGCGTCCCTCTGTGGCGGTGGACCTGAAGCATCCCGAAGGTGTTGAGACGGTGCTGAAACTGGTCGAGAGCGCCGATGTGCTGATCGAACCCTTCCGCCCCGGCGTGACCGAGAAGCTTGGTCTTGGCCCCGATGACTGCATGACCCGCAACCCGAAGCTGGTTTATGCGCGGATGACCGGGTTTGGCGGCACCGGGCCGCTGGCCAAGGTCGCCGGGCATGACATCAATTATTGCGCGTTGTCAGGCGCCCTGCATGCCATCGGCCCGGCCGAAAAGCCGGTGCCCGCCCTGAACCTCGTCGGTGATTACGGGGGCGGCGCGCTCTATCTGGCTTTCGGGGTCATGTCTGCGATCTACGAGGTGCAGCGCAGTGGCGAAGGCCAGGTGGTCGATGCGGGCATGGTGGACGGCGCGGCCAGCCTGATGATCCCGATCTATGGTTTGCACGCCGCGGGCTATTTCACCGACCAGCGCGCGAGCAACATCCTCGATGGCGGCGCGCCCTTCTATGACGCGTTTGAATGCGCCGATGGCAAGTTCGTCTCCATCGGGTCGATCGAGAAGAAGTTCTATGCGCTGCTGCTTGAAAAGCTGGGGCTGGAAAACGAGGACCTGCCCGACCAGATGGACCGGTCGCGCTGGCCCGAATTGCGGGCGCGCTTTGCCGAGGTCATCAAGGGCAAGACACGCGATGAGTGGGTCGCGATCATGGGGGACAGCGATGTGTGTTTTGCGCCGATCATGTCCATGAGCGAAGCCCACACCCACCCGCACAACATCGCGCGGGAGAACTTCGTCGAGGTGGCCGGCGTGACCCAGCCGGCCCCGGCCCCGAAATTCTCACGCACCCCGGGGCGTATTCATTCGGCGCCTTCGAAGCCGGGGGAGCACACCGACAGCGCGCTGGCCGCCTGGGGTTTTGCGGCTGACGACATTGCGGCCTTGAAGGCCAGCGGCGCGGTGGGCCGGAAAGCGTGATGATGCCGTCTTTGTTCGTCATGCCCGGATCAAGCCCGGGCATGACGATTGGATGGGAACCCAACAATGGCCGCCGAAATTCAACCGGACAACCGCATGCGTTAATGGGTTCCCGCCTGCGCGGGAACGACGCATGATTGTGGTCGCACGCGTTGAGTTCCTCTTGTCATTGCGAGGCGCCACGCGACGAAGCAATCCAGTATTGGGCCGGGTCTGCTCTGGATTGCTTCACCTTCGGTTCGCAATGACGCGGTAAAGCAGGAACAAAACCCATGGCTACCGAAATTCCCTACAACCGCGAGCTCGATTTCGAATACGGCAAGGTCGATGAACTCGGCCTGTGGATCCGCCGGGTGATTGCCCGCAATCCGAGCGCCTTCACGTTTCATGGGACGGGCACCTATATCTTGGGGCGCGGGCAGGTGGCGATTGTCGATCCTGGCCCGGATCTGGCCGAACATGTGGATGCGCTGCTCGATGCGATCCGGGGTGAGACGGTCAGCCATATTCTGGTGACCCACACCCACACCGATCATTCGCCCGCCGTGAAAGCCGTGCAGGCCGCCACCGGCGCGCCCAGCTATGCCTTCGGTCCCCACGGCACAAGGCCCGAAGACGGCGCGAGCGAGGGCGGGGCCGATTATGATTTCACCCCCGATCACGTGGTGGGGGACGGTGACGTGATCACCGGCAATGGCTGGTCGGTCGAAGCGCTCCACACGCCGGGCCATTGTTCCAACCATCTGTGTTTCCGGCTGCGTGAAGAGGATGCGCTGTTCTGCGGCGATCACGTGATGGGCTGGTCCACCAGCATCGTCTCGCCGCCTGACGGGAACATGGCGGACTATATGGCCTCGCTGGAGAAGGTCGGAAAATTCGGCGCCAGTCGCTACTTGCCGACCCACGGCGCCCCCATCGAGGACCCCGAACCCTATGTGAAGGCGCTGCTGGCCCATCGCCGTGAACGCGAGGATCAGATCATGGCCGAGCTGGCCGCAGGCCCCGCGACCATCGCCGAACTGGTCCCGCGCATGTACGCGGCTGTCGACCCGAAGCTCTACCCGGCCGCCGCACGTTCCGTGCTCGCCCACCTGATCCACATGGTGGAGACGGGACGGGTCAAAGCCGATGGGGATGTGTATCGGCTATTTGGTAATTAGGATCGTCATGCCCGGACTTGTTCCGGGCATCCACGTCGTCGATCATCCCGATGTTTGGACCTTAGGTTGAGAACCGAAATGTCAGGTGCCTGGATCTACATCATGACGAACAAGCCGAACGGGACGCTTTACGCCGGGGTGACCTCTGATATTGCGCGTCGCGCATGGGAACATCGGGAAGGTCTGGTGGAAGGTTTCACGAAAAAATACGGCCTGAAGCGGTTGGTCCATGTCGAAGCGCATGCCGATATCGCCACAGCAATCCAGCGCGAGAAAACCATCAAGCACTGGCTGAGAGCGTGGCGCGTAAACCTCATTCTTGAAGGCAATCCTGATTGGGATCACCTCTACGACACCCTCGTCTAGAGGCGTGTCGCCACACCGACGTGGATGGCCGGAACAAGTCCGGCCATGACGGTTGTTTGTTGGGTACGTCATGCCCGCACTTGTTGCGGGCATCCACGTGGTCAACCAAATGCGTTGGCGGTAAGGGGAGCGGCCTCACTCCGGCGTGATGTAGTAGCGCCCGCGCAGGAACTTCGAGAGGGGGACCAGGCGTTCGGGGTCTGGGTCCTGCGGCACCGCGATCCAGCGTTCGAATTCGGCCAGAGCGATCCGGGTGATGCCTGCGATGTCGAGCGCGCGGGTATCGTCGATGGAGCGGAATTCCACGTCCAGTAATTCGCCGTCGCCGGTGCCGATCTTGCCGGTGACATTTTCGGCTTCGGCCACCAGAAAACGCGCGTCAAAGCGGCGCGGGCGTCCGGGTGGGGTGATGGCGCGGAAGAAATAATCGAGACCTTCGAGATGCGGGCGGAAACCACCGGGCGCATCGGCGTCAGCTTCGCCCAGCAGCAGCCCGGTTTCTTCAAAGGTTTCGCGTACGGCGCCGGCGGCGATGGCCCTTGCCCGGGTCGGGTTCGCGGCGCGTTCGAGGCGCGCCTGAACATCGGCAGGAAGCGCGCTGGCGGGGTCGAGCGCGGCGTCGATGGGGTCCACACGGCCGCCGGGAAACACATAGGCATGGGGCATGAAGACATGGTTGCGGTGGCGCCGCCCCATCAGGACCTCAAGGGTCCCGTTGCGGCGGCGGCGCCACAGCACCATGGTCGCGGCGTCGACGGGACGCAGCGATTTCTTTTTGGGTGCCTGGCCCACTACTTGATGGGTGAGAACTTCGTCGGCACCAGGTACCGGTTCTTCTGGTCGATCACCCGGTGGCCATTGCCGGCCTGATAGAGCGCCCAGCCCGGATCGGCAACGGCCTTGGCCTGACGCTCCTCGCGCTGGGCCTGATTGTCCCAGTACCAGAGATGGACGACCTGATTGATCTGGCCGGTGATCGAACTGAAATAGCCGATCAGCTGCCAGCCGGCCCGGTCGATGACCGGTTTGGCGAGCGCCTTGGTGATGGCGACATAGTTCGGCACCTGGGCGTACTGGATCGTGTAGGTGCGCTCATCGACGAAGCCCTGGGGGCTGCCATTGCCCATGAAGGCAAAAGGCTCCACCACGTCGGTCGCCTGCAACAGGCGGTTTTCCTGAGAGATCAGCTTGTCCGAACTGCTGTTGCGATACTCGGTCCATTCCGGGTCATTGTAGAGGGCTTCCCGGCGATCCTGACGGACCTGCGCGTTCTCCCATTTCCAGTAATGGACGACCGAGTTGATGGCCCCGGTCTCGACTGTGTAGTAGCCCGCCGGCTCGAAGCCATGCTTGATCTGCAGCGGCTGGCCGACCTCTTCGACATTTTTCAGGAATGCCGGCATCTGGCCCGGCTTGATGGCGTAGGTGCGTGCGTCGACAATCATGATGCCGTCTCCCCCGTGTTCGGTATGTTCCGGGTTGTTCCCAACCCCTTGTGCCGGTGTATCGTGACACGGCTGGCGGTCACGGGAAAGACAGGGGAGGCGAAAGCAGCACATGGAAGATGCAAAGATTTTGCAGGTCATCGAGACCGGTGCGATTCTGGGTGAAAGCCCGGTCTGGTCGCCCGCTGAGCAGGTGCTCTGGTGGGTCGATATCAAGGCGCCCGCGCTGCACCGGTTCGACCCGGCAACCGGGACCGACAGGAGCTGGTCCCTGCCGCAGGAGACCGGGTCGATTGTCCTGCGTGCCGGCGGCGGGCTTGTGGCCGGGATGCGGGATGGTTTTGCGTTTCTGTCGGTCACCGATGACAGCGTGGCCCTTGAGCAGATCGGCAATCCCGAACCGGACCGCCCTCAGAGCCGCCTCAACGATGGCCGTGTCGACCGACAGGGGCGCTACTGGGCAGGGTCCATGCACGATCCCGACGGCCCGCCCGCGCACTATTTCGAGCGGGAGCCGGTGGGCGCGTTCTACCGGCTGGACAGCGATGGCACGATCCACCCGATGATCGACGGTATTCTGGTGTCCAACGGCCTGTGCTGGTCACCGGACGGAACAACAATGTACGCAGCGGATTCGCCGACCCGCACGATCCGGGCCTGGGACTACGACACCGCCACGGGAGAAATCTCGGGCGCGCGCGTGTTCGCCCGGATACCCGAGGAGCCCGGGCGGGGGACGCCCGACGGCGCCATCGTCGATGCCGAGGGCGGCCTCTGGACGGCCGAATTCCGCGGCGGGCGGGTCACGCGGTTCGCCCCTGACGGGCGCGAGGACCGCATGATCGCGATGCCGGTCTCGCGCCCGACCTGCCCGATGTTCGGCGGGCCGGACCTGCGGACGCTTTATGTGACCTCGGCAAAAATCATGCTCTCGCCCGAGGAACTGGCGCGCGAGCCCCTCGCAGGCGCGCTGTTTGCCCTTGATGTGGGGGTGGCCGGGCTGCCGGAGGCTGCATTTCCGGGCTGAATAGACGCTCTCGGAATTGCCTTATTCCGGCCCCGCCACTGCCGTGAAGCACCGCCATTGTACGTTCAGCCCTGTTTTCTGGGAGGAGAGATGATGCGTGGACTTGCCGTGAGCGCCCTGCTTCTGGGTGGATTGCCCATCGTGACCTTCGTTGCGACGCTCGCCCTGAGTGATGGCGCGCCACTGCAATCACCAATCCGCGGATCGTTTGCAGGGCCAGGGATGCCGGTTGCGGTGCACGTCACGCCGGAATTCGAGCATGGGCAACCGGCGCCCGAGGCGCTTGCCGGCATCCCAACCCCCGTTACCCGGCATGTGAGCGCCCGATGGCAGCCGCCAAGCTCCCATCGGCTTGCGCGCCACCGCACAGATGCAGCCTGGGATCGGCTTGACCGGCAGGCCGCAGGCGGAAATCGCGATGCGCTTTTGTTTCGCACCCTGATGCAGTCGGCTGATTTCGCTGTGCCGCTGCGCGCCAACGCCCCTTGAAAATTAGCTGTTCCACCCTAAATTGGGGTCATGACTGGAGGCTTTTCAAAGCTCCGGGACCAGAAATACAGGGCGCCGGTATCGGGCCCGCCAGGACCTGCAGGATTGTGCCAAATCGTACCTGTACGGCCCGTAGCTCGCTCAAGAAGGAGGAGTAACGGCATGAATCGCTTATCCCCGCTCAGCAATCCGCTTTTGCTCGGATTCGATGAATTCGAGCGGACGCTTGAGCGCATTTCCAAAGCATCCTCGGACGGATATCCGCCCTACAATATCGAACGCACAGGCGAGACCCGTTTGCGGATCACGCTGGCGGTTGCCGGGTTCTCCCGCGACGACCTCGATATACAGCTTGAAGACAACCAGCTTACGGTGTCGGGCCGTCAGGCGGTTGAAGACGACCGCGTGTATCTGCATCGCGGCATCGCAACCCGCATGTTCAAGCGCAGTTTTGTGCTGGCGGACGGGGTCGAAGTGACTTCGGCCTCACTCGACAATGGGCTGTTGAACATCGATGTCGCATTGCCCCAGCCCGAGCGGAATATACGCAAGATCGAAATTGGCGGTGGTGTCCCGCAGGCACCGGAAATTGACGTCGAGACGAGAGGATAAGACCATGAACAAGGACACATTGAACAAGGGTATCGAGGGAATTTCACCCGAACAGTTCGCTGCGCTCGGCGTTGACCGTGTCGCCTATGTCCGTCCCGCGATGGTCGAAGGGCAGAAAGTCTATGCAATCCACAGCGCGGACGGCAACGAGATCGGCATGATGGCCTGTCGCGATCTGGCCTTCGCCGCCGTGAAGCAGCACGACATGGAACCCGTCAGCGTCCACTGACGGGCCCGTTGGCCAAAACGATAATCTGGAAGACTGCGGCTAGCTCGCTGCGCGCAACTGATCGGTTGGGGTGTTGCCTGCTTCCATGAGCAGGGCAAAGATCGCATCAGGGTTGTTGGTGCCGCGCAGCTTCTCGCAGAAGGCGCGGTCCCGCAGGATGCGCGAGACGCGCGCGAGGGCCTTGAGGTGGTCAGCGCCGGCCTCTTCGGGGGCCAGCAGCAGGAACACCAGATCCACGGGCTGATCGTCGATCGCGTCAAACTCCACCGGCTTGTCGAGCCGCGCGAACATCCCGTGCAACCCTTCCAGCCCGGCCAGTTTCCCGTGGGGAATCGCAAGGCCCGAGCCGACACCCGTCGAACCGAGCCGCTCGCGTTCCAGCAGAATATCGAACACCTGGCGCTGTTCAAGATCGAACACGCCGGCCGCAGCCTTCGAAAGTTCCTGCAGGAGCTGCTTCTTGCTGGTCGCATGCAGGCTCGCGAGAACCGCGTCTTGCTGAAGTATGTCTTGGATATCCATGACGTGAATTCAGGCCTGATTTTCCGGGGTGTCGATCCAGCCGATATTGCCGTCGTCGCGGCGATAAACAACGCCCAGACCACCATGTTTGGAATTGCGGAAGACGAAGGCAGGCGCATCGGCGAGGTCGAGCCGCATCACGGCTTCCGATACGGTCAGGTTTTCGATGACCGTCTGGTTTTCTGCAATGATGATCGGATTGTCGGCGTTGGCGTTGGGTTCGGCGCCATCGTCGTCTTCGTTCTGGGGTGCAAGCACGTATTCGGGTGTATTTGCGACGCTGGCGGCAGATTCCCGTGTCCGGTGATGGTCCCGCAGGCGGCGCTTGTTGCGGCGCAGGCGCTTGGCCAGATGCGCAGCCGCCACATCGAAAGCGGCATAGGCGTCATCGGCCTCTTCGTGGGCGCGGACATGGATGCCGCGTCCGACATGCATGCTGATCGTAGCGCGAATGCGGAAACTCTCTCGTGAGAGCACAACGGTCGCATCGATGGCATCCGAGAAATACTTCTCGGTCGTGCTTTCAAGGGCATCTTCGATATGGAGGCGAAGGGCCTCACCCACATCGATCTGCTGGCCTGTGACGGTTATCTGCAAGGTTTTGTTACACTCTGGCTATTGGAGTTTTCAGCGCCGGGTACAGGACCCGGTCGCGGTGTTTTATTCGTTATTCCTGCCGTGCCTCTGACCCGTGTCTCGCGGGCCCGCCCATCATTGTCAGACTGGTCTGTGGCGACCTTCCCCGGGGCGGTGTTGTTGTGCGGCGCGGAACTTAGTCACGGCCCTCAGGACTGTCAATACCGCTTCATAGTTGGGGCAAGTGGCTGTGGATTGCAAGCAGAGAGCAGGTTTGACGCGAATCGCCAGCCCTATGTGCGCTTCATGCGGCGGCGTTCGACGGAGGAAGGAATTCTCAATGAATCCCGGTACTTGGCGACCGTTCGCCGGGCGATTTCCACACCATCGTCGCGCAGGATCTTCACGATTTTGTCGTCGGACAGGATCGACTTCGGGGATTCATTGTCCACCAGCAGCTTGATCTTGTGGCGCACGGCCTCGGCCGAGTGCATGTCGCCGCCTTCGCTGCTGTTGATCGCGGTGGTGAAGAAATATTTGAGTTCGAACAGCCCGCGTGGCGTGGCCATGTATTTGTTCGTGGTGACCCGGCTGATGGTGCTTTCGTGGAGCTTCACCGCCTCGGCGATATCGGCCAGCACCAGTGGTTTGAGGTGTGACACGCCGTGCCGGAAAAAGGCATCCTGCTGGCGAATGATCTCCGTGGCGACCTTCAGGATTGTGCGGGCGCGCTGGTCGAGCGCACGGACAAGCCAGTTCGCCGACTGGAACTTCTCCTGCACAAACGCCTTTTCTTCCTTGTCCTTTGCCAGATTCGTGATCTCCGCATAATAGGCGCGATTGACCAAGACCCGTGGCAGGGTGTCGTTGTTGAGCTCGATTTCCCAACCGCCCCCCTGTTTGGGGCGCATCATCACATCGGCCGTCACATATTCGACCGCACCTTCGTCAAATGCCGCGGCGGGTTTCGGGTCCAGGGTGCGAAGTTCGGCGAGCATATCGGTGAGGTCTTCTTCATCGACTTCGCAGATGCGGCGCAGGCCCGGCAGGTCGTGCCGTGTCAGGTAATCGAGATTCTGCAGCATGGTCAGCATCGCCGGGTCGAGGCGGTCGCGTTCGGCGAGTTGCAGACAGAAGCATTCGATCAGGTTGCGGGCGAAGACGCCGGTCGGTTCAAACCCCTGAACAATGACAAGGACGTTTTCGATCTGCGCGGGCGGGCAGCCCAGCTGTTCGGCCAGTTCGTCCATGGACGCGCTCAGATACCCGCGATCATCAAGCGTGTCGATCAGGGCGCGGCCGATCATGCGTTGGGTGGGGTCACTGATCGACAGGTCGAGCTGTTCGGTCAGATGCTCGCGCAGGGTGACCTCGCTCGCCATGGTCTGCTCGATCCCGGGCAGGGAATCGCTGTCCCCGCGCGCCGCCGGGGCCGTGCCGCCCGACGGTCGGAAGGGGTCATCGGGAAAGACATTCGTATAGTCGCTGTCGAGGGGGGCCTCGGTGGAGGACAGTTCTTCGCGGTCCGACAGGGTGGCCGCGTCACCATCGTCATTGCTCGCGGATTCGACAGGCGTGGGGGCGTCATCCCCTTCGACAAGGGATTCCTCCCGCTCGAGGAGCGGGTTTTCTTCGAGTTCGCCTTCAACGAAGGTCGCCAGTTCAAGATTGGACAGCTGCAGAAGCTTGATGGCCTGTTGCAGCTGCGGCGTCATGACCGGCGCCTGCGTCTGGCGGAAGTCGAGACGCGGTGTCATAGCCATGGTTAAGGACTTCTACAGACTGAATCTTTCGCCCAAGTAAACACGCCGGACATCCGAATGAGACACGATTTCCTCCGGCGCTCCACTCATTAGCACCGAACCTTCATGCAAGATATAGGCCCGGTCAACAATATCCAGTGTTTCCCGGACGTTATGATCGGTGATCAGGACCCCGATACCACGATCTTTCAGGTGCCGGACAAGGTCGCGAATGTCCGAAACCGCGATCGGGTCGATGCCGGCAAGCGGTTCGTCGAGCAGGATGAAATGGGGCTGGCTCGCCAGTGCCCGCGCGATCTCGACGCGTCGCCGTTCGCCACCTGACAGGGCGAGGGCCGGGGTTCGGCGGAGATGGGAAATCGAGAATTCGGCCAGCAGGTCTTCGAGCATGGCTTCGCGGCGGTCACGCTGCGGTTCGATCACTTCGAGAACCGAGCGTATGTTCTGCTCGACCGACAGGCCCCGGAAGATCGAGGATTCCTGCGGCAGGTAACCAACCCCAAGCCGGGCGCGGCGGTACATCGGAAGTTCGGTGATGTCATGACCATCGAGCGAGATCGATCCCGCATCAGCGGTCAGGAGGCCGGTGATGATGTAGAAACAGGTTGTCTTGCCCGCCCCGTTGGGGCCCAGCAATCCGACGGCTTCGCCCTGGCGCACCTGCAAGGAAACATCACGCAAGACCGGGCGCTTGCGAAAGCGCTTGCCAAGGTTTTGCGCCACAAGCCCGGGCCTGTCAGCCACGAGACGGGGGGTGCCACCGTCGTTTGTCGTTCTGGTCAGTCGCGGTTCGTTCATCGATTCCCGTTCGGGCCAGTGTTGGGTGGTTGTCCGGCACCGTTCCCGGAACCAGACTTGGGAAGAAATAACCCGCGCACCCGCTCTCCCGAGCGCGACGAGAGAATGCGGCTCTCACCCGTCTGAAGGTTAACCTCTGCACGGTCACCGTTCAATTGGGTATCCCCGCGGGTGATTTTCACATTTCCCGTGAGGGTGGCAAGCCCGCTCGCGGGATTGTAGTCGCCCTTTTCGGCGCGCACGATCTCGGTCGGGGTCGAGACGAGAACATTGCCCGTTGCCTCGATCCGTTCCATGGATGCCCGCTGGCCGCCTTCTCCGAAATGCGCTGTCAGCATGTCCGCGCGCAGGCGCCGGTCGTCGCGAATGGCCAGTGCCTCCCCGCGCGCCACGGCGATCTGGCGCTGCTCGTAATACTCGAGGCTGTCGCGTGCGATGATGGTGTCTTCGGCGGTGTCGAGGCGCACCGTGTCGCCGGTCAGCACGAGCACGCCATTGTCGATGTCGTAGACCGCATTGTCGGATTGCGCGACTTCGCTGTCCGAGGTGATCCGCACATTGCCGTTGGCGTTGATGCGATAAATCTCGTTCTCGCCCGTGGCGCTGGGCTTGTAATGCGCGATCAGTTCATCGCCCTGTACGGAGACCGAACCCTGGGTTGCCCGCGCATTGCCGCTGGCGACATAGACCTGATTGGCGCGTTGCCATTCGATACCGTCTTCTGCCTCGATCTGGATCGGGCCGTCGCCCTGTTGGCCGAAGCCCAAGGACTGCGCGAAACTTTCGGCGGATCCGAGGAGCCAGACTGCACCGGCGATTGCGAAACACAGCGTCAGTCGCGTCATTGTGGGGGCGCTCCTTCAAAGACCGTCATCTTGGCCGGTCCGGTAAAGACAATGCGTTCACCCGATTCGAGAACTTGAAAACCTTGCGCGTTCAGGATGCCAAAGGGGCCCTGCCCATCAATCGGCTCGTCCCCCGACGCGGTACTGGTTTCCAGATTGACCCGAGCTGCCGAGGTCTGGAATTCGTAGCCTTCATCGTGGAACAGGTTCACATTTCCGGTGAGATAGAGAATGTTGGATTCGGATTCGTAGACCCCGTCATCGGCATTCAGGGCGATCCAGGATCCGTCTTTCAGCACGATATCGGCCTTCGGGTTGGTCAGATCATAGACCTCGCCGCCGCCATCGGCCTTGCTGCGCGAGCCGAGATCAGCGGTGATGTGGAAGGGGCGTTGTTCGGAATCGATTCCCTGCAGGCGGGGATTGAGCACCTGCGGCTTGGCGCCGCCGGCCGGTCCAACCGCCGCGAGATCAATGCGGAAATTGTCTTCCTGGGGCGCGAAACGCGGCCAGACCGCGACCAGCACCAGCATCGCAAAGGCCAGGCCGGGCAACAGGTATTTCATTGTGCTGACGAGGCGGGATCGGCCAAAACCGCTGCGGCGTCGGCGCGTGGAGTCGTTCATCCGTGAGCGTCGGGTGCCTCCGGAACTGGCGCGCCCGGCCGCCGGTGGCAATGTGAGACCGGGTTCGCTCATCTCGGCTTCAGGCCAGGCCTGCACGCAGGCAGTCGTGGATGTGCAGAATTCCGACCGGTCGTCGCTCCTGCGCGACAAAGAGGCTGGTGATCTGGGTCGCGTTCATCAATCCCAGTGCTTCCGAGGCAAGGGCCTGACTGCGAATGGTTTTCGGATTTGCTGTCATGATCTCGCCGCAGGATAGGCGCAGCAATGTGTCGGACATGTGGCGTCGCAAATCGCCATCCGTGATCACGCCGATCAGATCGCCCGAAGCATCCGTCACGCCGGCGCAGCCAAACCCCTTGGTGCTCATGAGCAGCAAGGCGTCCGACACGCGTTCTTCGGCGGTGATCAGGGGCAGATCATCGCCGCCATGCATCAGGTCGCCGACACGGAGCAGGTTCTGGCCGAGCTTTCCGCCGGGGTGGAGAACCTGGAAATCCTCGGCGGTGAATCCGCGACGGTCGAGCAGCGCGATGGCAAGCGCATCTCCGAGCGCGAGCATGGCGGTCGAGGATGTGGTGGGCGCAAGCCCCATCGGGCAGGCTTCGGCAACGGCGGGCAGCAGCAGCGTGCAGTCGCTGTTATCGGCCAGCGTGCTGTCCATGCGCGCCGTGATTGAGACGAGCGGGACGTTGAAGCGGCTGCAGTAGTTGATCACATCGCCCAGTTCCGGGGTTTCGCCCGAATTCGACAGGGCCAGCACCACATCTTCCCGGGCGATCATCCCAAGGTCGCCATGGCTGGCTTCGGCGGGGTGAACGTAGAAAGACGGCGTGCCCGTGCTGGAAAAGGTCGAGGATATCTTGCGCGCGATATGCCCGCTCTTGCCCATGCCTGTGACGACGGTGCGACCGGAAGCCTGATGGATCAGGTCAACCGCGCGCACAAAGGTATCGTCCAGGGCTTCGCCCATGACGCGCAGGGCTTCAGCCTCGAGGCGCAGGACCCGTCGCGCCGCGCCAATATCACCTTTGGATTGCGACGCGTCCTTCGCGGTGCTGTCGGATGTGGTCGTCCCGGTCACGGGCTTTTCGATCGCGTTGTTTCAGTGATTGCAGGATGCGCAGGAACGGCAGGAAACCCACGCGAATCAATTGCTTGGAGTATGGGATGAATGCTGTGACTCGTCAAACTTCGCGCGGTTTGCGCGTCCGGCTTCAGGCCGGAAACTCAGCTATGTGCCAGCAAGTCGATATCCGGCCAGCCGGCCAGGTCGAGCGCGGCGCGCGCTGGCAGGAAGTCAAAGCAGGCCTGTGCAAGATGAACCCTGTCATGGCGTTCGAGCATGACGTCCAGCCGGGTCTTGAGTTCATGCAGGAAGAACACGTCATTGGCCGCATATTCCAGCTGTTCCCGGGTCAGTTCATCGGCACCCCAGTCAGAACTTTGCTGTTGTTTTGAGATCTCGACGCCCAGCAGGTCGCGGCACAGGTCTTTCAGGCCGTGCCGGTCCGTGAAGGTCCGCACGAGGCGCGAGGCGGTGCGGGTGCAGTAGATCGGCGCGGCCTCCACGCCCAGATAGCGCTGGATAGCGGCCAGATCGAAGCGGGCGAAGTGGTACAGCTTCAGGCGGTTGGTATCGGCGAGCAGTGCCTTGAGATTGGGTGCGTCATAAGCGTCACCCTCGCTGGCGGGAAACTGCACAAGATGGGCGACGCCGTCGCCAGCGGAAAGCTGGACCAGACAAAGCCGGTCACGCATCAGGTTGAGGCCCATGGTTTCGGTGTCGACGGCGATGACATTGCCGAGATCAAGCCCGTCGGGCAGGTCGTGACGGTGGAGTTCGATGTCCAAATCACAAATCCGATTTGTTGTGGTGCGGGTGCCGAAACATACAGAGCAGGCGAGCGGTTGCTAGCGCCTGTTCCTTGCCCGTGTCAACCGCCACGCTTGGCAGAACCCGGGGGCGGCGCTATACAGCGGGTTGGTCTTATACGCGGCCAGCCTGGGAGCAGTGCGATGAATTTGCAGCGAGTGACGGTATTTGGTGGATCGGGCTTTCTGGGGCGCTATGTCGTTGAACGGCTGGCGGATCGGGATGTGGTGGTTCGGGTTGCGGTGCGCGATCCTGAGGCAGCCAAGCACCTCAAGACACTGGGGCAGGTTGGTCAGGTCACCCCGATCGCCTGTGACATCAAGGATGCAGATGCCGTGCGCCGTGCCGTTGCCGGCTCGGATGCGGTGATCAATCTGGTTGGTATTCTGGCCGAACGCGGGAAACAGACATTCAAGGCCCTGCATGTGGAGGCCGCCGCAACCATCGCGCAGGCTGCGGCCGATGAAGGTTGCACCGCGATGGTTCAGGTCTCAGCCATCGGGGCGTCTGCAATCGCGCTGTCGGAATATTCCCGCTCGAAAGCGGCTGGCGAAGTGGCAGTGCGCGAAGCGTTTCCCAACGCCGTCATTGTCCGGCCATCAGTGATCTTTGGCCCCGAAGACGGGTTCTTCAACCTGTTTGGTGGCCTGGCGCGCATCCTGCCTGCGCTGCCGCTGTTTGGCGGCGGCAAGACGCGGTTTCAGCCCGTCTACGTGGCCGATGTCGCCGATGCCGTCGTGACCGCGCTGCATGCGCGCGAAGCGGCAGGCAAGACATATGAGCTGGGCGGGCCAGAGGTCCTGACATTCCGTGAGTTGATGGAGCTGCTGCTGCGCGAAATACGCCGCAAGCGCCTGCTGGTTTCGATTCCCTTCTTCGTGGGCGACATTCAGGCGACCTTCGCCGGCCTGCTGCCAAACCCGCCCGTTACGCGCGACTCGATGAAGTCACTGCGCGAGGACAATGTGGTGGCCGATGACGCGCTTGGGCTGGGCGATCTGGGGATTCAGCCGACGCCGGTCGAATCCATTCTGCCGACCTATGTGCATCGTTACCGCAAGGGCGGCCGCCTTGGCCGCGCGTCGATGAGCTGAACTAAAAGGCGCCGTAGGCCCAGGCGAGAAGTGCGCCGCCGAGTATCAGACGGTAGATCACGAAGGGCCCGAATCCCGCAAACCGGAGCCAGCGCAGAAACAGCGCAATGGCGGCCAATGCGGTGACGAAGGACAGGCCGGCCGCGATCAGGGCGCCACGGGTCAGCACCGGGTCACCAGTTTCAAACACGCGCAAACCGATCAACAGGCCTGCGCCAGCAATGGCCGGGATCGACAGCAGCATCGAAAAACGTGCGGCTTCGGTGCGGTCATATCCCAGGAAGCGCGCTGCCGTGATGGTGATCCCCGAACGGCTGGTGCCTGGGATCAGTGCCAGAATCTGCGCCAGCCCGATCACAACAGCATTGGGCAGGTTCATGTGTTCGAGCTTGAGGATCTTCATGCCGATCCGGTCTGACGCGTACAACAACAGCCCGAAGCCGATTGTGGTCCATCCGACGATCTCGATCGTCCGCAAGGAGTTCTCGATCAGCGACTGTCCGAAATATCCGGCCGCCGCGACGGGGATCGACGCGATGACGAGATATCCTGCGAGCTTCCCGCCGTCATGGCGGCGGCCGCGTGCGTTACTGGCCAGGCCGGCGATCATGAATACGAGGTCACGCCAGAAATAGAGCGCGACGGCGAAGAGCGTGCCCACATGGACGGCCACATCCATGACGAGAGTGTTTTCCGAAAGCCCCATGATGTCGGACGCGACGCGCAGGTGACCCGAGGAGCTCACCGGAAGAAACTCGGTGATGCCCTGAATGGCGGCGAGCACAAATATTTCGTAAAGCGGCATGGTGCCGAATCCGGACACGAAAGAGAGCCGCCTTATAGCACCGCGTTTGCGGGTCGCCGAAGAACTTCCATGCGGCGGGGCCGACAATCAAAATCCTGCTTGCATGGCGGAAATGATTTCCGCCAGAGCAGGACTGGTTTTGCGATTGCTGCTAGGTTAAAGGCTCGAAAAATTCAGGGAGCACATCATGCCAAGCGACACCAGCACCAACCCTCAGGCCTTGATCAACGCGCAACAGGCCGCTGCACTGAAGCGTAATGCCGAGCTTGTTGCCGCGGCGGGTGGCCCGGGCGAGGGGATCGTCGAAGTTCGTGCGCGCGCCGAAGCCGTGCGGGCACACTGGAATGCCGGTGGTCCCGACATGGCCGTCAACGAGGCGCGCAGCATTCCCGGACCGTTCCGGGATATTCCGGTGCAATTCTACAAGCCCAGCGATGCCGAGGGTTTGCCGGTTTTTGTCTATCTCCATGGTGGCGGGTTCAAGATCGGCAGCCCGCGCACGAATGATTTGCAGTTGCGCCAGTTGGCCGAGGCCTGGGGCGGGGCGATCGTCAGCGCCGATTATGTGCATGTGCCCGAGCACAGCTTTCCCGACCCGATCGACGAGGCCGTGGCTGTCGTCGAATGGCTTTCCGAAAACGGTCGTGACTGGGGTGTCGACCCGGATCGCATGTCGCTGGGTGGCGCTTCGGCCGGGGCGAGTGTGGCCATGGGCACGGCGCTCACCCTGCGCGACAAGGGGCACGGTGACATGCTGAAGGCCGTCGCCTCGCTGTACGGCGTCCTTGATTACAACCTCGAGTCGGACTCGATGAAGGAGTTGGGGGGCGGTGATTTCATGCTCACCACGGCTTATACGCAGATGGTCTATGACGACTATGTGCCCGACCCCGATGATCGCAACGATCCGCGCGCATTTGCGGTCAAGGCGGATCCGGCGGGCCTGCCGCCGGTGTTCGTGTCCGCGGCCCAGCTTGATCCGATCCGGGATGATTCACTGGCTCTTGGCAAGAAGCTCAAGGCTGCCGGCCACCCGCATGAACTGGTGGTCTACCCCGGTGTCATGCACGCCTTTTTCGGGTTTTCCAGCATGATCGATGAAGCCCGACGCATGATTGATGATCTGGCGCGCTTCCTCGGCGAGCACACAGGGGGGCGCTGATCATGGGAGTCGCGCTCGCGGCATTTTTCGTGTCCATCGTGCTGCTGTTCGTGGTTCCGCCGGTGGGATTGATCGCATTGCCGCTGACCGTCATCTGGGTGATCGTCGCCTTTTGCGTCACGGTCCTGGGCTGGGGTTTCGGGCGCGGAAAGAAATCTGACGACTAGTTTTGGCCCTCGGGTCTCCATGTCCGGGAATACTGCTGTCGGAACACGGAGATGCTTCCCTTGAATCGCGTCGCTCGTCTAGGGTCGGCCCGATATGCGGACCCTCTATCATCTCTGGCTCTGCCCCTACGCGCGCAAGGTGCGAATTGTGCTCGCGGAGAAGAAGCTTTCCTTTGAACTGGAACTCGAAAAGGTCTGGGAACGCCGTGATGCGTTTCTGGCCCTGAACCCGGCTGGTGAAGTGCCCGTGCTGATCGAATCCGGCGAGGAAGATGATCCGCCCCGGGTGATCGCGGACTCCGCATCGATCTGTGAGTATCTCGAAGAAACGAGCCCGCAACCTGCCCTGATCAGTGGCGATCCGGTTGCGCGTGCCGAAGTGCGGCGACTGACCGCCTGGTTTGATCACAAGTTCCAGCGCGAGGTGACGGCCAATCTGGTCGATGAGAAAATCAACAAACGCTTTCTCGGTCTGGGTGCGCCGTCCTCGTCGGCGATCCGGGCCGGGCATGCAAATATTGCCACCCATCTGGCCTATATCGAGTATCTGATGGAACGCCGGAACTGGCTGGCGGGGGAGAGTTTCTCCATGGCCGACATCGCGGCGGCTGCGCAAATCTCCTGCGTCGATTATGTCGGCGATGTACCCTGGGAAGACTTTCCCGAGGCGAAGACATGGTATGCGCGGGTCAAGTCACGCCCCAGTTTGCGGCCGATCCTGGCGGATCACATCCCGGGAATACCGCCGCCCAAGCACTACGCCAACCCGGATTTCTGATCCGCTTCCAGTCCCCCGTCGTCATGCCTGCGCAGACAGGCATCGATAACCGCTAGTGCCTGACCGGAAAGGCTCCGGTGTTTATGGATTCCCGCCTTCGCGGGAGTGACGAGAATGGGAGGGGATACCGGCATTCCCATCGTCGAAATCTACTCGACCTTGACGTCCATCTGTTCCAGCCCGGCCCGTGCGGCACGGCCAGCGGCCGAGTCCGGCGCGATGGACAGGACCTGCAACCAGACCGCGCGGGCATCATCGAATGCGCCGTTCTTGGCATGCAAGGCTCCGAGTTCGACCAGCGCATCGGGTTGGTTGGGGGCAAAGTCGAGCACCCGGTCGATATCGTCGCGCGCAAGGTCGTCAATATCGAGCAGGCGATAGGCGGCGGCCCGAAAAATCAGTGCGTCGATATGGCCCGGTGCGCGATCGAGTGCCGCCGAGAAGTCGTCGATGGCATCCCAGTATTCACCGGCACGGGCGAATGCCTCGCCGCGGTCAATCCAGAGCTCCGGATTGCGCCCGTCCAGAGCGATGGACTTGCTGAGAACCTCATGCGCCCGTTCGAGATTGCGCAATTGAAGCCATATTGTTCCAGCCTGACCGAGGACGGAGGCGCGCTCGGGATCGCTCGCTTCGGGCATCCCATCGGCAAGCTGCTCCAGCCGCTTGGCGGCTTCGTCCATCTGGCCCAGCCCGAAAAGCGCCAGCGCGACACAGTGCAGGGCCGGCGGCCCGCCGCCTTCATCACGCCAGGCAATCGCGGCTTCGAATCCGGCCTCGGCATTCTGTTGGGTTTGCGCGATACAGGTCCGGTAGGCCTCGGTGTCGGGCAGGTCGGACAGGCGTATCGTCTGCGCTGACGGCGTGCTGGTCCCGCTGAGCCAAAGGCCAGCGGCGAAGATGGTGACGGTCAGGATGAATGGACGGCGCAACACACAGGCTCCTATTGTGCAGGCATTGGTCTAGCAGCGTAGCAGAGTCTGCGCAAAACCCTGTCTGACGACGGAGTGGCACATGTCTGCGAACGTCATGTTTGTTTTTGGTCTGGGGTTCAGCGCCCAGGCGCTTTCCATGCGGCTGCTGGCCGAGGGCTGGACCGTGCGCGGCACTACGCGCAGTTCCGACAAGGCCCTCAGGCTGACAGATATGGGGATTGAGGCGCATCTGTTTGATGCCGGGCAGCCGCTGGCCGATCTCTCGGTGCTCGATGGCGTAACCCATCTTCTGGCCTCGGTGCCGCCGGGACCCGATGGTGACCCGGTGCTCATCCATCACGGGAATGACCTTGCCGTGCGCGCTAGCCAGATCACCTGGGCAGGATATCTCTCGACCACCGGCGTCTACGGGGACCGGGGCGGCGACTGGGTCGACGAAAGCTCCATCCTCGATCCTTCGACCGAACGCGGTGTCCGGCGCGAGGTGGCCGAGACGGCTTGGTGCGCGCTTTGGCGCGAACACCGGCTGCCGGTCCATCTGTTTCGGCTCGCGGGGATTTATGGTCCGGGCCGGAATGCACTGGAAACCGTCCGCCAGGGCAAGGCCCGCCGGGTTGTCAAGCCGGGGCAGGTGTTCAGCCGAACCCATGTGCATGATATTGCGACGGTGCTGGCGGCATCCATGATCCGGCCCAATCCGGGTGCGGCGTATAATGTGTGTGATGACGATCCCGCGCCACCGCAGGACGTGATCGCTCATGCCTGCGACTTGCTTGGCGTGACCCCGCCGCCGGAGATTCCGTTTGAAGATGCTGAATTGTCAGAGATGGCGCGCAGCTTCTATGCCGAATCCAAGCGGGTCTCGAACGCCCGGATCAAGGACGAACTCGGGGTCGAACTGGCCTATCCCGATTATCGTGCGGGGCTGGCGGCCCTGCTGGCGGAGAGCTGATCACACAGCGTTCCCACGATATGGGTCAGCCGCGCCAGATCGGCCGGTGTGGAAAGGCGATGGTCGCCATCCTTCACCAGGATCAGTTCTACATCGCTGGAGTTCAGGGCGTGCATGAGCTTTTCGGACTGGGTCCAGGGAACGTCCGGGTCGGCGGTGCCGTGAATCAGGCGTGCCGGGATATCCAGATCGAGCGGTTTGGTCAGCACAAGATTTTCCCGGCCATCTTCGAGCAAGGCGCGGGTAATCACATAGGGGCGTTCGGAATAGGCAGATGGTGCTTCGTAAATTCCGGTTTCCGCGATCTGGGCCATGACTTCGGGGCCCAGACGGGCGGGCATCAGGTCTTCGGTGAAATCAGGTGCGGCTGCAATGGTGACAAGGCCGGCGACATTCTGGTTTCCGCCTGATTGTGAAAGATTGCGGGCGATGAGTGCGGCCATCCAGCCGCCCATGGATGAGCCCACCAGCACAAGACTCTCGTCCAGTCCGGCAATTGTTTCTCCGGCATGACGGATCACGGTCAGGGCGTGAGAGCACCATCCTCCGATGGTGCCGTCGCGGAATTCACCACCGGATTTTCCGTGTCCGCCATAGTCGAGGCGCAGGAAGGCGCGACCGGTTTCTCGGGCCCAGGCTTCCAAAACGGTTGCCTTCTGGCCCGTCATGTCAGACATAAAGCCACCCAGAAACACGATTCCGGGTCCCGGATCGGGGTGCGTCGCTGCGGTCGCGACAAATGCCAGCCGCGTGCCGTCTTCGGCTTTGATGTATTCAAGAGAGCTGTCGGTGGAAACCATTGCCATGAATCGCGGAACAGAAACGCAGGACGGATGAACGAGGCTTTCAACTCTAGCACCATACCCGCTGCCGCACGAACGGACGGGGAGGCTCGTCGTGACACGGCGGCCCGCCTGCCAGTCGTGCTCCAGGTTCTGCCGTCCCTTGATATCGGGGGCGGTGGTGTGGAGCGCAGCGCCATAGATGTGGCCGAAGCGCTGGTGCTGGCCGGAAAGAAAGCGGTCGTCGCCTCGGAAGGCGGACGCCAGGTGGTGGAACTGGAGCGGCGTGGTGCGAAACACATCACTCTGCCGCTCGCGTCGAAAAACCCCTTTGTGATCCGGCGCAACATCCAGCGCCTGCGAGACGTGATCGACGCCGAGGATATCGAACTCGTGCATGCCCGCTCCCGCGCTCCGGCGTGGAGCGCGCGTGCGGCCGCATGTGCCGCCGGGTTGCCTTTCGTGACCACCTTTCACGGTACCTACAATTTCGGCACCGGGCTGCTGGGTGATCTGAAGAAACGCTACAACGCGGTGATGACCGATGCGGATGCCGTGATCGCGAATTCCAATTTCATCGCGAATCATATTGCGGAGAATTACGGGGTTACCGGTCCCAAGGTGCATGTGGTGCCACGCGGTATCGACACCGCGCGCTTTGATGCCGAGGGTTTCAACCCGAACCGCATGATCGAGGTGGCGACCCGTTGGCGCGTGCCGGATGACAATACGGTTGTCTTGCTGCCGGGCCGGCTGACCCGCTGGAAGGGCCAGTTGCTGTTCATCGAAGCGCTGGCCCGGCTGAAGTCCCGGCTTGGGCCGGAGAATTTCAACATCACCGGCCTGCTCGTGGGTTCCGACCAGGGGCGGGAAGCCTATCGCAGGGAACTCGAAGACCAGATCGCCGAAAAAGGTCTCGGTGGCAACGTCCAGATCGTCGGACATTGTGATGATATGCCTGCCGCCTACATGCTTTCGGATGTTGTGGTTTCGGCCTCGACCGACCCGGAAGCCTTCGGGCGGGTCATCGCCGAAGCCCAGGCCATGGGCCGCCCCGTGGTGGTGGCCGATCATGGCGGAGCGGCTGAACAGGTGGTCGATGGTGTGACCGGCTGGCGTTTCGCGCCGGGTAATCCGCAGGAATTTGCCGAGGCGCTGGAAACCGCCTTGTCGCTCGATGCCGATGCGCGCGCCGCGCTCGCTGTCCGTGCGTCCGATCACGCCCGTTCGCTCTATGCCAAATCCGGCATGTGTGCTTCGACCCTGCGTATCTATGCCGCCGTGTTCGAGAGCCACAAAAATTGAGCAATGCGGCCCCGCGCATACTCGTGATCAAGCTCGGTGCGTTGGGCGATGTCGTGCAGGCAACCGGTCCGTTTGCCGCGATCCGTGAACATCACAAGGATGCGCATATCACCTTGCTGACCGGCCCGGCCTATCGGGAGTTTCTCGAGGCAAGCGGCTGGTTCGATGATATCTGGGTCGACAAGCGCCCCGGCTGGAAGAACTGGCGCGCCTGGTTTTGGCTGCGGCATCGCCTCAAGCGGGGACAGTTCGACCGGGTCTACGACCTCCAGACCTCGGACCGGTCGAGCAGCTATTTTCACATCATGTTGCCCGGGCGTCGGCCCGAATGGTCGGGAATTGCGCGGTTCGCCTCGCACCCCCATGCCAACAAGAAGCGCGATGACATGCACACGGTTGATCGCCAGGCCGAGCAACTTGCGATGGCGGGGATTGCCGACGTGCCGGCACCGTCCCTCGATTGGGTGCGCGCGGATGTCTCGCGCTTCGGGATCGAGAAACCCTATGTTCTGATGGTGCCGGGTGGTTCGGCGCATCGTCCCGAGAAACGCTGGCCCGTGGGGTCCTACACCGAACTGGCGCGGCGTCTCGTCGCAAAAGGCGTGACGCCTGTCCTGATCGGCGCGGGTGCGGATGCCCATGCCACGGGGACGGTCGACTCCTTCTGCGCGGGCGCCCGTGACCTGACCGCCGAGACAAGCTTTGCCGAAATTGTCGTGCTGGCGCGCGGTGCGGCTGGCGCGGTCGGCAACGACACAGGCCCCATGCACATCATCGCGACGGCAGGTTGTCCGACCGTCGCGCTTTATTCTTTTGCCTCTGACCCCGCGTTGTGTGCTCAAAAGGGTCCCGACGTCACGATCCTGCGCCGCGACCTCCTGACCGAACTTTCGGTCGATGAGGTTGAAGCAGAGCTCAAGCTGGATTAAATCCCGCCTTCACCTTTTATCTTTTACGATGGGGACGATATGTCCGACCTAGCATCCGCCGACCAGATCACGATCACGCTGCCCGATGGCAGCGCGCGCACCCATGCGCGCGGCGTGACCGGCGCGGATGTCGCAGCCGATATCGGTCCAGGCCTGGCCAAGGCCGCGCTTGCGGTGCGGGTCGATGGCGAAATCCGTGATCTCGCGCGTCCCATCGAGGCCGACAGCGAACTGGCGATCATCACCCTCAAGGACGATGATGCGCTCGAACTGATCCGCCATGATGCCGCCCATGTGCTGGCCGAGGCCGTGCAGGAACTGTTTCCGGGCACCCAGATCACCTTCGGTCCGTCGACGGAAGACGGGTTTTATTATGACTTCCATCGCGAAGCGCCGTTCTCCACGGAGGACTTCGAGACCATCGAGAAGAAGATGGAAGAGATCGTCAGCCGCGATGAGCAGATCATCCGCGAGGTCTGGACGAAGGACGATGTCCGCGACTTCTTTGCCAAGGAGGGCGAGACCTTCAAGGCGGAATGGGTTGGCGAGCTGCCCGAGGGCGAAGACATCACGATGTACCGGCAGGGTGACTGGGTCGATCTGTGCCGCGGTCCGCATTTGCCCTCCACGGGCAAGCTTCCCAAGGCCTTCAAGATCATGCGGGTTGCTGGTGCCTATTGGCGTGGCGATGCGGCGAACCCGCAGCTCCAGCGCATCTACGGCACGGCGTGGCGGAACGAGAAGGAGCTCAAGGCTCATCTGACAATGATCGAAGAGGCCGAGAAGCGCGATCATCGCCGCATCGGTCGCGAGATGAACCTGTTCCACATCCAGGAAGAAGCGGTCGGCTCAGTCTTCTGGCATGCCAATGGCTGGACGCTCTATCGCGTGGCCGAGGACTATATGCGCTCACGTCTCGATGATGCCGGTTACATCGAGGTCAAGACACCGCAGCTGGTGGACCGCGCGCTCTGGGAGCGCTCGGGCCATTGGGAAAAATTCCGCGAGCACATGTTCACGATCGATGCCGAGGATGAACGCGTTCTGGCCGTCAAGCCGATGAACTGTCCGTGTCATGTGCAGATCTACAGCCATTCGGGCATGACGAGCTATCGCGACCTGCCGATCCGCATGGCGGAATTCGGCTCGTGCCATCGTTATGAGCCCTCGGGCGCGCTGCACGGGATCATGCGGGTACGTGCGTTCACTCAGGACGATGCGCATATTTTCTGTCGCGAGGATCAGATCGTGGCCGAGACGAAGGCCTTCTGTGAATTGCTGCAATCGGTCTATCGCGATTTTGGGTTTACCGAAGTCGCGGTGAAGTTCTCCGACCGCCCCGAAGTGCGCGCGGGTGATGATGCAACCTGGGATCGTGCCGAGGCCGCCCTGATGGAAGCCACACGCGCGGCCGGGCTGGATTTCACGCTCAATCCGGGCGAGGGCGCGTTCTATGGTCCGAAGCTGGAATTCGTGCTGCGGGATGCCATCGGGCGCGACTGGCAGTGTGGCACGCTGCAGGTCGATTTCGTGCTGCCCGAGCGGCTGGATGCGACCTATATCGACGAAGACGGCGAGAAGGCCCGCCCGGTGATGCTGCATCGCGCGATTCTGGGGTCTTTCGAACGGTTTCTTGGTATTCTGATCGAGAACTATGCCGGGCGTTTCCCGCTCTGGCTGGCGCCGGTTCAGGTGGTGGTCGCGACGATCACCAACGATGCCGACGATTATGCCAAAGAAGTGGCTGCGGCCTGTCGCGCGGCGGGATTGCGGGTCGAAGCCGATACCCGTAACGAGAAGATCAACTACAAGGTCCGCGAACACAGCCATCTGCATGTCCCAGCTATCCTCGTTGTCGGACGTCGGGAAGCCGAAGAAGGCACGGTGGCTGTTCGCCGGCTGGGTTCGAAGGATCAGGAAGTGCTTGCGTTGGCCGACGCGGTCGGCAAACTTAGTGCCGAAGCGCAAAGTCCTGCGCATAAAGACGCCGCCTGAGAGGGCGTGCTATAGTTTAACCTATGAACAAATCATCCAAGGAGAACGATAATCGCTAGGCGTCCAGTAGATGTGAGCCCCCCGAAGCGCGAGGGCCCACGGATCAACGAAGATATTGAAGTATCCGAAGTCCGCCTTGTTGCCGAAGATGGCGAACAGCTCGGCGTTGTTGCACTTGATGCCGCGCTGCAGCGCGCGGCGGATTCAGGTCTTGACCTTGTAGAGGTGTCACCGAACGCCTCGCCGCCGGTCTGCAAGATTATCGATTACGGCAAGCTGAAATATCAGGAACAGAAGAAGAAGAACGAGGCGCGCAAGAAGCAGAAGACGATCGAGGTCAAGGAGATCAAGCTTCGTCCGAATATCGACACCCATGATTATGACGTGAAGATGCGCAGCGCCCGCCGGTTCATTGATGACGGTGACAAGGTCAAGGTCACCCTTCGGTTCCGTGGCCGCGAGATGGCCCATCAGGATCTGGGCGCGCAGGTTCTCGAACGTGTGCGTGGCGAACTCGACGAGATCGCAAAGGTCGAGCAGATGCCGAAGATGGAAGGCCGTCAAATGGTGATGGTGATGTCCCCGCGCTAGCGGCACCCGCGTCAGATCAGAAACAGAAAGCCCCGGGCGAAATTCGCCCGGGGCTTTTTTGTGACCCAGGGCGGGCGGGTTTGAAACCCGCCCCTACATCAAAGGGGCGTGGTCCGTGTCGGGCTGTTGTCATTGCGAGGCGCGAAGCGTCGACGCAATCCAGAGAAGAGCCAGGACCGCTCTGGATTGCTTCACCCTGCGGGTTCGCAATGACGTGGACGGGGGTGACGTGCGCATCACGTCTCGGGGTGTTCAGGAGATGCCCGGATCAAGTCCGGGCATGACGAGAAACAGGACGTTACGATGCGTATTCGTCGGCAATCTCGACCAGAATTTCCGTCAGTTGTTCAGGCGCACAAAGGAGGGGAGCATGGTCGGTATCAAGCGTGTAGAGCCTGTCGACAGGTGTCTCGGTGTACATCTGCTTCTGCAGCTCATGGAAGACCGATTTGTCCTGCAGGGTTTCGATATAGACGCGGGGAACCGATCCGTAGTTTTCCGCGCTGAGTTGCAGCGGGGACCGGCGTGAGGCCTCGGGCTGAGGCGTGAGGCGCGCGGCTGCGGCGCGGGCCTCGTCCGGGTCGGTGGTGTTGAAGAAGACCTCGACTGCTGCCTCCGGGTCGATCATCGAGACGAGACCGTCTTCCGAATGGGTCACACGGGCATGGGCGCCGGTCATCCAGGGTTTCCAGGCCCGGGCGTAGAAGTCGATACAGGATTGGCCGTCAGGCAGCAGGAAGGCGCAAAGATAGACCGCGACAGAGACACGTCCGGGGCGCAATTCGCTGACCTGGGATGCCACGGTGCCACCCATGGAGTGTCCCAGGACAATGACGGGACCGTCGATCCGGTCGATCAGGGATGCGACCTTCTCGGCGATGCGCATGGTCGTGACGGTTTCGGGTGGCGTGTCGTCATGGCCATCGCCGGGCAGATCGACCGCGATGGCTGCATGGCCGGCAGCCTCCAGCAGCGGTGTCAGCTTCTGCCAGACCCAGGACCCCTGCCAGGCGCCGTGAATGAGAAAAAATGTTGCCACGTCGGGTCTCAGTCGTTTTCGGTCTTGAGCCGGGTCGAGGTGTATTTGGACACCCGATAGGGGCCGGAAAAAACAGGTTCGTATTTGGGCGGGTTTTGCGCGTCGGTGCAGGTCGGGATGCAGGTGATCTCGGCGTCGTAATTCGGGTGATGGAAGAACACGACGGACAGGCGGTCAGCCGCCGCACCGGCCTCGGTGGGCGGGGTTGCCACCCGATGCGGGTTGGACACGAACCGGTCATTGGTCCAGCGCATCATCAGGTCGCCGATATTGATCACGAAGGCGTCCGCCGGGGTGGAGACATCGATCCAGTGGCCCTCGCGGGTGTGGACCTGCAGCCCGCCGGGACGGTTCTCGCTGAGCAACACGGTAAAGGTGCCGTAATCGGTATGTGCCCCCGCGCGCCACTGGCCCGGCAGGGGAGCGGTCTCGGTCGGGGGGTAGCGGATGATCCGCAAGGCCCCGATCTGACGATCGGTATATTCCCGAAAGAAATCCGGTGGCAGGTCCAGGGCCAGCGCAAAGATTTCCTCGATGGTCTGGCTGAGGGTTTCCAGGCGCCTGTAATAGGCGGTGGCCGCCGCGCGGAAGCTGTCGGGAGACTGCGGATAGACATTCTCGATGAAGTGGCCCGCTGCCGCCTCACAGGTGTGATAGGGGTCGCTCGGGAAATCGGGTGGGCCCATATGGAAGACTTCCTTCAGGTCCGGCGGGGTTTCCTCACCCGATCCATAGGCCAGTCCTTCGTCACCAATGGCCCGGTAACCGCGGGGCAGCGCCGGGTCGGCATGATGGACGGTGTTCTTCTCCTCGGCGGGGCGCGCGAAAAATCCGCGCGCGTTCGTGCGCAGGTCCTCGATGATCTCCGGCTCGACGCCGTGACCCACAAGGGTGAAAAACCCGATCCCCTCGCAGGCATCCCGGACCTGTTCGACGACCGCATCACGTTCCCCGGCGAGGAATGGCGCGATGTCGATGACGGGTACTTTTTGCGTGGTCATGCCCGAATGATAGCGCGGTAGAGCTTCACCGTCATGGGGGTCAATTCCGACTTTTGCAGGGCTCTCGTCGTTGCGAGGCGCGAAGCGCCGACGCAATCCAGAGAAGAGCCATGGCCGCTCTGGATTGCTTCACCCTGCGGGTTCGCAATGACGTGGATGGGGGAGATGCCTGGATCAAATCCGGGCATGACACGATGTTCAGGCCCGCACTGAGCGTGAGTGCTGGCCGCCATCGGCCATGACGATTGTGCCCGAGACCCAGGATGCCCGGTCGCTGGCCAGATAGGCGGCCAGCCAGCCGATTTCCTCGGGTCGGCCCGGTCGTCCGCCGGGCAGGTCTTTGTGGGTTTCGCGCCAGCGGCTTTCGTCGCCGAACTGCATATCCGCATTGATCTTGGCCTGCCGGACGAGGCGCTCGGTCTCGACCGGGCCGGGGTTGATGCCGACCACGCGCACGCCGTGGTCATAGGATTCCGCGCCCAGTGCCCGGGTCATCTGCATCAGCGCGGCATTGCCCATGGAACCTGCGATATAGGCGGCACGCGGTCGTTCGCCGGCCATGCCGATCACGTTCACGATGGCGCCCGAGCCGCGTTCGCACATCCGGGGATAGATGTCCCGAATCAGACCGAGGAAGCCGAAGACCTTCAGGTCCCAGGCACTTTTGATGCTGGAATTGTCGAGCCGGGTGATATCGCCGGCCGGAATCGAGCCGGCATTGTTCACCAGGATGTCGCAATCCCCCGCCGCCGCCGTCAGTTTGGCCACATCGGCTTCGTTGGACAGGTCGAGGGCATGCACGGTGGCTTGCGCACCGAAGCGGGTGTTGAGATCGTCGCGGACGGCGTTCAGGTCTGCTTCCGTGCGCGAGACCAGATGCAGCGTGCAGCCTTCTTCGGCGAGGGCTTCGGCGACGGCGCGGCCGATGCCCTTGCTCGCGCCGGTCACGATGGCCGTTTTGCCGGACAGTTCCAGATCCATGATGTTCCCCCTCGGTGGCGATGTTTGCGTTGCCGCACGCTACGCCACCGGGAGAGATTTGTGCAGGGGTCGTGACGTCTTAGGCGGGCGGGCGTGAGTGCTGCCCGCCATCGACCATGATCACCGTTCCCGACACCCAGGACGCGCGCGGGCTGGCCATGAATGCGATCACGGCGGCCAGCTCTTCCGACAGGCCGCCGCGGCCGCCAGGCAGATTCCCCATCGTTTCGGGCCAGCGTTCGGCATCCCCGAACTGCTTTTCGGCATTGGCGCGCGCCAGCAGCTGGAACCGTTCGGTCTGGGTCGGGCCGGGATTGACGCCCAGAACCCGCACACCGTGGTTCATGCTCTCTGCGCCGATCGTGCGGGTCATCTGCATCAGTGCGGCATTGCCCATGGAGCCGGCAATATAGGCCGCCCGCCCGCGCTCACCCGCCATGCCAATCACGTTGATGATCACGCCATTGCCGCGTTCGCACATGCGCGGATAGAAGTGGCGAACCAGCCCCACCGTTCCAAACACCTTGAGCTGCCAGCCCGCCTTGATGTCGTCGTCGCTGAGTTTTGAAAGATCGCCACCGGGGATGGCACCCGCATTGTTGATCAGGATATCCGCGTCGGCGGCCGCATCGACGAGTGTCTGAATGGCTTCGGGCTTTGCCAGATCTAGCGCGAGAACATGCGCGGTGATGCCGAATCGTGCCTGCAGATCATCGCGCACGGCATTCAGATCAGCCTCTGTGCGCGAGACCAGATGCAGGTTGCAGCCTTCCTCGGCCAGCACTTCGGCAATGGCCTTGCCGATCCCTTTGCTGGCACCTGTGATGATGGCGGTTTTGCCCTTGAGTCCGAGATCCATGATACTTCCCCCGATGCACGTGTTTGTGTGGCGCGAACGCTACGATTCGATTCGCCGAAAGGCAATGGAATCCGGGGGATAAGGCTTGCCAGTGCGGTGCAGCACGGCTATAACCCCTGCCGTTTCCGAATACCAACGGTCCGGCAGGGCGATTTGTAACGCCCGGGGCAGCCTACCCGTTGAATCACACGCGCAAGCGTCAACCCGCACAAGCGAGGTCAAAATGCCCAAGATGAAGACGAAGTCGTCTGCCAAAAAGCGATTCAGCTTTACGGCATCCGGCAAAATCAAGATGAAACCCTCAGGCATGCGCCATGGCATGCGCAAGCGCTCTCAGTCGATGAAGCGCAAGGCGCGCAAGATCGGTCTTATCGCCAAGTCGGACGAGCAGATTCTGAAGCCGATGATGCCCTATCAGAGAAAGGGCTAACCCATGTCACGCGCAAAAAGCACCGTTCAGCGTCACGCACGTCGCAAGAAGATCCTGAAAGCCGCCAAGGGCTATCGGGGCCGGAATAACAACGTTTTCCGCGTTGCCAAGGAACGGGTCGAGAAGGGCCTGCAATACGCTTACCGCGATCGCCGGGTGAAGAAGCGCAATTTCCGCGCGCTCTGGATCCAGCGGATCAATGCCGGTGTGCGGGAGCACGGCATGACCTATTCCCAGTTCATGTTCGGGATGAAGCAGGCCGGTATCGAACTCGATCGCAAGGTCCTGTCCGACCTCGCCGTCCGCGAGCCGGAAGCCTTCAAGGAAATCGTCGATCAGGCGCAGAACGCCCTCAACGCATCTGCCTGAAGCGATCCGGAAACGGATTGCGTCAGCGAAGCTCACCGGTGAACCATGACCGTGCCTGACACGACCGAGTTGCAGGAGTCCCTGCTTGCCGAAGTGACGGCGGCGGACAGCCTCGACGCGCTTGAGGCTGTGCGCGTGTCCGCGCTCGGCAAGAAGGGTGCGATCACGGCCCAGATGAAGGGCCTTGGCCAGCTTGACGGTGACGCCCGCAAGGAAGCTGGTCAGGCGCTCAACCGGGTCAAGGACGCCGTTCAGGCGGCCATCGGTGCGCGTCAGGCGATGCTGGATTCGGTGGCTCTGGAAGCACGGCTGGCCAGTGAGACCGTGGACGTGACCCTGCCGGTCCGTCCGCGCGTGGAAGGCCGCCTGCATCCGGTCAGTCAGGTCACCGAGGAGTGTATCGCCATATTCGGCGAGATGGGGTTCACGGTCGCGGAAGGCCCGGATATCGAGGACGATTTCCACAACTTCACGGCGCTCAACATTCCGCCCGAGCATCCGGCCCGCCAGATGCACGACACGTTCTACCTGAACGCGGAACCCGGCCGTCCCGCGCCGGTCCTGCGGACCCACACCTCGCCGGTGCAGATCCGCACGATGGAAACCTCCAAACCGCCGATCCGGATCATCGCCCCGGGCCGGACCTATCGCAGCGATTCCGACGCGACCCACACCCCGATGTTCCACCAGATCGAGGCGCTGGTTGTCGACGAGACAACCCATATGGGGCATCTCAAGGGCTGCATCATCGATTTCTGCCGGGCGTTCTTTGATATCCCCGATCTGCCCGTGCGGTTCCGGCCGAGCCATTTCCCCTTCACCGAACCCTCGATGGAAGTCGATATCGGTTGCTCGCGGGAAGGCGGCGAGTTGCGGATCGGCAATTTCGGCGACGGTGCCAACAACTGGCTGGAAATCATGGGGTCGGGCATGGTCCACCCCAAGGTGCTCGAATATGGCGGGATCGACCCGACCCGGTATCAGGGCTTTGCCTTCGGCATGGGGATCGACCGCATCGCGATGCTGAAATACGGCATTCCCGATCTGCGCACCTTCTTCGACGCTGACATCCGCTGGCTCAAGCATTACGGCTTCGTGCCGCTGGCCGTACCGTCGATGGTCCGGGGGCTGTGATGGGCGTTAATTGTGCCAAGGTTCGTCATGCCCGCGCAGGCGGGCATCCATTGCCGCAGGCGGTTGCCCGGATGAGCATTGGCGTTAATGGGTTCCCGCCTTCGCGGGAACGACACATGCGTGTATCGGGGGCCATCCGATGAAGTTTACCCTCGGCTGGCTGAAAGACCATCTGGAGACCGATGCGCCGGTCAGCCAGATCGTCGAGACTCTTATCCGCATCGGGCTGGAAGTCGACACGGTCGATGATCCGGCTGCTGAACTGTCGGCCTTTCGTGTCGCTCATGTGATTTCCGCTGAACCCCACCCGGATGCCGACCGCCTGCAGGTCTGCACGGTGGATACGGGTGCGGGCACGGTCCAGGTGGTTTGCGGTGCGCCGAATGCGCGCGCCGGGATGAAGGGCGTGTTCGCCCCGGTCGGCACCTGGGTGCCCGGCATCGAGGTTGAGCTGAAGGCCGCGAAAATCCGGGGCGTCGAATCCAGTGGCATGCTCGTCTCCGAACGGGAAATGGGCCTGTCCGACGAACATGACGGTATCATCGATCTGCCAGCCGATGCGCCGGTGGGCAAACCCTTCGCCGAAGTGCTGGGCATTGATGATCCGGTGATCGATATCGAACTCACCCCGAACCGCCCGGACTGCACCGGTGTGCGCGGTATCGCGCGCGATCTGGCTGCGGCCGGTCTGGGCACATTGAAGCCGTTTGACGCCGCCGCGCCGGTCGCGGGCAGCTATGAGAGCCCGGTGAAATGGGCCGTCGCCGGTGACGGCAATGCCTGCTCCTATGTGGTGGGGCGACACTTCAAGGGCGTGACCAACGGCCCGTCACCCAAATGGGTGCAGGACAGGTTGCGCGCGGTCGGATTGCGGCCCATCTCGGCGCTCGTCGATATAACCAATTATGTCTCGCTCGATCTGGGGCGCCCGCTCCATGTGTTCGATGCGGCCAGGCTCAAGCACAAGACTCTGACCATGCGCCGTGCGCGCGCGGGTGAAGATTTCACAGCGCTGATCGAGAAAGACTTCAAGCTCGACAGTGAAATGACGGTGATCGGCGATGGCGACAGCGCCGAAGCGCTCGCTGGTGTGATGGGTGGCCTTGAATCCAGCTGCACCGAAGACACCACCGAGGTGTTTCTGGAGGTCGCGCTGTTCGATCCGGTCTCCATCGCCACGACGGGCCGCAAGCTGCAGATGGAATCCGACGCGCGTTACCGGTTTGAGCGTGGTGTTGATCCGGAATCTGCCGAATGGGGCGCCGAAGTCGCAGCCCGCCTGATCCAGGAATTCTGCGGCGGTGAGGTCAGCAAGCCGGTCCGCGCCGGATCCATGCCCGACTGGCAGCGCAGTATCGAGTTGCGCAATGACCGGGTGGCGACGCTTGGCGGCGTGGATGTCCCGTCCGACCGTCAGGCCGAAATCCTCGACGCGCTCGGTTTTGAAACCGAACGCCTCAACGGCAAGATGTCCGCCGCCGTTCCGTCCTGGCGCCCGGATATCGGCGGTGAAGCCGATCTGGTGGAAGAAATCACCCGCATCCACGGCTTTGACCGGATTGCCCCGGTGTCGCTGGATCGCGATGCGGCTCTGCCCTCGGTGGCGATCACCCCGGAACAGCGCCGTGCGAGCAATGTGCGCCGGACACTGGCCGCATGTGGTCTGGATGAAGCGGTCACCTGGTCCTTCATGGGCCGGACGCAGGCCGAACTCTTTGGCGGCGAACTTCCCGAGACACTGGTGCTCGCCAATCCGATTTCCAGCGAGCTGGATGCGATGCGTCCTTCGATTCTGGGCAATCTGCTGCTCGCCGCCGGACGCAATGCGGATCGCGGCTTTGCCGATGTCGGCCTGTTCGAACTTGGACCGGCCTATCAGGACGCGACCCCGGACGGACAGCAGCTCGTGGCCGCCGGTGTGCGCCACGGCAACGCACAAGGCGCGCACTGGTCGGGCAAGGCGCGCGCGGCCGATGCGCTCGACGCCAAAGCCGATGCCATGGCGGCCATTCAGGGTGCGGGCGGGCCGGCCGCCAATCTGCAGGTCAGCCGCGATGCGCCGGACTGGTACCACCCCGGACGCTCGGGCGTGTTGCGTCTGGGCAAGAACGTGCTCGCCTATTTTGGTGAAATTCATCCCGCCGTCCTGCGCGGTCTTGATGTACGTGGCCCGGTGGTCGGGTTTGAGGTCTTCCTCGACAATATGCCGCCGCGCAAGGAGAAGGGATCGTCCCGTCCCGCGCTGCATCTCGAAAGCCTGCAGCCGGTCCGCCGCGACTTCGCCTTCCTCGTGAACGCGGATGTTCAGGCCGGTGACCTGTTGCGTGCCGCGCGTGCCGCCGACCGTGATGTGATCACCGAAGTTGCGCTGTTCGATGTCTATGAAGGCAAGAACATGGAAGAGGGCAAGAAGTCGCTGGCCATCCAGGCGACCCTGCAACCCTCCGAAGCAACCTTCACCGACGCCGAGATTGAGGACATTTCAGCCAAGATCGTCGCAGCCGTCGAAAAAGCGACCGGCGGCGCGCTGCGGGGTTAGAAAACCACGCGGTCGTACCCACATGAGGTTGTGGACAGCCTGCCACTTCGGCGAACAGCAATTTCAGAAATCTCAAGGCGCTGTGTGTTGTGTGTAAAATGTCAGTAACCAATTGAATTAGATAAAAAAACAGGCGCGATGGGTGTGTCATAAATAGGGTATAAAATAATATCCGGAATGGCTCATGTCCCGAATTTGACAGTTATCCCCGTACGTCACAGACAGTATGACAGTGATTGCCCCCATTAACGTTCGAGCTTTGTTCCCCGATAAATGACCGATCTTTCCCACATTCGTAATTTCTCCATCGTGGCCCATATCGACCACGGGAAATCGACCCTGGCCGACCGCCTGATCCAGCATTGCGGCGGGCTGACAGAGCGGGAGATGTCCGAACAGGTGCTCGACAATATGGAGCTTGAGCGCGAGCGGGGGATCACGATCAAGGCCCAGACCGTGCGCCTCGAATACACGGCCAAGGACGGCAAGACCTATCACCTGAACCTGATGGACACGCCGGGCCATGTGGACTTTTCCTATGAGGTCTCCCGCTCGCTGGCCGCTTGTGAAGGCGCGCTGCTGGTGGTCGATGCCAGCCAGGGTGTCGAGGCCCAGACGCTGGCGAACGCCTATCTGGCGATTGATGCCGATCTGGAAATGGTGCCTGTTCTCAACAAGATCGATCTGCCTGCCGCCGAGCCGGAACGCATCCGCCAGCAGATCGAGGATGTGATCGGGATCGATGCGTCCGAAGCGGTGATGATCTCGGCAAAGACCGGGCTGGGCATTCCCGAGGTTCTCGAGGCGCTGGTCACCCGTCTGCCGCCACCCCAGGGTGATGCGGATTCCGAACTCCAGGCCTTGCTCGTCGATAGCTGGTACGATCCCTATCTGGGGGTTGTGGCACTGGTGCGTGTGCAGGACGGGGTCCTGAAAAAGGGCCAGAAGATTCGCATGATGTCGACGGGCTATGCCTATTCGGTGGACCGGGTGGGTGTGTTTACGCCTGCGCGAACGGAGACCGGTATTCTGGGGCCCGGAGAGATCGGTTTCATCACCGCTTCGATCAAGACCGTGTCCGATTGCAATGTAGGTGACACGGTCACCGATGACCGCCGGCCGGCCGCCAAGCCGCTTCCCGGCTTCAAGCCCTCCGTGCCAGTGGTCTTTTCCTCGCTTTATCCCGCCGACACGTCCGAATACGAGGATCTGCGTGATGCGCTCGAGCGTTTGCATCTCAACGATGCCAGCTTCGAATTCGAGGCGGAAAGCTCGGCGGCACTCGGCATGGGGTTCCGCTGCGGCTTCTTGGGTCTGCTGCATATGGAGATCATCCAGCAGCGGCTCGAACGCGAATTTGATCTGGAAATCATCGCCACGGCACCGTCTGTCGTCTACCACATCAAGCTGACCGACGGGTCCGAGATCGAACTTCACAACCCGACGGATTATCCCGACGTGACCCGGATCGACGAGATCGAGGAGCCGTGGATCAAGGCGTCGATCATGGTGCCCGACGAATATCTGGGATCGGTCCTGCAGCTGTGTACCGAGCGCCGCGGCGAGCAGCTCGACCTGACCTATGTGGGCGGTCGTGCGATGGCGGTGTATCGCCTGCCGCTCAACGAGGTGGTGTTCGATTTCTATGACCGGCTGAAATCGATCAGCCGCGGCTATGCCAGCTTTGACTACGAACTCGATGAATACCGGGTCGGCAATCTGGTGAAGGTCGACATCATGGTGAATGGTGATGTGGTCGACGCGCTGGCCATGGTCGTCCATCGCGATCAGGCCGAGGCACGTGGCCGGCATCTTTGCGAGCGGCTGAAGGATCTGGTCCCGCGCCAGCTTTTCAAGGTGGCCTTGCAGGCCGCCATTGGTGGCAAGGTGATCGCGCGCGAGACCGTGGGGGCCATGCGCAAGGATGTGACGTCGAAATGCTATGGCGGCGACATCTCGCGCAAACGCAAACTTCTCGATAAGCAGAAGGCTGGCAAGAAGAAGATGCGCCAGTACGGCAATGTGGAAATTCCGCAATCCGCCTTCATTCAGGCGCTGCGCATGGGCGACGAATAGGGCGCCTCGTGTTTGTCATTGCGAGGCGCGAAGCGTCGAAGCAATCCAGAGCAGAGCCAGGCTCACTCTGGATTGCGTCACCCTGCGGGTTCGCAATGACGGCGGTGTTTTAACGACCTTCCCGACGGTCTGATATCCGTGAACGTCCGTCTGATCCAGGGCAGGTCGTCCTATTTGAACATGCCTTCCTTGCGCGGCCGCTTGCGGCACAGGCGTACCAGGATCATTCCCGGAACACCCAGCACCACCGTGGCGGGCCAGGTCAGAATCGTGGAAATCACCGGGTGCCAGAGCCATGGCCCGATCACGGGAATGTGGCGGGCAACAGCCGGCTCGGCGACCTGCAGGCTGGTCTGATGCAGGTTGAACCACAGCTCTCCGGCCGAGATCATCGCCAATGCGCCGGTATCGATCGAGGCAAGGATATCACGCGCAAAAATCGCGACCGCCGCGATCACGAGAATCCACCCGATAATCCGTCCAACTAACCTGGCCATCTGGCCCCACGTTCCGTTTTTTCTTGTTTCTGCGTGTCCCGATACTAAACCCAGTCCGGGTGACCGGCACAAGGGCTGATCCGGGGAATTGTTAAAACGCCCGGCGATGCCAAACTGGTCGCCAGAGTGGTTGCCAGCAGGGGGGCGCTTCGGCTATGCAATCCCGGCGTCGGAGGGGTGGCCGAGTGGCTGAAGGCGCACGCTTGGAAAGCGTGTAAGCGGGTGACCGTTTCGAGGGTTCGAATCCCTCTCCCTCCGCCAACGTTCCCGTGCATTCCGAGATTGAATGCTTCGGCAAGATACCCATGCAGCTCTAATTCAAACTGACCGCGCTCTTCGGCGGGGTAGGCGACAATCTTGTCGACCAGGCCGCGCAAGGCCGCAGTGGATTCTTCCCGAACAATGGTGTCGGCGGTAAGCGCAGCCTGGAGATTAACGATTTTGGACTTATAGAGTTCAGCTGCGTTGGGGTGCCATTCGATATTGGGGGGAGCCTTATCTGATGGCTCGTCCAGACCTGAGAGCCGTCCTTCGAGAAGGCGCAGTTTGTCGGTGATGGCAGAGATGCCTGCTGCTGAGCCGTTAGTGATCACTTCAACCAGTCGGGAGATTTGATCCTCGAGTTTGGCAGTGTCAGACCAAAATGACTTGAGCCAAGAATGGACTGTTCGTAGCCTCTGCGGATGAAAAATCCGTTCCGTTATTTCAACTCGTCGCCCGAAGTTATCCGCCTGACGGTGATGATGTACGTTCGCTATCCGCTGTCCCTACGCCAGGTTGAGGATTTGCTCCATGAACGCGGCATCGACATTTGCCACGAGACGGTGCGGTTCTGGTGGAACCGGTTTGGCCCCAAGTTCGCTGCGGAGATCAGAAAGCGCCGTGTTCAACATCGAGCTTATTCGAATTGGCGCTGGCACCTGGACGAGGTGTTCGTGAAGATCAACGGTGAGACCCACTATCTGTGGCGTGCTGTTGATCACGAAGGCGAGGTGCTGGAGGTCTACGCCACAAAACGCCGGAATCGTATGGCTGCATTGGCTTTTCTGAAGCGAGCGATGAAGCGGTATGGTCAGCCGAAGATAATCGTAACGGACCGACTAAAGTCTTACCGCGCGGCGATGAAGGTGATTGGTAATGCCGCTGGGCAGGAAGTCGGACGATGGCTGAACAACCGGGCTGAAAATTCACATCAACCGTTTCGAAGAAGGGAAGGTGCGATGTCGAAATTCCGGGACATCAAGACCTTGCAGAAGTTCGCCGCCGTTCATGCCTCAACTTTCAACCACTTCAATCTAGATCGCCATCTCATCAGCCGCTCCGACTTCAAGCAGAACCGCTCCGCCGCGCTGGCCGAGTGGCGTCAGTTGGCGGCATGAAGACAGCACTGCCGGCGATTTTGGAGACTGGTTCGCATTAGCCTGACACCACCCGCCGGTGACCTCTGCCCCGAAGGTTTCCGCGAGGTACAGGCCGAGACCGCCCCATCCCGACCCTATGTCGAGCACCCTCAGCCCCGGCCTGTCCAGGCACAGCTTGGCCGCGATGTGGCGTTTCTTGTTCTGTTGTGCAGTCTCCAGGCTATCGTCGGGCGACGTAAAGTAGGCGCAGGAATACTGCCTGTCGGCGTCGAGGAAGATGTCGTAGAGCGCCGAAGAGAGGTCGTAGTGATGCGCCACGTTGCGCCGCGCCCGGCTGATCGGATTGGACTGTTTGAGGCCATTTCCAAGCCGTTCGAGGAAGTCCAACCACCGGCTGCGCCCGGCGGTACCGTAGTTGCGCGCGACGACGTCGAGGAAGTCGTAGAGGCTGCCGTCCTCGAATACCACCCGGCCTTCCATATAGGCCTCGCCGAACGCGAGAGCGGGATTGAACGCAAGGGTGTATTCGCTCGTCCGCGAGGTCAGGCGCAGCGAGGCCGACGGGAGTGAGCCGTCGCCGATCAGATGTCGGCGGCCGGACGAGTCGATCACGCAAAGGCTGCCGTCACGAACGATCGACCTGAGAATCCCCGTGAACATCATGCAAGAATCCATGGTTGAAACTACCTGGACGGGCGCTTCATCGCCCTAGTCCGTTGGAACGGTAGCCTAGGCACTCAGGCGCGACAATTGAGAATCGGTACGTCGAGAGCCAAGCCTGAGGGAAGAAATTACGCCATAAAATAGCACTGCCAAAGCAAACCGGGTTGATGACGGGAAGGGCGTTCATGGCCTCAGACGATGAAAAATCCGTTCCGCTATTTCAATTCGTCGCCCGAGACCATTCGCCTGATGGTAATGATATACATCCGGTATCCGCTTTCGCTGCGTCCGGTAGAAGGCATCTTGTGTTCGAACGCGGCATCGACATCTGTCACGGTGGCATTGATACGTTAAGTAAGTGGCCAGAGCGGGGAGAGGGGCCTGGATGCGAAGCCTGCTCGAGCGCAAGCCTGCGAGACTGGTCACCGTGGCGGTCGCCAACAAAAATGCCCGGATCGCATGGGCTGTACTTACGCGGGGCGAGACGTACCGCGCGCCGATGGCGGCATAAAGCGCCGCCAGACCGCAGGCGCATCTCCGCCGCCGCGCAACGCTGTGAGGGCAAATGTAAGTGATGATGATCAAACGGGGCCGCAACCGGGAAAACCCGAGGTGCTGTCTGGGCATTCAAGCTCGTTAGACTGAATGGGACCCGGCAAAGCGGACTTCATCAGGGCCAGCGGTCATTCGCACCGCGCAAACAGGCCGGACACATGACCGCATCCCGCAACGATCAAAAGCATTTAATATTTACCCTTGCATCGAAGGGGCCGTCCACACATGACAGCACCGTGCGGTCGCTGGCTCAACAACCGGGCCGAAAACTCACATCAACCGTTTCGACGAAGGGAAGGAGCGATGTCGAAATTCAGGGACGTAAAGACCCTGCAGAAATTCGCCGCCGTTCATGCCTCAACCTTCAACCGCTTCAATCTCGATCGTCATCTCAACAGCCGCTTCGACTTCAAGCAGAACCGCTCCGCCGCGCTGGCCGAGTGGCGTCAACTGGCGGCATAAAGGCGGTGTCATCGGCGATTTTGGAGACTGGTTCGCATTGGTCTGACAGTACCCTTTCCTGTATTCAGTCCCGGGATTTGTTATGAGCTCTCATTGGTGACATTTAACGCCAGATCGCGCTTCATATGTCCAATATGGACCGCAATAGCTTTTTGCGCTGCGGCAGGCTTGCGTTCAAATACTGCTTCCATAAGTTGGGTATGATCGCGGATGGATGAATCGAGATGGCGTCCTTCGATGTTGATCATGTGCCGTGCACGGACAAGGTGTGTTGCAACCCCCCGGTGAAATTTTATCAGCATTGAATTTCCTGACGCTTCAACCAGCGCGAAATGGAGATGCATGTTGACTCCAAAATACTTTGGGACGTTGGGGTCGAGTGCCTGCCGACGGTATCGAGCATAGGCGAGGTCCAGCTTCGCCATCTCTTCATCATCTGCGTGTTCAATCACAAGCTTGGCAGCGAGTGATTCCAAAACACCGAGCAGATCCAGCGCTTCGGTCACGCTTTCATTGCTGACGTGTTTTACCACGGCGCTGCGGTTGGGCTGCCAGTCGACGAGATCTTCCGATGCAAGAACACGCAAAGCTTCGCGAACTGGTGTACGCGAAACCCCCAACTCGTTTCCAATTGTTGTCTCAGAAAGCCGCGCTCCTGGCGGCAAGTCACCTTCTATAATTGAATCTCTGAGCCAATCCGTGATCTCGTTGTCTGACCGCGTGGAGGATGGTGAGTTGGCTGAGCGTTGTTCCGTGGTCATTGAATACTTCCTGATTGACTGCGGTGCCCCAGCAATTGGGCTCGTGGGTTGATCGTATAGATATGTTGGCAACGCCAATCAAACTGTATACAATTTTAGATACTGTATACATTATGGAGCGCAAGAGTTTACGCGCGCGCGGGAGAGAACTCAGTGAGTAACCATGAAGACAGGGTCGTACGACCCGTTCGGAGGGTCGTAACCGGGACACGCGATGACGGCAAGTCGGCGGTGCTTTACGACAGTGACAACCCCTACCGCTATTCAAGAGGAGGGGGGTCAACAATTCTGTTTAACGAAATCTGGACATTCGATCATTCTCCCGCCTCGCTCGCTGGGGGCCTTGATGGCGCTGACCGTCCGATGAGTCATTCTCCCCCGGCAGAAGGTGCACATTATAGGGTTATCCAATCAGCCAAAGAGGATGACGCCCAAGTCGATCAAGCCGAGGCTGACAAGCAGTTTGCTTCTATGAACGATGGTGGCCTTTCGGAACGCCTGCCGGGTGCGCGCCACTGGAACATGCACCGCACAAGGACAGTCGATTACGGCATCGTGACTTATGGTGAGCGAATCCATGTGCTGCCGGAATCCGACTTTGTCATGCGCAAAGGCGATGTGGTGGTCCAGCTGGCCCATTTTCATTCATGGGATAGTACGCGCGGCGACAACATCATGATCTTTGACATGATTGGTGGCGAATACGCTCACAATAACGGTTCGGACGAGTAAGGGGGCACCTGAAAATGATCAAGGGAGTGGCGCCGGTTCGGCGCATTGTTGTTGGCGATATCGAACCGGGAATACCGGAAATTTTTGCTGACGGTCCATCACCTGATGTGCGCGGAGATATCGCAAGGCCTGGATTTGGCATGACCCGTATCTGGGTAACCGAAGATACGCCAGCACCGGTCAAAGGGGTGCGCGAAACCTTGCACCTTCCACATACTCTTGAGCCGCCGGTCGATGGATCGGTTTGCCGCTTTGTCACCATTCCGCCTGATGCTGGCTGGATGACGGAAATTACTGAAGACAAAGTGCGCGCGTTTTTCAGGCAATCCGGTTCGCCCGAAGCCTGTCAGTTCACGCGTGATGCACCGCATCCCTATATGCAACGAACTGAAACACTTGACTACGTGTATGTGCTTGAAGGCTCGGTCACGCTGATACTCGACACCGAGGAAGTTGATCTTGCAGAAGGTGACTCCGTCGTCCAACGGGGAGCCAGCCATGCTTGGAGCAACCGGACGTCGTCACCTTGTACACTCATCATTTCATCACATCACGGCAGCTACGAACGTGACGTCTGATCGTAAACATACCTTAAGAGGTAGGCTGAGTTATGCCCAGAATTGAACCGCGACGACTGGAAGATGTGCCCGAATTGGCCGAATTTGCAGCCCGGAATGCGGCCGCAGGACGGGAAGTCCCTAATTTCGTTCGCACTCTTGCACACCGGCCCGAAGTGGCGCGTGCCTGGGTGGAATTCCGAGCAACACTAGTTGGACAAGGTCTTGTGAGCGAAGAGTTGAAGGTTTTTTTGGCACAGGTCGCGAGCATGTCGGCAGGCTGTAACTACTGCGCTGCACACAACGCCTATTTCGGTGCGGATATCGGTGTTGCTTCCGAACGTCAGGAAGCGCTCTGGGAATATGAAACCAGTCCGTTGTTCGATGAAGGTGAGCGCGCAGCCTTACGTATCGCGCAAGGTGCTGCTCAGGTGCCCAACGCGACGACAGACGAGGACTTCGTCATTCTCAAAGAACACTATTCAGACCCTCAGGTGGTCGAGATTGTTGCGACGATTTCGATGTTCGGTTTTCTCAACCGCTTTAATGACACGATGGCGACTGAGCTAGAATCCTCACCGATTGCCGCAGGTAATCGTTACCTCGGCGGGACCGGTTGGGAGGTTGGCAAGCACGCGAGTGATTCCGACTAACTGAAAGGTCGGCAATGGGACGAAGATCCCGATCCTGAATAAACAAGAAAATGGAGAGGAAGCGATGAAAAGAGCATACTCGGTATTCAAACCCGTAATGGTTCCAGTGTTTGCAGCCTGTGCCATGTTCTGGCAGGTGCTGCCTGTCAGCGCGGATACCAACATTCTCGTTCACATCTTTGCGCCACCGCAGTACCCGAACAACAGTGCGGGCTGGGTGTTTCTCAAGGAAAATGTGGAGCGCGAAACTCAGGGGCGGGTGACTTTTGAGTTCACCAACGGTGCTGTTGCGCCGCCGCGGCAAAACATAGCGCTTGTGCAGGATGGAGCTGTTGACGCGGCATATCTGAACTCTGGACTGAACCGTGCCCAGTGGCGCCTCCCGGAGATAGGCCGTCTGCCATTTGAGGCCCCGTCGGCCGAAGCCGTTTCCGTTGCGAACTGGCGGACTTATGAAAAGTATTTCAAGCAGGCCGATGAATTCTCCAGCTTGAAGTTGGTGAGTATCTACAGCTACGCGGGTGAACAGGCTTGGACGATCAACAAGCCCATCTCGAAATTCGAAGACTTCAAAGGCATGAAGGTACGCACGGCTGCTGGCCTCGGCGCTGGCGTGGCAGAGGCCATGGGACTGACACCGGTGCCGTCTCTGGCGGCTGAGGTCTTTCCGCTTGCCTCGAAGGGCGTGGTAGATGGCGTGTTTGGTGCTGGCGCATTTATCGACATCGTCAAGGTCAGCCAGTTCCTCAAGCACGGCGTTCATTTTCCCGGTGCACTCAACAATCTCGTCTTCATTGCGTTCATGAACGAACAGAAATGGGACGAGATCTCTCCGGCAGATCAGGCAATCTTTGACAAGTATGCAGGCGAAACCATGGCGCGCAGCGTCGGAAGGGAGTGGGATCGCCTTGAAAAGAAGGCCCTCGAAACCATGAAAGAAAATGGGACGAGCATTGTTGAGGCCAGCCCGGAGATGATGGCCAAAACAAAAGCGGCGCTGGGCAAATTTGAAGCCGAATGGATCAAGGATGCGATGGCCAAGGGTGTTGATGCCAAAGCGGCACTTTCGTTTTTCCGAGAGCAAGCCGCCTTGGTTCAGAAAGAGAAGACTACCCAATAATGGGACAGTCCCGTGCGGCCCGATAAGGTGAATGATGACGGTGATGGGCAGGGCGTTAATCCGGATGCCCTGCCAGCACCAGGCTACGTGCATCTGTTGCGCGTGCTTACGGCGACCCTATTATTTGCCATGATGGCGCTTGGCTTTGTCGACGTCGTTTTGAGGTACATATTTAATTCACCGATCCACGGGGCCTTTCCAATCATGGGGTTTCTGCTGGGGTTGGTTGTCTTTACCAGCCTTCCTCTTATTACCCGTGACGGACGCCACATCACGGTCGACTTGTTTGAAAGGCACTACAGCGGCCGGTTGGGCGCAGCGACTGAATGGTTCAGCCTTTTACTGAGTATCGCTGTCACAGCGTTCATCACGGAGCGGATGTGGTCGTTCTCCCTACGACGCAAGCAGATGGGACAACTTCATGACATGATTGATGTCCAGTTGTGGCCATTTGCGATGGTGTTTTCTGTCTTTGCGGGGCTGACTTGCCTGATTTTGGTCGGCCAATTTGTTGGGCGCTTCAGATCAATGATTTCTCGTTCGACAGGTAATCCCGGTAGCGGAAAGGGGCCGGCATGATCGCGACACTTCTCGGTCTGGGCGGATTACTTGGGTTGGTATTCCTGCGCGTCCCAATCGGCTTCGCAATGATCGTTGTTGGCGTTATTGGTATCGGGGAGTTGCGCAGCTGGAGGGCCATGTGGGTTGTCAGTTCGAGTACGATCTACGAGATTTCGACGTCTCCCGTGTTTGTTGTGCTGCCTTTATTCCTGCTGATGGGGATGTTTGTCGCGCGCGCACGTCTTTCAGACGACCTGTTTGACGCCGCAAATGCCTGGCTGGGGCATCTACGGGGTGGCCTCGCGATTTCTACTGTTGCTGCGAGCGGTGGTTTTGCAGCTATTTCGGGGAATTCCGTTGCGACGGCAGTGACCATGGCCAAGGTCGCGGTTCCTTCAATGCGGCGCTACAACTATTCGGACAGTCTTGCCGCCGGGACGGTGGCCGCAGGCGGGACACTGGGCATCCTGATCCCGCCGAGTAATGCACTGATTGTCTACGGTCTGCTGACAGATACAGATATTGGGCAGTTGTTCATGGCCGCCATTCTGCCCGGCATCATGACAATCCTTCTCTATATCCTTGTTGTGAAGGTCATTGTCTTGTGGCGCCCCGAAAATGGTCCCCCGGGGGAGCGGTCTGACTGGCGCACGAGGTTTGTGACCCTTGGTCGTATTTGGGGGGTGGTTGCCCTGTTTTTCATGATCCTAGGAGGCATTTCGATTGGTGCATTCACGCCAACTGAAGCTGGTGCCATGGGGGCCGTCGGTGCCCTTTTGTTTGCCCTTGGACGGCGGAAGATCAATTGGAGGCAGTTTTATTTGGCTCTGGTTGAAGCGGCCACAACCACAGCCATCTTGTTCACGGTGCTCTTCGGCGCTTTGCTTCTGAACCAGTTCATTGGTTATTCAGGCGTTGCAAGTCAATTATCGGATTTCGTTACGGGGATCAATGTCTCGCCCCTTGTCGCCATGCTTCTGATTTTGGCGATCTATATCATTCTCGGCATGTTCGTCGATGGTGTCGCAATGATCCTTTTGACGGTGCCGGTATTTGTTCCTATCGTTGAATTGTTGGGTTTTGATCTGATCTGGTTCGGGATCGTGTTGGTCATCGTTGTGGAAATGAGTTTGATCACTCCACCGATCGGTTTGAATGTTTTTGTTCTGAAGTCCGCACTGCCGGAGGTGCCGCTCGGGACAATTTATCGTGGAATCATGCCCTTCTTCTGTGCAGATATCGTTCGATTGTTGATTGTGTTGTTCGTTCCTGCAGTCGCTCTCTACCTGCCTGCGGTATTGCAATAACGGGCACTGTCAGACGAAATTGGCTTGAGGCGAGTGGGTTCGTTCCGTAGCGTCGTTGGATGAGAAACCCATTTCGTTATTTCAACTCATCGCCCGAGGTTATCCGCCTGACGGTGATGATGTATGTCCGATATCCACTTTCGCTGCGCCAGGTCGAGGACCTGCTGTTCGAGCGCGGCATCGATATTTGTCACGAGACGGTGCGGTTCTGGTGGAACCGGTTCGGCCCGATGTTTGCTGCCGAGATCCGGAAGCGCCGGGTTCAACATCGATCGTATTCGAATTGGCGCTGGCACCTGGACGAGGTGTTCGTGCGGATCAACGGCGAGACGCATTATCTGTGGCGCGCCGTTGATCACGAGGGCGAAGTGCTCGAGGTTTTTGCGACGAAACGGCGGAATCGCAAGGCGGCGCTGACGTTTCTGAAGCGCGCGATGAAGCGGTATGGACAACCGAAAGTGATTGTCACCGACCGGCTTCGGTCGTATCGCGCCGCGATGAATGTCATCGGGAATGCAGCTGACCAGGAGTGCGGTCGGTGGCTGAACAACCGGGCGGAAAATTCACATCAACCGTTTCGAAGAAGGGAAGGGGCGATGTCGAAATTCCGGGACATCAAGACCCTGCAGAAATTCGCCGCCGTTCATGCTTCAACCTTCAACCATTTTAATCTCGACCGCCATCTCAACAGCCGCTCCGTCTTCAAGCAGAACCGCTCCGCCGCGCTGGCCGAGTGGCGTCAACTGGCGGCATGAACCCGTCGTTTGCTGACATATTGGAGACTGGTTCGCATTAGCCTGACACCACCACGCTGAGAGTTGTGACAAACCGGCTTCACGCGACGGCGTGAGAATATGCGTTTCTGATGTCATAGGTGATGAGCTGTTTTGACTTCATTGATCGTTGCGTGAACTACTATTGCCCTACAAAGGCCGGGAACGACAGGCTCGATGAAACGCCATACGGCGGTCGTGGGTGCCGAGCGCATTGCATGCTTCTTTTCGGGGCCTTTGAATGACGCCGATGGACCCTCATTCAATGTCTGCGTCCTCGCTGAGCCCAGCCGCCACGCTGTGCAGGCCTACTGCCTCAGGAGGCCACAGTTTTGAGGAATTCGACCGTGTTTCCAAAGGGGTCTTGAACGTAAACGCTCGCCGTCCCATCGCGATGCGGGGTCAGCTTTCCATATTTCTCTGCGTCCTGTGTTTCAAATGCCAGGTGTGGAGGATGCTGTGATGGCAACACGAGAGCGATTGACGTGTTTTCGATATCCAGAAGGGCCCAGGTCTCGTCTTGATAGGCAATGTTGGCATTGAGGTTCTGAACATACCAATCGACGGCTTGCCTGATGTCAGAAACGCAGAGAGCGACGTGATGCAATTTCATTTGATTTTGCCTTTCAAGTGTTCACTGCGCCCGAAAGACAGGTTTCGATCTCTCTGGCGAAAAACGATTTAAAACCTTCCAAAAATATACGAAGAACCTGAGCCGTTACCGCTTGGTGCCAAATAGGAACGGGCGGTTGTGATGACCTACATCATCCCTCCACAAGACAGATCCGAAACGAAACACATCGCGTAATGATCATGCTATGGAAACGGTGCCAGACCCCGCCTTCGTTAGATTGGTTGGTGATGACACGGTCGTCATCAAGAACCGGAATACAACGATCGGCTACGCCACTTTCGATGCCGCCGCGTGCGAGCTCTCCTACATCTTCGTGAGTTCAGCATTCCGAAATCACGGCTTTGGTAAAATGCTTGTTGATGCTGCTCAGCGCGCTTCAGGTAAGCTTCTCAAACCTGCGGCGCCTGTCTCGCCGCTCGGCAAGCGGTTTTTTGAATCCCTTTACAAGCCATAAGTCGCTTTCAATTTTACTTGGATAAATGTGCTGGAAGGTCAGAATCAGGCGTCGGCTGTGCCTCACCCGTTCGTTCTTGTCATTGCTGTAAGGTCAATGAACCAAACGTCGTGCACCAGGACGCTTGTGCAGAAAACCAGATGTCAGTTTCCAAATTTACAACCTTGACCGCTAGTTACTCTGCCGCTTTTTTTCCGTCGCAATTGCTGCGTTAACGCGAGGCATTACCTCTTCCGCCATCAGTTGCAGCGAACGTTTCGTAAGGTTTTCGTCAACCCAGTCCATACCTGCATAAACGAGCTCACCAAAATCTCCGGTAATTTCACGGAGGGCGAGAATCTGATCGACCACGTCATTGACTGTGCCGCAAATCACGAGGTCATCTAGTACTCGGTCTAGCGTAACAGCGTCATCAGGTTCGTCCTTGTTATGTTTGAAGACGGCTTGTCTGTTTCCACGAACCAATTTTTTGAGAATCTGGCTGTAGTAAAACCTGTAAGGGCTATTTGCGTCGTCCTTGCCGTAGGATTTTGCTGTAGTATCTTTGTCGGCAACAAATATGGTTCGCGCAATACGCCAATCTGATGGGTCTGCTTCAATCCCAACGTTTGACTTGCCCTGTGCGTAGTTCCCCCAATGGGTGGCAGCCCATTTTGGCATCAGGAAGTTCGCTGAAAGGGGGTGGAAGTCGCGCTCACCCATTGCGATAACTCCCTTGGAGAAGGGGGCTACGACTGTGCCAACGATTTCCGGACGTGGTTTCTGGAACGGCTTTGGCATAATGCCGTATCCAACATCCAGATATCGCGTTTGCGCGGTTGAAACCTTGAAGCGGTTCCCTGGAAGATCGATATCGTAAGGCGTTTCACCTTCCCAGATCTTAAGGATTACATCGATCGCTTCGGCGAAAAGTTGATTTCGGTCTGCATCGAGAATACCCAGCGCTTCGGCGTCAGATCGCAAAGCGCCCGGGCTGATGCCGAGGATAAACCTGCCTCGCGACATGTTGTCAAACATCGCCGCGTGAGTAGCCACCAGAACGGGGTGCATGTGCGACAGGTTTGTTGTCCCGGTCGCGAGTTTAATGTTTTCAGTGGCGTGAATGAGGGTCGCCTGGAAAATCATCGAGTTGGTGATGTTCTCCGCGCTGTCGGTGAGATGTTCCCCAACAAATGCATCGTGGAACCCAAGTTTGTCACACAGGATGATGGTTTCCCTGTCTTCCTGTAAAGTAGTTGGATAATCCCGGTTCAACGGATGAACCGGCATTGTAAAGTATCCCAAGCGCATGATTAAAAAACTCTCGTATTCATTTTTCAAAAACTAGATCAGATCGAAGAATGTTTTGTTATCGAAATGCAAAACAGGGTTTGATCCGACTTGGAATTATTCAGCCGCCCCACACGTCGTCATAGCGTGCCGTTCCATCGCTCTTCGGGTGATCGCGGTAGGTCGCGAGCTTTTGCGCTGAATGAAATGTTACGCCAGTAAAAGCCAGCCCGAGGGCAAAGAGCACGTGTAAGACGATAAGCTCTCCGTACCAAAGCCAAGCACCGGCCATCGTGCAGAAAATTGACGTCCACATCAGGCTCAAAACAACCATGATCTGGAACCTCTGTTGTCGCGGAAGACTGCGCAGGGGGTTGCGGTCAGAATCCATAGTGGCGCGATATATCGAGATCATTTCCTTCTCCTTAAACATGTGAAGGTGATACGACCACATCCGTCGCTTGGATCAGGATTCCGCATGCACAAAGTGTGTGGGCAGCTATGCGTGAGAAGCGCATCCAGTCCATTGTTTGCTGCGTAAGAGAGGTCAAATCAACCCACTTGGAGCAAGTTCAATGTTTGATTATCTCTGCCGTATTGGAACTAAGGTTTACGAAAGCCGTTCGACCAATTCCTGGATCAACCAGCCCTACTAACTCTCTCCCGCCTACTCTTGCAGCGCCCGGCTTTTCACCGGGCGTTTCTCTGTGGAAAATTCGTCAGCGCGAAGACTTCCTTGGCGAGGAATGACTATTTGCTCGGCACTATCAGTCCAAATTGGCTTGAGGCGAGTGGGTTCGTTGCGTAGCCTTCGTGGTTGAGAAACCCCTTCCATTATTTTAACAGTTCGCCCCGCACTGGCCGTGTGGCGCCAATTGTCGGCGTGGAGTTAGCGTTGTCCCCCCATTCGGAGACTAGTCCGCATTAGACTGACACCTCCTCTCTGATGGTTGTGGTGATGGCCCTGCTAGCCGCCGGCGCGCTCATACTCAAGCCAAACACGCCGGCGTTAGCGTTCAGAGCAGGGGCGACAGCAAATCGTCGATCCGCGCGTCCGCCTTTCCTGGAAACTTCTTCGCCATGATGTCGGACACATTATCTGGGATTTCGCCGACGACAACGACACCAACCATGCCCAACCCATAGTGAGGTGTGCACTTGTAGACGTAGATGCCGGGAACGGTGAACGTATACGACACGTCCTTGCCCAGGGATGAGCGAAACCGGTCTACGCGTTCGGGGAAGGCCCCTTGGACAAACTCAACATTGTGGCCACGGTCAGCGGCTATCCAGCTGACCGTGTCGCCAGGTTCGACCTGCACCAATCCAGGCGCATAAATGTTGCGCTCTTTCGAGTTTGGGTCTTTGTTCAGCATCTCAACCGTAACGTCAGCGCCGTAAGCCGTCGCTGGAACCGCGAGAAGCATGGCCGCAATCACAAAACCGAAACGAGACATAAGAGTTTCTCCTCTGGTTGGGTTTGTAATCAATACGGGCGGGTTACATGATTGGACGACGACACAACGCCGCAGCCGCGCCTCACTACAAACAACAACGCCTGGTAGGTGGCGGACGCCTATACAGGGCGAGAGGACAGGTGCATTTTCTGCCATCCTGATCGTTAGATGGCAGTGTCAGAGCAAAACGGCTTGAGGCACAGCGGGCCGTTCTCTCGCCACGACGAATGCTAATCCTCTTCAAGGGGGCAATCTCCGCGTCAGATCGATGGTTTTTCTGCTCGACCTTATTCAGGCGTCTTTTTCAGATCGATATCCGAGCAATGAGAAAGCCCGCCAACGACCAAATCTCTCTCCCTCCGCCATTTCTGTTTTGCAGGTAGCCGCCACGCCGACCCTGCCTGCGGGCTCCGGGTTACAACTCGTTCCGAACGCTCCGCCGCTTCTCTCGAATGAATCTCTTGTGAGACGCGACGCCCTGCCGCGCGTCTGCCGCAGATTTGCATGCTGCGGTGACTATTCGATTTGCATGATGCGCAAGTTTTGTTCTTCGGCATCAGAATGATGGTGCCGAAACCGAGCTGAAAGTTCGTTCGAGGGCGAGCATGGTTTCACCGGTTCCACTGTCTAATCCCTTTGATTCCAACCGTCCCGACCCGGCTCTGAGGTTTCCGGACAGCAACTGGCCCGATTATTGCCACGCGTGGAGATCTCCGAAAGGAGATCGATCATGGTGATAGGCAGCACCGAACCGATCGCCCACGTTATTTGCGGTGTTTCATGACTCTTGATCCCATTCATCTGACAACTGATGTGCTCGTGGTGGGGGCGGGTGCGGCTGGCATGTATGCGGCCGTCGCGGCCGCGCGCGAAGGTGCCGATGTCGTTCTTGTCGACAAGAGCCTGATCGGTCGTGGTGGTGCGACCATCATGGCCCAGATGACGGTTGCGGCGGCATTGGGTCACCAGGCACCGGATGACTGGACACAGCATTTTGCCGATACGATCACTGCCGGGCGCGGCCTGTGCGATGAGCGGCTTGCTGCGATTCTCTGTGAAGAGGCGGTCGACCGGATTCTGGAGATGGACAGCTGGAACGTCGGCTGGGCGCGCGAGAACGACCATATGAAACAGGTCACCGCGCCCGGCCATTCGGCGCCGCGCTGCGTCTATGTGGATTTTCTCAACACCGGCCCGGCGGTTGCGCGTGCGCTGCGGGGACAGGTGGCTCAGGCGGATGGTATCGCGCGGATCAGCGGTGTTGCGATCATCGATCTGGTGCAGCATGACGGGGTGGTCACCGGGGCTGTCGGCTTCAATCTTGAGGATGGTGCGCCCGTGACAATCGCGGCCGGGACCGTGGTGCTGGCCGGCGGCGGGCTCACCGGTATTTTCCAGCGCAACAGTGCTTCGGCGAATATGGGCGGCCATTCCTATGCCCTTGCCCTGCGTGCCGGAGCCCGCCTGATCGACATGGAATTCGTGCAGTTTTTCCCCATTGGTCATCTTGCGCCCCGGCTCGTCGGCATGGACCCCATCATGTGGGACCCGTTTCGCTACAAGCTGGGCGGGCGATTGCTGAACGGCAAGTTCGAGGAGTTCATTCACAATTACGGGGCCGAGGATTCCGGCACTTACACAGCGCCGCGGGACATCACTTCCTTTGCCATTGTGCAGGAGAATGAAGCCGGTCGCGGGTCACCGCATGGTGGAGCCTGGCTGTCCTTTGAGCATGTCCCGACAGAAGAGTTGCGTGCGGCGTTCGGGCCGGTCATTGAAAAGCTGCTTGCAAACGGCATTGACCTGACCCGGGCGGCAATCGAAGTGGCACCGATCGCGCACTACCATATGGGTGGTGTGCGCGTGGACGAACAGATGGAGACGAATGTCTCCGGTCTTTATGCGGCAGGCGAGGCGGTCGGTGGTGCCAATGGGGCGAACCGGCTGTCCGGCAATGCGCTTCCCGAAGCCTTTGTCTTTGGCGAACGGTCCGGGCGGTTTGCCGCCGCCGCAGTGCGCGGGCGAAAGCGGGCATGGGATGCGCGCCATGCATCGGGAGCGCTGGATGCCTTCGCGGCGCGCCGGGGTGATCATGCCCATCTGCCGTCCTCGGGAATGGCCTATCAGGAAATCGCGGCGGAACTGCGTGCGCTGATGTGGGACAAGGTGGGGCTGATCCGGACCGAAGCGAGCCTCGACGCGGCGATCATACGAATCCGCACCATGCAGCAGGAACTTGCCGCGGGGCCGGTGGCTGCCCCGTTGGCCTATGATCTGTCACTTGCCGATTGGTACGACTTGCGTGATTCGCTGCTTGCTGCGGAATCGGTCGCGGTGGCCGCGCGACACCGTTGCGAGAGTCGCGGGGCGCATTGGCGCGCGGATTTCCCGGTGACCGACAAGGCGTTCGAGCGGAACCAGATCGTTGCGCTTGCGGGAGACGGCTTGGAAACGGACTGGCAAGAGGTTGGACGCCGATGACCGACATCGAAAAGAACCACATGACGCTTCGGGTGAAGCGCGGTGGGCCGGATGAAGCCCCCCGTCACGACAGCTTCGAGGTGCCTTACAGCCCTGGGGCTTCGGTGCTCGATGCACTGATCTGGATTCGTCGGGATGTCGATCCGACCCTGGCTGTGCGGTATTCCTGCGTCAGCGCAAATGCGTGCCGGGAATGCATGGTTCTGGTCGATGGCAAGGTCGAGTATGCCTGCACGACGCGATTGATGCCGGGCACCATGACCGTTGACCCGCTGCCGAAAAAGCGTTTGATCCGCGACCTCGTCACGGACATCGTCCCGCCGAAGGAGCGGCTGGACACGGTCGTGCAACACCGCACGAAGAAATCCTGAGCGTGGTACTTGAGGCGCTTCTGCTAGGCTCACGCTTTCTGGATTTGTATTGAGGCGCGCATGGACCCCCTAGCTTCCGAAATTCTGACCTTCTGGTATGGCCACACCGACCTGACCCGCGAGATGGAACGCCGGGATATCTGGTTTCGCTCGGAACCGGACTTTGATGCGGAGATCACCATGCGGTTCCAGCAGATCCACGAGCGCGCCGGTGGTGGCGCCTTTGATCACTTCATGGGGGCACCCGCCGAGAGTCTGGCCCTCGCGATCATTCTCGACCAGTTTCCGCGCAATATGTATCGGGGTTCACCGCGCGCCTTCGGAACAGACGCCAAGGCGCGCGAAGTGGCGCGCGACGCCCTCGACCGGGGCCACGATCAGGGTATCAGCAGCTGGCACCGGACGTTTCTCTACCTGCCGTTTGAGCATAGTGAAAATATGGACGATCAGGACCGGGCCTGCGCGCTGTACGAGACGCTGGGCCAAGAGCGTTCGCTGCAAGCCGCGCTAGATCACCGCGAGGCGATCCTGAGATTCGGTCGGTTCCCTCATCGCAATTCGGTTCTGGGGCGCGAGAATACGCCGGAGGAAGAGGAATATCTCAAGGACCCGCCGCTCTGGGGCAAGACGGCCGCCGAGGTGGCCGAGATCGAACGCCGCAAGTCATCCCAAGGTGGTGGTTAGCTGGTCAGTTCCCACAGCCGGTTCGGGCTCAGGGGGATTTCGAGGATTTGTTTGCCCTGCGCCGGCAGATTGAGCGCGTCTTCCAACGCCTGCGCGAACAACGGCCCGACCGGAATCGCACCCGCCTCGCCGACGCCCTTGACCCCGAGCGCGTTGGTCGTTGATGGCGTCAAGATATGGTCCAGCCGCATGCGGGGAATGTCTGGCGCCGTTGGCAGCAAGTAGTCCGCAAGCGTTCCGTTCAGAAGTTGCCCTTCTCCATCGAACACCTGCTGCTCGAAAAAGGCGTTGCCGATCCCCTGGGCGACGCCGCCATGGATCTGGCCTTCGACAATCAGCGGGTTGATGATCGTGCCGCAATCGTGAACCACGGCGTAGTCACGGATCTCGATCTCGAAAGTTTCGGGATCAACTTCCACGATCATGGCATGCGCTCCGCTGGCCGTCGTGCCGATTTCCGGACCGAAGTAACTGGTTGCCTCGAGCCCGGGCTCGGTTCCCGGTTTGACGGCACCGCGCATCGGGTTTGCCTTCCGCGCCAGTTCGCCGAGCGGAATCGTTTTGTTGGTGCCGCGCCGACGGGCGATACCGTCCGCAAGGTCGATCTCTGCGCCGGGACAGTTCAGCAGTGATGCGGCCAGTGCGATTGTTTTTTGCCGGACATTGACCGCTGCGGCATGAATGGCGTTGCCGGCGACGACCGCGCCACGGCTGGCAAAGGTCCCCGCACCCCATTGGAACTGGTCCGTGTCTCCCGAGGTCAGGTCGACATCGCGGACATCCACGCCAAGCTGGTCGCCGACGAGCTGGGCGAAAGCCGTTTGGTGTCCTTGTCCCTGGGTGCCGATGCCGGTCGCTACGGAAACGCGGCCATTGCTCTGTACCTGTACACGCGCACCTTCATAGGGACCGATGCCGGTGCCTTCGACATAGGCGACGATCCCAATGCCGACGCAGCGGCCTGCCTGACGCAGTTCGGGTTGCTCTTCGGTGATGAACCGCTCGTATCCGATCATCTCGGCGACCCGATCCAGCCCGGGCTGGTAGTCGCCAGTGTCGTAGGTCAGTTCGGTGAAGTCCTGAAAGATGATGCCGTGATTGACCGGAAATTGCTCTGGTTGGAGGAAATTTCGCCGTCGTATGACGAGCCGGTCGAGTCCCAGTTCCTGGGCGGCAAGGTCGATCATGCGTTCGATGACGAATACGCCAGGCTGGCGTCCGGCGCCGCGGTAGGGCGAGACGATCGGCAGGTTGGTGTAGACGGCCGTGAACGTGCTGTCGAAATTGGCGATATCGTAGGGACCGAAGAGCGAGCACTGGCTGTTGATCGGTACGGTAAGGCCGTAGGGATTGTAGGCGCCGTTGTCATGCAGGAAGTCGCATTTCAGGCCGAGGATCCGGCCCTCGGCATCGACCGCGATTTCTGCGTCGTGGATCTGCCCGCGTTCCTGCACGGTGGCGAGAAAGTGTTCGCCGCGATCCTCGACCCATTTGACCGAACCGGCGAGTTCGCGTGCTGCCCAGGGCACGAGAATTTCCTCGGGGTAGTACATCAGGACCTTGACGCCGAAGCCGCCGCCGACAAAGGGCGCGATAACACGGAGGTCGCGCTCGCCGATGCCGAGGCGATCTGCCAGAGCCGTGCGCAGCCCGGTGGGGGCCTGGGTCGACGCCCAGACGGTCAAGTGCGACGCCAGCGCGTCGAACTGGGCCGCAACGCAGCGGGTTTCCATCGGGTGCGCCATCCCGTGCTCATAAGTCAGCCGCCGCCGGATCACCTTGTGTGCACCGGCCGCAGCCGCCGCGTAATCACCCTTGGTCTGGTGCGCGATGGCGGCGATGTTGCCGGTGATGTGTTCGTGGACACGCGGGGCGTCCGGGGCGGCGGCACGTTCGAGATCGGCCGCGACAGGAAGCGGTTCGTAATCGACGAGGATATCCGCGAGCGCGTCTTCCGCCAGGTATCGGCTTTCGGCAATGACCATCGCCACCGGTTCGCCGGCATACCGGACCTTCCCTGTGGCAAGCGGCGTGTGTGTTGCCTGATTGAAGACGAGGCCGGGAACGGGTGCCGGCGGAACGACCAGCGGGGCGGGCTGACAGACGCTTCCCAGGTCTGCTGCCGTGTAGACCGCGATTATGCCGGGGCGTTGGAGCGCTGCCGATGCGTCGATCGTGCCCAGCTTTGCATGTGCATAGGGGGATCGCAGAAAGGTTGCATGCAGCGCACCGGGCAAATCGACGTCGTCGACGAATTGGGCGCGACCACGCAGCAGGACCGAATCCTCGTTGCGGGTCAGGGGTTTGCCGAGGAGCCGGCGTGCGCCGTTCGATGAGTCACTTGGGTTCATGACGTTCCTTTCGCCGTGATTTGACCGGTGGCGATCAAGACCGCATCGACGATGTGCTGGTACCCGGTGCATCGGCACAGATTTCCCGAGAGCGCATCCCGGATCGCAGCTTCGTCGGGTCGTGGATTGTCGGCAAGGAACGCTGTCAGCGTCATCAGGATGCCGGGCGTGCAATAGCCGCATTGCAGGCCATGCGCCTGACGGAACGCCTGTTGCAGCGAATTCAGAGTGCCGTCCGGCTTGGCGAGGCTCTCGACTGTTGTGACATGGTGTCCCGCAGCCTGCACCGCGAATGTCAGGCAGCTGCGAACTGCTTCGCCGTCCAGCAATACCGTACAGGCACCGCACACTCCGTGCTCGCAACCGACATGGGTGCCGGTTAGTCGCAGCCGGTGCCGCAGAAAATCGCTGAGCAGCATGCGCGGCTCAACCTCGTCGGTGTGGTCGCGGCCGTTGACGCGGAGGGTGAGGGGACGGGGCACGGTCATGCGACAAGCCTCCTTTTTTCGGATGCCCGCGCTGCAGCGATGGCGAGTGCCCGGCGTGTCAGGACGCGTGCCAGGTGACGTTGGAACTGTGCCGATGCGTGGACCGAACCGAGCGGTGCAATGTCCTGATCGACCGTATTGGCTGCCGCTTCAAAAACCGGCTGAGCCGGGGATTCGCCAATCAGCATCGTGGCGGCAGCATGGGCCGTGACCGGCGTGTCACTGGCGCTGCACAGGGCGATGCGTGCATTGGCGATCAAGCCTGCTTCGTCCAGCGCCATGCTCACGGCGACGCCCATCTGTGCGTAGTCGCCGGGGCGTCGTGCCATTTCCACGAAGGCGTGCCCGCTATGCGGTAGCGGTGCGGGCAGTATGACCTCCACCAGCATCTCGGTTTCTTGCAGCGCGGTTGTATAGATGCCGAGGAAGAATTTCTGCGCCGGAATTTCACGTTCGCCCGCGCTGGAGGCGACCCGCAAGGATGCGTCGAGGGCCAGCATGACGGCCGGGAATTCCGATGCCGGATCGGCATGTGCCAGGTTGCCGCAAAGCGTGCCGCGGTTGCGGATCTGCGCGTGCGCCACGAAAGGGGCGGCTTCGGCGAGCAGTGGTGCCCCTGCAGTAATTTGTGGGTCACACTCAAGCTGCCGGTGGCGGACCCGCGATCCCAGATGCAGGGCGCCCGAATTCGGGTCCTTCGAAATGGTCGCCTGGTCGTCGAGCGCGCCGATATCAATCAGCACGGCTGGTTGCGCCATTCGAAAATTCATCGCTGGCACGAGGCTCTGACCGCCAGCCAGAAACATTGCACCGTCACCATGCTCTGACTTGAGGGCTAGGGCTTCGGCGAGCGACTGTGGGCGCAAGTAGTCAAACGGGGCGGGTTTCATCTCGGGCGCGGCTCTCCATTGGCCGCGCATGAACCTTCGTCCACATGCGCGGTAAATGACATTTCCAGCCCTTGGTTGCGCGTGTCTCAATCTTTCGACAGGCGCATCAACCGATGTTGAACCCGATCTTGTTGCAAAGGTTAGCACAAATTTTTGATTGCGAAACAGCGTAGCTTTTCGAAGGCATTGTCAGAGCAATTGCGCTGTCTCCCGCCAGTTTCCCGAACCCTTGATATTTGCAGCCTTACTAGATGACCGGCGCGCGGTGCGCTTTACTACAGCGGTCAAATCTATCGTGCTGGATTATGGTAGAATGAACGTCGATCGATCAGCATTTGGGGTGACTCCCATCTGAATCGGACTCACCAACACGGAAGTGTCAGATCCATGAACAAAATGGCAGAATTCAAGACGAAGCTTGAGGACCAGTTAAACGAACTGACGCAGCGGGCCAAGGACATCGATGATGATCTGAAAGAGCCACATGATGACGATTGGTCAGAGAACGCGGTCGAGTCGGAAAATGATGAGGTTCTTGAAAAGCTCGGTGGTATGGCGCTGACCGAAATTCGGCAGATAAAACTGGCGCTTTCGAAGATCGAAGCGGGAACCTATGGCACGTGTGAAATTTGTCATGACCAAATTGCTTTGGGACGACTTGAAGCTTTGCCCTATGCAACAAAATGTATCGCCTGCGTGACTGATCGCTGAGGCGGTATGGCAAACACGTTCTTCGTTCAAGTGCATGAATTCTCCAGCCTTCTGGAGATTGATGGCGCATGGGCACTTTCAGATTATTCGAAGCTGCTCGACGCCATGGAGTTTGGCGATGTGTCGAAGATCGAAGAAGGTGAGCTCCGCGACATGTGCCTCATGTCGCTCCAGGATCTCGAACCGGAGGAAGCCGCGTTTCGGGTCCTTGAGCATGTGATTGGCGACAGCCTGCGAGAGGGCCAGTTGCGCAATATGGCGAATGAGATGCTGGATGAGAAACTCTGGGAGGAATATGTGAACCCCTCCTTCCATGAGCGTCTCTTCAACGTCGGAAGCCTGCTTTATGCAGCATTTCCCGGGATTTTCCCCAAGTCTGATGCCGTTCGTATCGTGCTGGACATCACCTCGGAGAATGCGGCTGCGTTGCAACGCGTGTCGTCTTCCCTCGATGAATCGTTTCTCATCCGCCTGCTCGCGGACGGGATGGACGGTCACTCGGTCTTGCATCGCATGTACGATGATCAGCTCAAGGGACAATCCTTCCCCGAAGCCGACCAGGTGATCTGGACGGCGCGCACAGTGTCGTTCAATGACGACACGCTGAAGCTAGAGCTCATCAGTTCGGGATACTGGCTGGATCCGCTGGAAGAGACCAGATCGTACGAATCCAAAGCCTATAGTGATGACAAAGCCTAGGATGCGGCCGGTGCCGCAGATTTGCATGCTGCGGTGACTATTCGTTTTGCATGATGAACAAGTTTTGTTCGTCAGCATCCGAATGACGGCACCGAAATCTCCCTGAAAGATCGTTCGACGAAGAACCCGGCTTGACCGGTTTCGCCCACGAATCCCTTTGGTTCAGGCTGTCCCGATGAGGTGCCGAGGCGCTTGGACGGCAACTGGCCCGATTATTGCCAAGTGTATGCACAAGCTTTGTAACACTTGGTAGGAGCAGCCTCTTGCACGAGGCAATTGTATACACGGTGCGGATGGCGTCGCCCGATGATGTTTCCGAAATCGCGGCGCTGTTTGATCGGGGCGTTGTCGCACCGAAAGATTTGCGTGGCGTGATCGCCCAGAGCGAAGGCGACGGATACGCCCGCGGCTTCTTCATGCTTGCACTCGAATTGCTGCTGTCGGACCGGCTGGGCGTTCCGCGCACGGAGATCACCGAAACGATTCCGATTATGGTGATCGGCGGAACGGCCGGTCTGATGACGCCCCATGCGACCTTGTTTGTGCGCAGGTCCGCGCCCGACGCACAGCCCACGGCAGAGTCTGCGCTGGCCCTCGGGTTTGCATTCACCCGGAGGCTGGAACCCGAAGAGTTGGGCACAGCGGGGCAAGCCGTGCTCGTGGCCGAAGCCATTGCCCGGGCGATGGCTGATGCGGGGATTGCGAACGCGGATGATGTTGCGGCGGTGGAAATGAAATGCCCGCAACCACGCGCTGTCGACGCGCCGGGGCTGGGGGCCGGAGAACTGGGTGCCAGAAGCCGAGGGGCTTGCGCGCTGGGCGCTGCCATTGCGCTGGGTGAAGTGGACCGCGACGAGATTTCAGACAATGCCATCGGTACACGACCGGATCTCTATGCCCGGCGGGGGTCGGCATCATCAGGAGGCGAACTGCACAATGTGCGGATTGTCGTGATCGGCAATGCGCGGGGCGCTCCCGGGCACCAAAGGGCCGGATGGGGCGTGATGTCCGACCAGCTCGATATCGCCGGGGCCATGAAGGCGTTCGAGATGGCGGGTCTTCGCGTCGCCGGTGGCTGTCTGGGGGCAGCGGACACCAACCGGCTTGCCGCAGTGTTCGTGAACGCCGGTGCAGATGCCGTCGCTGCCTGCCGCGATCACCGCCACACCATGAAGACCGATCTGCTGGCGGCATATTCGGGACATGTCGCCAAAGCTGTCGCCCATGCAACCGTGTCCGCGATTGCCCAGACACCGCTGGTTCTCGGCAATGCCGGTTCCGAACATCAGGGGCCGCCCGGTGGGAACCTCGTCTGTGTCATTGCCGATCAGAGCGCGGAGGCATCGCGATGACCCTCGTTGAATCCAGGATGACAGATGAACACCCCTGAAATGAGGCACGGTTGATGTCAAAAGACCTTGCATCGCTCTCTGCATCCGAATGCTCCCGCATGTTTGCCGCCGGTAAACTGTCCCCGGTCGAGGTGACGAAGTCGGTGATCGAGGCCGTTGAAACCTATAATCCCTATCTCAATGCGTTCTGCTGGCTCGATACAGACGGTGCGCTTGCGGCAGCGAAAGACAGCGAGGCACGCTGGCGACGGCAGGAGCCGCGCAGCCCGCTGGACGGTGTGACCTTCACCGTCAAGGATCTGTCGATGACGAAGGGGTGGCCGACACGCCGGGGTAGCCGTGCCATCGGTCCGGAAGGCCCGTGGCTGGAGGATGCACCATCGGTTGCGCGGATGCGGGAGGCCGGTGCTGTACCGCTGGGCAAGACGACCGTGCCCGAATTCGGGGCGACAGGTACGACCCGGTCGGAACTGTGTGGCGTGACACGCAATCCCTGGGATCTGAGCAAATCGCCGGGTGGCTCAAGCGGTGGTTCCGCAGCTGCCGCCTGCGCCAACATGGGCGCGATCGCACTGGCCTCCGATGCGGCCGGGTCGATTCGCTGGCCTGCGTCCTTTACCGGGACATTTGGCCTCAAGACCACCCATGGTCGCGTCCCGGACTATCCGTCCAGTTATCTGGGAACCTTGGCCGTGATCGGGCCGATCACGCGCAGTGTTGCCGATACAGCCTTGTGCATGGACGTCATCACCCGGGACGACCCCCGGGATTCTTATGCGCTCCCGCCCGCGCCGGGCTATGGAGGGATTGTTGATTCGACGGACCTTTCGGGAATGCGGATTCTCTTCAGTCCCGATCTGGGGTTTGTGGATGTCGATCCCGAAATCGCGGGCATGGTTCGCCGGGCTGTTGGCGAGTTACGCGACCTTGGTGCCGAGGTCGACGAAACCGATCACATCATGGACGATCCGGCCGATATTCTGGGGCGGCTCATGCTTCCCGGTCTTGCGAATGCGTTTCGCCTGTTTGGCTTCACCGAGGCCGATGAAGCACTCATGCATCCGAGGCTGCTGGAATATGTTTCGGCGGGCCGGGCGACGTCCCTTCTGGACTACCTGCAGGCGCGTGAGAAACGCGAACAGCTCGGCGCCAGCATGCGTGAGCTGTACCGCGACTATGATCTGTTGATCACACCCACGCTTCCGATCCCGCCCCATGGTGCCGAAGAGGAGCGGTCGAGCGATCCGCGCTACAGCCACATCACGAACGCCCTCGCCCTGACGTCCCCCTTCAACCTGACCAAGCAACCCGCAGCATCCCTGCCCATAGGTCTCAACGCAGGTGGTCTTCCGGTCGGGATGCAGGTGGTTGGGCCCCTGTATGGGGAGGTCGAAATCCTGCAGCTGTGCCACGCCTATGAAACCGCCCATCCATTCGCTCGCCCCGATCTGGATGCCCTGTTGCAGACCCCGCCGGAGACACCGGTTCCCCGGGGCATTCAGAGCATGCGTGATTCGATTGCCGATTATGCGCGCGCCATGATGGCCAAAGCTTTAGCCGGTCACCCGAACCGTCGAAATTCAGTTTCCAGGGGAGTCTCACCATGTTGAACCTGATCACCGGACTGCACGCTGTTGGCAACCATCCTGCGGGCTGGCGCCATCCGGATGCCTGGACCGATACGGTCATGAATCTCGAACACGGCATAGAGGTTGCCAAGACAGCTGAGCGGGGCCTGTTTGACATGCTCTTCATTTCCGACGGGAACGGCGTTCCCAATATGGATTGGCCGGACCTGCTGGAGGCCAATTGCGTGACGGTGAAACCTGCCGTCTTTGAACCGGTGACCTTCCTGTCAGCGCTTGCCATGCATACGACTGAAATCGGCCTGCTGGCGACCGCAACCACGACCTACGAGGAGCCTTACACGCTGGCGCGGAAATTTGCCTCGCTCGATCATCTGTCCAAGGGGCGTGCTTGCTGGAATGTCGTGACAGGTTCGAATGCGCTGGATTCCCTGAACTTTGGCAAGGACGAGCATCTCGCACGCTATGACCGTTACGCACGGGCTGCCGAGTTCATCGAGGTGTGCAAAGGCCTTTGGGACAGCTGGGCTGAAGATGCGTTTCTGGAAGACAAGTCTTCGGGACGCTATCTGGATTCGGCGCGGGTGCGCGAACTGAACCACGCAGGAGAGTTCTTCAGGATCAAGGGCCCGCTGAATGCTGCGCGCCCGCCACAGGGTTATCCGGTGCTCTTCTCTGCCGGACAATCCGAACCAGGGCGTGAGTTGTCGGCGAAATACTCCGACTGCATGTTCTGCGCCACGCCGGCAAAGGATATGGCAATCACGTTCTACAATGACCTCAAGCAGCGCGCGGCCAATCACGGACGCGCGCCCGAAGCGCTGCGGATTTTCCCCGGCGCCGTGGTCTATGCCGCAGAAACTCAGAGCGAGGCGGAGGACCGTTTTGCGGAATTACAGGCACTGATCGACCCGAATGTCGGTGTTCGAAACCTTTCGCATTATGTCAGCATGGACCTGACACGATACGGGCTCGACGAACCGTTTCCCGAACTGAGCGAGGATACGGCCGGCGGTTCGAGCCGGCGCTATGCCATCGCCGCCGTGGCGCATCGCGAAAACCTCACCATTCGCGAAACCTATGAGCGCTTCCTGCCTTCGTTCGGGCATGTCGTCATGATCGGTGATGGCAAGACGATCGCGGACCAGATCGAGGATTGGTATACGAGCGGTGCTTGTGATGGTTTCAATATCCATGTCGGCTATCAGCCCGATGGGCTTGCGCAGTTCGTAGATCACGTGATTCCCGAACTTCAGCGCCGTGGCATCTACAAGACCGAATACGGTCCGGGGACGTTGCGCGACAAGCTGGGGTTCGAGGTCCCGGCCAATCCGTGGTTTTCCGATTCCCGGGATGCGGCCGAGTAATCGCAGACTCGTTTCGACAAGCACAGGCCGATGGGAAGCCCCGCTCTCCTGAGGGCAGTGTTTGGCCGCCGCTTTGTCGCGCGCGGCATGTTGCAAACAAATTCGGCATGGCGTGCTCAATTACCCGGCAGCATCCTGTCGGGTAACCCCTCGGGCTGGCGGTCTTCGTTCGGATTGGACTGGTATGGCGCTTGCAAGTTTGCGGCATGGAACCAAGGAGCCAAGGCGTGAGCTATCCGATTGCAGAGTTCGTCCGTGACATCGGCGATATAGAACATTCGACCGTGACCGCCATCATTCGCAGCAAGAGCCGCGACCGCTATGGGGTCAGTCCACTGCTGCGCGAAATGCTCAAGGGCAAGATCGCGGATATCGTTGTGTCTCCCAAAAACCGCGAGGAGGTTCTCGCGGTCGCGCGGGCGGCTGTCCGCTATCGCATTCCCATCACGTCACGTGGTGGCGGCACTGCCAATTACGGACAGAGCGTGCCACTGGCCGGCGGAATTCTTCTGGACATGATGGGGCTCGCGGGGGTCGAGGAGGTGACGCCGGGGCGCATACGTGCGCTGGCGGGCACACTGGTTGAAGATATGGATGTGGCGGCTCGCCAGCAGGGTTGGGAACTGCGCATGCACCCATCGACCAAATCTGACGCCACCATCGGTGGCTATGTGGCCGGTGGGTCGGGCGGTCCGGGTTCGGCGGCCTATGGCCATCTGTTCGATCGCGGAAACATCCTCGGTGCCGAACTGGTGACCATGGAAGCAGAGCCGCGGATCATGCGGCTTGAAGGCCCCGATGCGGGTCGCATCCATCACACCTATGGCGCGACGGGAATCATCACCTCGCTCGACATGCCGCTTGCACCAGCCTGGCCGTGGCGTGAAACCATCGTGGCGTTTCGCCACTATATGGATGCCGTCCGGTTCGGCATTGCCGCAGCGGATGCGCCGGGAATTATCAAGAAGGTGATGTCGGTGCAGGAATGGCCGACGCCGCATCTGATCAAGCCCTTTGCCCCGCTCGTACCCGAGGGTTGTTCCATTGTCTCGACCATGATTGCCGAATATTCCTGGTCTGCGTTCGCCGCCATGGCCGAAGAGCACCAGGGGGAGATCGTGTCCGTGGCTGCGGAAGACGAGGGGTCCTACGGCGCGCCGATCACCGAGTTCGTTTTCGGGCACGCACTCATGCACATTCGCAAGAGCGATCCGCGACGCGCGATGATGGAAGGGTTCTTCCAGGGCCCCGACCTCGCCGCTGTCATCGAAAAAGTGCATGACGCGGTGTGTGACGAAGGCCCGATGCGGATGGAGATCATCCGCAGCGCTTCGGGCCTGATCGGCTCGGGCTCACCCTATTTTGTCTATGAAAGTCCCGAGCAGATGGCCGCACTGGTGCGGCGAATGCAGGCTGCAGGTGCGCAGGTCGCCAACTCCCATACCTCCAATGTGCGTGCTGTGGGCAAGCGTCCGATCAAGGATGTGGATTTCGAATTCAAGCGCATGGTCGATCCCTACGGGCTTCTCAACCCCGGACGGTTTGAGGCCGAAGAGAGCTCTGACGCCCAGTTCAAGTTTCAGCTGCCCACCGATCGTGTGACCGCGCGGGCGGTTTGATCTGACAGATGTCGTGTCCGTGGCGTTTCATCGCGGGCGTCATGCCCGCAAGAGGGGCGCTCAGGGCTTTGTGCGTTGCCGGATATTGTCGAGCGGATAGCGGTCGATCTCTCCAAGAAGGTCGATGAACCCCCGGGCGGCACTCTCGACCAGTTTCTGCCCGCGTTCGGCATCGGCATCACTTGCGTTGCCGACGGCGCCGGAGGGATGGATGTCCTGAACCTGCCAGCCAAAACCGATACCGCCCTCAGGGCGCAGATGTTTGTAGTTGCGTTCCATCTCGACGGACATGGGTTCGAAATCATCAGCCTGCGCCATGTTCACGAGATCGGGGCGAAGATGGAGCATCATTGAGGTTTCGACCGCGCCGCCATGAATCCCGTGCTTGAGTTCGGAGTCGTTAAACATGCTACCCGGATCGACCAGATTATAGGTGCTCACCGTCACGACGAACATGTCGAGACGAACGCGCAAATCCCGCGCGACGATATCCATGATCTGCGGCTGACCCCCATGAGAGTTGAACAGGACGAGCTTGCGCACGCCGGCACGGGCCACGGATTCGCCGATCTCCGTCCAGAGCCGGATGAGTGTCTCCGCGCTGAGGGTGAGGGTTCCCGGAAAGGCGAGATGCTCATTGCTTTTCCCCACCGGCATGGCGGGCAGAACGGTGACGGGCAGGTCCTCGGGCATGATCTCGATCGCGCGCGCAATGACCCCCTGATTGATGCAGGCGTCCACATAAACCGGCAAATGGGGCCCGTGTTGTTCGATGGCGGCGACCGGGAGCACTGCGATGGTGCGTTCGGCATCGAGTTCGGAGAACTCTGCCGTGGTCATGTCCTGCCAGAATCGTTTCAGCGTCATAGGGGTGGTCCCGCGTTGTTGTGCTGTGTTGTGCTGTTCCGCTACAAGCTTCAATTTCCGTGCCATCAGGAAACCGCGCAAACCTGTCTCTCCGTGGCTCCCGCCTGCCTTCACGGTGAGCAGGTTGCCCGAAAACCGACCATCCGGTTGTCTTGCAACGGTTTGTTTCGGGGGATTTGCTCAATCCTTGCTGCGCTGAAACCTGAACCGCCCTATCATCATGCTGCCGATGGTCCTTCAATCCTTCGATGTCCGGCGCCCTCGACTGGGGCATAAAATTGCAACTTCACCCTTGGGAAAGCCTTGTCGAGTTCATGATACCACCCTAAATAAGGGCGGTTGGAAGGCGTAGGAGGCGCGTTCCAGCAATCCGGTGTGCGGCATCCGCCGTCACGCGACAGCTCAAAGATTCGGCCGCGTGGTCGTCTGGACGTTTCTGGTGCAAATGGGGACCGCAGATGCGGTGTGCACCAAGGCGTCTGATTTGGTAAAAGCGTCGTTCCGGAAGATGGGAGTAGACAACAACCGATGCTTGCCGCAACGCTCGCACCCTTTGTTTTGGCTGTTTTTGCGCCGTTTGTGCGGCGTCGGGTCGGTGACTCTGCGGGTTGGGTTCTCGCGGTGCTCCCGGCGGGTCTGACTCTCTATTTTGCCCAGTTCCTTGGGCCCGTCGCGTCGGGCGAGACCTTTGTCTTCGCCACCGAATGGGTCCCGGCCCTTGGGATTTCTCTCTCGTTTTATGTGGATGGGCTCAGCCTGCTGTTTGCGCTGCTGATCAGCTTCATCGGCACATTCATCGTTCTTTACGCCGGGGCTTACCTGAAGGGCCATGCCGATCTCGGCCGCTTCTTCATGTTCATCCTGATGTTCATGGGTTCGATGCTCGGACTCGTGCTCTCGGACAATGTGGTCACGCTGTTCGTGTTCTGGGAACTCACCTCGATCACTTCGTTCCTGTTGATCGGGTTCAACCACGACAAGCCGCGCTCACGCCGGGCGGCGCTGCAGGCGCTGGTCGTCACAGGCGGCGGCGGTCTGGCTCTGCTGGCAGGTCTGCTGCTGATGGCGCAGATCGGTGGCTCGATGGAGCTTTCGACGCTGCTGGCAAATGGTGACGTGCTGCGCGAGCACCCATGGTATCTGGCAGTTCTGATTCTGGTGCTTGCCGGCGCGTTCACGAAATCGGCCCAGGTGCCGTTCCATTTCTGGTTGCCCAATGCCATGGAGGCGCCGACGCCGGTCAGCGCCTATCTGCATTCCGCGACGATGGTGAAGGCCGGCGTCTATCTGCTCGCACGCATGAATCCGGGCCTGGGTGGCACCGAAATCTGGCAGATCATCCTGATGAGCTTCGGGGGCGTGACCCTGCTGGTTGGAGCGATCCTGGCGCTGCGCAACACCGATCTCAAGCTGATGCTGGCCCAGACAACAGTGGCGAGCCTGGGGCTTCTGGTCTTCCTCATCGGGATCGGCGAGGACTACGCGATTCAGGCTGCCATGGCCTATCTGTTCGCCCATTCCATGTTCAAGGGTGCGCTCTTCATGGTCGCCGGGTCGGTTGACCACGGCACCGGAACCCGTGAGTTGGGACGATTGTCGGGGCTGGGACGGGTGATGCCGTTCACGGCAACGGCGGCCGGGTTGGCTGCGCTGTCCATGTCGGGTCTGCCGCCTTTCTTCGGCTTCATCGCCAAGGAGTGGGTCTACAAGGGCACCCTGGACGGCAGCCTGCCGCTGATCCTCACGGCGGTCGCCATCACGGGCAATGCACTGATGTTTGTGGTCGCCTTTCTCGTTGGGTTCAAGCCCTTTCTCGGAAAGCTGGGAGATACACCGCACAAACCCCATGAAGGGTCGCTTGGCCTGTGGATCGGGGCGTTGACCCTTGCCGTATTTGGCCTGTTCTTCGGTGTGTTCAGTGGCCTTGCTGAGACCTACTTCGTCGGTCCGGCCGCCGTCGCGGTGGCGGGCATTCCCATGGTGGTCGACCTCTATCTATGGGGTGGCTTCAAGGCACCGGTCGTGGCCAGCATCATCACTGTCGCGCTGGGGGCGTTCTTCTTCTGGCAGAGCGGTCGCCTGAGTGCGTGGTTGGCACGGGTGATCGACGCGCTCTGGGGGCCGGATAAAGGCTACGACCAGTTCATGGATGGCATGATCGGGCTGGCGCGTTGGGTGACAGGCGTCCTGCAAACCGGATATCTGCGTCGCTACATGCTTGTGACCTTCCTGACGCTCGCGGCAGTCCTGGTGCTGCCGCAGGTTTCCCTGAGCGATGGTTTTGTTCTGAAGACGCCGCCGTTCGACCCTCTGGTCTGGGCGATCGGGCTGCTGGCGGTTGTCGGTACCCTGGCGATCCCCTTCACCCGATCCCGGCTGGCGGCCATCATGCTGATGGGTGTGCTCGGGCTTTCGGTCGCCTTCGTCTTCCTGCTCTTCGGCGCGCCGGATCTGGCCTTCACCCAGCTGATGGTCGAGACCCTCTCTGTCGTGATCCTCGCGCTTGTCATTGCACGGCTGCCGGTGTTCGGGACCGACTGGCGCGGCAAGCCGCGTTTCGTTCGGGATGCAGTGGTCGCCGCCTTCATCGGTGGCGCGATGGCTTACCTTCTTTTGTCGATCACGGCCACGCCGCTGGACCTCACCCTGAGCGAGTTCTTCTCCGCGCGCAGTTACACCGAGGCCTATGGGCGGAATATCGTCAATGTGATCCTGGTCGACTTCCGGGCACTGGATACCTTGGGCGAGATCGCGGTCGTCGCGATTGCGGGTGTGGCCGTTCTGGGACTCCTCGCCTTCCGTCATATTGACCGTGCGTCGGACGACAAGACGGGGTCGACGTCATGAATTCGCTGATTCTTCGCACCGCGGTGCCGGCGCTGGTCGGCCTGATGCTGCTGTTCTCGATCTATGTGCTGCTCCGGGGCCACAACGAGCCCGGCGGCGGCTTTATCGGGGGTTTGATCGGAGCCTCGGCCTTTGCCATCTACACCATTGCAGAGGGGCTGGCCTCGGCCCGGCGCGCATTGATCGTGCCGCCCATCACCATCGCTGGTGTCGGTCTTTTAGTCGCTGCGCTCAGCGGTGTTGTGTCTCTCTTTTTCGGAGACGCCTTCCTGACCGGCCAGTGGTGGTTCCCCGCCTTTAATCCGGACCTGAAATATCTCTCAACGGTCGTGCTGTTCGATATAGGCGTGTATCTCGTGGTCGTCGGCGCGATCGTTGGCATCGCGTTTGCCCTTGAGGGGCGGGAATAGATGGAAACCGTGCTCGCGCTCCTTGTCGGCCTCCTCTTTGCCATCAGCGCCTACCTGCTGCTGTCGAGTTCGCTGATCCGACTGATCCTCGGTGTCTTCGTTCTCGGCAATGCGACCCATCTCATGATCTTCGTGCTGGGACGACTCACGCGGGAAAGTCCGCCGTTGATTCAGTATGGGCTCAAGGCCGCCGAGCCCGGCATCGCCAACCCGCTGCCCCAGGCCCTGATCCTGACCGCAATCGTGATCAGCTTCTCGCTGTTTGCGTTCCTGCTGGTGCTGTCCTATCGCGCCTATCAGTCGCTGGATACGATCAACACCGATGAGATGCGCGTGGCAGAACCCGAGCCAGCCGGAACCCTGCTGCGGGGTCGCGATGTCTGATATGACAGCATGGCTGGTTGTCTGGCCGGTTGCGGTGCCTCTGGTCGGGGCGGCCCTGACCGTGGCCCTTTGGGGTCGTGAGCGTGCACAGACCAATATCGGTTTTCTGGCGATCGCACTGCAACTCGCAGCCGGAATCGTGCTCTTGCAGCATGTCTGGGAGAACGGGCCAGTTGCCATGGCCATGGGCGGGTGGTCAGCACCATTTGGCATAGCCCTGGCTGCCGATGTGTTTGGCGCCGGATTGACGGTCGTTGCCAGCCTCGTCGCATTCCTGATTCTGATCTACAGCCTGACCGATACGGATGCGGACCAGCGCCGTGCGGGGTTCATGCCACTGATTCTGGCGCTGATGACCGGTGTGGCCGGCGCCTTTCTCACGGCTGATATCTTCAACCTTTATGTTTGGTTCGAGGTGACGCTGATCTCCTCCTTCGGGCTGATGGTTATCGGTGGCCGCCGCGAACAGCTCGACGGCGCCGTGAAATACGCGTTTCTCAATCTGCTGGCGACGACCTTCCTGCTGATCGCGATTGCGCTGCTCTACGGCATGACAGGGACGCTCAGCATGGCCGACCTGTCCGGCAAGGTGGCTGCACTTCCCGCCGACTCTCCCATCGAGACAGTTGCGCTGCTCTTCCTTATGTCGCTGGGCATGAAGGCAGCGCTTTTCCCTCTGCACTTCTGGCTGCCGGCGGCCTATCACACACCCCTGCCGGCCGTGTCGGCGATTTTTGCAGCTCTGCTGACCAAGGTCGGTGTCTATTCGCTGATCCGCGTTTTTATGCTTGTCTTCCCGGATGGTGCGGAGATCGCCCGCGAGGCGATGATCTGGGTCGCCGTGGCGACGATGATTATCGGTGCGCTTGGTGCGCTTGCGGAATCCGATATCCGGCGTGTCGTCTCCTTCACGGTTGTGAGCGGGGTGGGGGTCATGATCGGTGGTCTGGCCATCGGGACGCAGGCCGCGCTCCTGGGGACGACCTTCTACATCATTCATTCGATCATCATCTCGGCGGCGCTTTTCATGGCCGCAGGAATGATTGCCAGGGCGGGCGGCGGAACACGGATCGCCGATCTGGCCGGCCTCTACAAGGGATCGCCCTTTCTGGCGGTTGCCTTCCTGCTCTGTGGTCTGTCGCTGGCCGGCGTGCCGCCCTTTGCGGGATTCTGGCCCAAGGTCTATCTGGTGCAGGCTGGTCTGGAAGCCGGGGCCTTTGGCATTGTTGCCGGTATCTTGATTTCCGGTTTCCTGACGCTGGTGCTGATCGGACGCAGTTTCGCGCTGATTTTCTGGCGCGCGGCACCCCAGGGCGCGCCGATCGTCGCCTCGGATGGTGGGGCCTTGATGAAAGGCGCCCTCGGCGCGCTTACGGTGCTGACCTTTGTCCTCGGGATCTATTCCGCACCGGTTGCGAATATGGCGGGACGTGCGGCCTCTGAACTTCTGGCGCCGCAGGCCTATATCGGGGTTGTCCTTGGACGGTCCGGGCAGGCCGACGCGGGTGCTGTGGAGGTGCGGCCATGAACCTTCTTCTCGTCAATATCGTTCTGGCCCTGGTCTGGGGCGCGGTGACAGCCAGCTTCGCGCCGGGCAATCTGGTGTTCGGATTTGTCTTGGGTTTCCTGTGTCTCTGGCTCGTCCGAGACCGCTTTAATCCGCGCAATTTCCATCGCCCTGGCCGGGCGCTCGGGCTGGCCGGCCTGTTTCTCCTCGAACTGTGCCTTTCGGCGGGGCGCGTGGCTCGTGACACGCTTCGACCAAATATGACATTTCGGCCCGCCATCATCGCCTTTCCGCTGGAGGTCCAGAAAGAGGGGCAGATCATGCTGCTGGCCAACCTGATCAGCCTGACCCCGGGAACACTGAGCGTTGACGTTTCGACCGATCGCTCGACGCTCTATATTCACGCGATGGATGTTGATGATCCCGACGCCTTGCGTCAGGAGATTCGTGACGGTTTCGAACGACGCATCCTGGATGTGATGGAGTAGGTCGATGGCTGAATTCGGTGCACAGTTCCTGGAGTGGTCCATCGATATCGCCTATGTCGCGATCATCCTCTCCTTTGCCCTGACGGTGTTCCGCCTGCTGCGCGGCCCGACCTTGTCGGATAGGGTGGTGGCGCTGGACATGATGGCCCTGTTGGGGATCGCCTTTATCGGCCTGTTCTCGATCGCAACCGGGGAGGCCGCCTATCTGGACGTTGCCATCGCGCTGGCACTTATCGGTTTTCTCGCGACAGTTGCGTTCGCGCGCTACATCTATCGCGGGGCTCTGGCCGAACGCCGGGGTGCCGATATCTCTGATGAAGGAGATGATTCGTGATCGACTTCATCAGCGCACTCATTGTCCTGATCGGAGCTGCATTTGCACTGATTGCCGGGATCGGATTGTTCCGGCTTCCCGATGTCTATCTGCGTATGCATGCGGCCACGAAAGCGGGAACGCTGGGCGCGGGGCTGATGCTTCTGGCCCTGGCGCTGGATGCACAGCAGCTCGAGGTTGCCGCGCGTGCCATCGCGGGCATTCTGTTCCTCTTGTTCACAGCTCCCATCGCGGCGCATCTGCTTGGCCGTGCAGGTTATTTGTCGGGGTCGCCCCTCTGGACGAAGACACGTTTTGACGAGTTGTCCGAAAAGTATGATGCTGACGGCCGCAAGCTGACCGGCACGCCGGTTGAGGATTTGCGCCGTGACGCCACGAAACCGGACGATCGTGCTACCTAGATCACACTCTAGCCAAGCCTTGTTCCGGGGCACCTTTCCGGTTCCCGATTTTTGAACTGATTTTTTTGTGATCCGTCCTCTTTTCCCCTGCAGAACGGGTTAGACTGCGCGCGCTTGGGTTTCAGGCAATTGAGATCGGACTGTTATGAAAAAACCTATCCTTCTGGGTATCGTCTTCATCCTGTTTGCCGGGGTGATCGGCGGCTTTGCGTATTTCGAATACGTGATGAAGCCTGAAATCATCAAGAAGGCGATTCTGGGCCAACCCCGGCCGACGTCCAGTGTGGTCACCGAAGTTGCAGTCGCCGAGGCCTGGCGTCGCGCGGTTCCGGCAATTGGTACGCTGAGTGCGGTGCAGGGCATCGATGTGGCTCCGGAAACAGCCGGTATCATCGAGAAGCTCGGATTCGAATCCGGCCAGGATGTTGAAGCTGGGACGTTGCTCGTCGAACTCGACGACGGCACGGAGCAGGCGTCTCTGAAATCCGCCCAAGCACAATTGCGAAACAGCCAGGTCAGCCTGACGCGGCAGCGTGAATTGCTCGACCGTGGCAACACCTCGCGCAGCAATTTCGATACCGCTGTGGCGGCCCGTGACAGCGATGCTGCGGAACTTGAGAGAATTCAGGCGCTGATTGCCGAAAAATCCATCCTTGCGCCGTTCAGCGGCAAACTGGGTATCCGTCTGTCCGTCGTCATATAAATTGGGACAATCAGCGGCCTGATTTAAAGGAGGATCTGGCTCATCTGGTTTAAGATATTAAGCGGCGTATTTGCGGTATTGCAAGCGCCGGGTTTCTATCGTCTTCCGCT
>Ga0208414_1000091_pt1 | contig 100199 bp, 102 predicted proteins | sample AntAceMetag02UKE_FD_184770 | JGI IMG/M metagenome (GOLD analysis project Ga0208414, IMG submission 184770) | Saline lake microbial communities from Ace Lake, Antarctica - Antarctic Ace Lake Metagenome 02UKE (SPAdes) (version 2) | ecosystem: Environmental > Aquatic > Non-marine Saline and... | reverse complement strand
GTGAACCTGGATCACGCTCTTCGCAAGGTCGATCCCAAACCGGATAGCCTGTCCCACGGACGGTCTCCTCTGTTGGATGCTTCACACCCAGCATGGCACCCTTGATGCCGTCAGGGGGCCGTCCACCCATCACCCCGGACAGCCGTGGCGAAGCCATGGCTATCCGGGGCCCACAGAGGGACGGTGGCAGGCCGAGCGTGCCCGCTGACGGGAGATACGCTCGTTTTAATCCCGCCGCCGCTTACGCGGGGATGAAGCCGTCGGGTTCCAGCGGCGGGCTGTAGATCACGATCAGTTCGGCGGTCTCCTCGCCGAGGATCTCGACCTGGTGCGGCATCATCGGCGGGATCCGGACCACGGTGCCGGGTCCAACCTCCCGGACCACATCGTCGCCGAGCGCGATCCGCGCCCGGCCAGCCTGCACCAGGATGATCTGCCAGGACTCGCGGTGCTTGTGCCGGCTGGCGGTGCCGCCGGGGGCAAGGCGCCCCTGGATCACCTCGACGCCGGCGCCGAGATCGCCCTCGACCAGCCGTCGGTTCACCGTGCCGTCGTGCAGCGGCGGCGAGTAGGCGGGGATCGAGTCGAAATCCTGAATCAGGTCATCGGCATCCATGGCGTCGCTCCGGCGGCAGGGTCCAGCGGATCATGGCAACGTTCGCCCAGCGGACCAAGCTCCAGCACCGGGCGCGGGCGTCCGTCGCCGTCGATCGCCATGTAGGTGTAGTCGGCGGCGGCCACCCGCTCGGGCGCGCCCAGGCCCTGTCGCCGCACCAGGACCTCGACCGCCAGGGTGATCGAACTGGTGCCAATCCGCGCCAGATCGGCGTGGCAGGCGATCACGTCGCCCACCATCACCGGCTTGACCATGGCAATGGCGGACACCGCGACGGTGACGACCGGCCCGTGCGACATTCCGGCCGCCGTCCGGGCGGCGGCGGTCGTCATGATCGATCGGATGCGGGCCCCGCCGACCAGCCCGTTGCCATCGCCGTCACCGGCTGCGGCCCGCAGCGTGACCACCGGCTCGTCGCGCGGCGTGCCGCCGGGCCGACCGGGCAGCGGCTGGGTGATGGTCTCGATCGTCTGGGGCACGGGAGCCTCCGAAGGGTCGATGCTCAGTCTCGCGCGCCTCAACCCGGAACGCTCTCTGGTTCGAACGCTATATTGCGATGCACCATTTAAAGTTCAACTATTTTCATATTGATAGAGCTTTACGGTTGCACTGCAATAATTCGATGGCTCTCCCGGTAACGGCGTTCAGCCGCAGCGACCGGCGGCCGGGACGATCCTGATCAGCGCGCCGTCGGCGGCGTCGGTCAGCAGCCAGATCGCCCCGTCGGGGCCGATCCGGACATCGCGGAGTCGACCGAAATCGCCGCGGAACAACCGCTCTTCGCCCACGACCCGGTCGCCCTCGACGTCGAGACGGACCAGCATCCGATCCTTGAGGGCGCCGACCAGCACGTCGCCGCGCCACCCCGGAAACAGCGACCCCGAGACCACCGCCATGCCCGACGGCGCGATCGACGGGTCCCAGTGGAACACCGGCTGCTCGAGCCCGGGGGCGGCGGTACCCTCGCCGATCTTCGCGCCCGAATAGTCGACGCCGTAGGAAATCCGCGGCCAGCCGTAGTTGCGTCCACGCTCAGGCCAGTTGATCTCGTCGCCGCCGCGTGCGCCGTGCTCGACCAGCCAGAGGCGGCCGGTGGCGTGGTCGAACGCCATGCCCTGGGCGTTGCGATGGCCGAAGGACCAGATCTCCGGGGCCCCGCCGCCGGACGCGAACGGGTTGTCGGGCGGCACGCCGCCGTCGTCCAGCAGCCGCAGCAGCGAGCCGGCGTGGTCGTCGGGATCCTGGGCCCGCTCGGCTTCGCCGCGGTCGCCGATTGTCACGAACAGATACCCGGCGGAGTCGAACACCAGCCGGGAGCCGAAATGCCGGCCACCACCGCTTGGACGGTTCAGGCGAAAGATCACCTCGACGCCTTCGAGCCGCGGCTGGGACCCCGAATCGTCGAGCCGGCCGCGCGCCACCGCGGTGCCGGCGCCGCCGCCGTAGCCGGCCGCGAACGAGAGATAGACGAGGCGGTTCGAGGCGAATTCGGGGTGCAGCGCGACGTCGAGCATGCCGCCCTGGCCGCTGGCGACCACCGGTGGGGTGCCCGATACCACCACGCTGGCGCCGCGATCGAGATCGACGAGCCGCAGTCGGCCCGGCCGTTCGGTGACCAGCGCCTTGCCTTCCGGCAGAAAGGCGAGCCCCCAGGGATGCGCCAGCCCGCCGAGCCGCTGTTCGGCCACCAGTTCGCAGGCCTCGGCCCGCTCCCGGACCTGGGCGTTGGCTGGCGCCGGCACCAGCAGCAGCCCAGCCAGCGTCGCCGCGACAAGCCATCCCACCGTCGTCCTGCCCTGGGTCGTCCTGCCCTGGGTCGTCCTGCCCTGGGTCGTCCTGCCCTGGGTCATCGGCCCCTCTGTCGTCGCCATCGTGCCACCCCGTCGCTGGATCCGGATTTGGGTAGACATGGCGCTCCCGGCGGCTCGGCCAAGAGGCCCGGCCGCGGCGATGTCAGCGCCGCACCGCCTGGTCCAGCGCCTCGAGGAACCGCGACCGGTCCTGACGGGTGAAGCCGGGGCCGCCGCCGGAGACCTCGCCCATGGCGCGCAGGTCGCTCATCAGGTCGCGCATTGCCAGCGCCATGCCGATGCCGTGCTCGGTGAATGGCTTGCCCTTGGTGTCCATGACCTTCGCGCCTTTCTCCAGGCAACGCGCCGCCAGCGGGATGTCCCCCGTGACCGCGACGTCGCCCGGGCCGATGCGCTCGGCGATCCAGTCGTCGGCGGCGTCGAGCCTGTCCGACACCAGCACGTTGCGGACGTTCGGCCGGTCGGTGGTGCGGAAGCCGCGGTTGCTGACCAGGTGCACGACCAGGCCGTGGCGCTCGGCGACCCGGACGATCTCCTCGCGCACCGGACAGGCGTCGGCGTCGACGTAGATCTCGGGCGGTCGAACGGCGTTGGTCACGTCGGAATCCGATTCTTGCGCGCGTAGCGTAGCTTTAGGGCGGCCGACTTGTAGCGCTCCAGACGGCGGAAGCGCACCGCGAGGCCATGCCGGTCGATCCGCAGCACGGTGACCGCCAGGCCATCGATCCGCAGCGCGCCGTCGGGATCGTGCCAGTCGCTGATCACAATCGACAGTGTGGCGCGTTGGCCGGCGACCAGGCCCCCGGCGTAGGGCGAAACCAGCAGGCCGTCCTCGGACCAGTTCCGGATCGGGTGGTCGCGCCCGTCGATGCGGGCGTAGCTGTCGCCGTGCGGTTCCAGCCGGCGCTGGCGGCGACGGTTGCTGATCGGGGTGCTGGGACGCGACAGGAATGGGATGCGCATACCCGCAGGATAGCCGAAAACACGGCGATTTCCGGGCGCGGCCGACTATTGGCCGGCGGACCGGCAATGCCCTGCTTGCCGCCGTGCCGGTCGGGCGGTACATCCCGGCCATGAAGGATGGCATCGAGACACGGCTTCACGTGACCGGCGACCTGGCCGCCGACGCCAGCGTCGAGCTCGAGGCGGGGCAGGCCCATTTCCTGCGCAGCGTGCTGCGGCTCGCCACCGGCGAGGCGGTGGCGCTGTTCAACGGCCGCGACGGGGAGTGGCTGGCGCGCATCGCCGCCATCGGCAAGAACCGGGCCGCCCTGACCGTGGAGCGGCAGACCCGACCGCAGCGCCCGGAGCCGGACCTGTGGCTCGCCTTCGCGCCGATCAAGCGCGCCCGCATCGACTTCACCGCCCAGAAGGCGACCGAGCTCGGCGCCTCGCTGTTGTGGCCGGTCATGACCCGTCGCACCATGGTCGACCGGGTCAACACCGAGCGGCTGCTGGCGAACGCCGTCGAGGCCGCCGAGCAGTCCGACCGCCTGACCGTTCCGGCGGTGCGCGAGCCGGTGTCGCTCGAGCGGATGATCGCCGACTGGCCGGCCGACCGACCGCTGATCCTGTGCGACGAGAGCGGCGCCGGCCAGGGCATCGCCGCAGCGCTGATCGCCGCCGGTCCGGCGATCCGCAAGCGTGCCGGATTCGTGATCGGACCGGAAGGAGGCTTTGCCGACGAGGAACTTGACCGGCTTCGGAAGCTGCCGTTTGTTACCGCCGTCGGACTGGGGCCCAGGCTCCTGCGTGCCGATACCGCGGCGCTGGCGGCTCTGGCCATCTGGCAGGCGGTTGCCGGCGACTGGACGACCCCCATCGACTGAGCGTGGAGCACGCATGTCCCGTCCACCCGAAGACCAAGGCGCGCCTATCACCGACAAGGCGCAGCTGGTCGAATGGTTTTCCTCCGGCGCCAAGCCGCGCTCGGCCTGGCGGGTTGGCACCGAGCACGAGAAATTCGCGTTCCGCCTGAGCGACCTGCGGCGCCTTCCCTACGAGGGGGCGGACGGCATCGGCGCGATCCTGGACGGGCTTACCCGGTTCGGATGGCAGCCGATCCAGGAGCACGGCAAGACCATCGCGCTGGCGCACGCCGGCTGCGCCATCACCCTGGAACCGGGCGGACAGTTCGAACTCTCGGGCGCTCCGCTCGACAACCTGCACCAGACCTGCGACGAGGTGCACACTCACCTCGCCCAGGTGAAGGAGGTCTGCGACGAACTCGGCGTCGGCATGCTCGGCGTCGGATTCGACCCGAAATGGCGGCGCGAGGACATCGGCTGGATGCCGAAGGGCCGCTACGAGATCATGAAGCGCTACATGCCGCTGAAGGGTGGCATGGGCATCGACATGATGAAGCGCACCTGCACCGTGCAGACCAACCTCGACTTCGAATCCGAAGCCGACATGGTGGAGAAGTACCGGATCAGCCTGGCGCTGCAGCCGCTGGCCACCGCGCTGTTTGCCAGTTCGCCGTTCTACGAGGGCAAGCCCTCGGGATTCCAGTCGTTCCGCAGTCACGTGTGGACGGACACCGACCCGGACCGCTGCGGCATGTTGCCGTTCGTGTTCGAGGACGGATTCGGGTTCGAGCGCTACGTCGACTATCTGCTCGACGTGCCGATGTACTTCGTCTATCGCGACGACACCTACATCGACGTCGCCGGCCAAAGCTTCCGGGACTTCATGGCCGGCAAGCTGCCGGACGTCGCCGCCCACACCGCCTCGATGGGCGACTGGTCGGACCACACCACCACGGTGTTCCAGGAAGTCCGCCTGAAGAAGTACATCGAGATGCGCGGCGCCGACGGCGGCCCGTGGAACCGGCTGTGCGCGCTGCCGGCGCTGTGGGTCGGGCTGCTCTACGACCAGGGCGTCCAGGACCAGGTCTGGCAGCTGTGCCGCGACTGGACGGTGGCCGAGCACCAGGCACTGCGCGACGCGGTGCCGCGCCAGGGGCTCTCGGTGGAGTTCCGCGGCCGCAACCTCGCCGCGTGGTCGCGCGACGTGCTGGCGCTGGCCCGGGAGGGGCTGCGCCGCCGCAAGCGGTTCGACAGTTCCGGCAACGACGAGACCGGGTTCCTCGGGGTGCTCGACGCGATCGCCGAGTCCGGTCGCACCCCCGCCGAGGAGCTGCTGGACGCCTACCACACCCGCTGGGGCGGCTCGGTCGACCCGGTTTTCGAGGAACTGCGTTACTAGGCCCGGCGCTAATAGGCCCGGAGCGGCTCGGCAGGCTCCGCGCTCGTCCAACCGGGGACGCTGATCTCCCGGCTCCGGATCAGGTCCAGGCAGACGTCCACCACTGTCGGGTCGAGCTTGGTTCCGCGCATCTCGGCGAGCACCTCCAGTCCCTTGTCGAGGCCGAGGCCGGGCCGGTAGGGACGGTGCGAGGTGACCGCCTCGAGCACGTCGGCGACCGACAGGATGCGCGACACCAGCAGCAACCGATCGCCGGTCAGCCCGAGCGGGTAGCCGGAGCCGTCCATTGACTCGTGATGCTCGCGGACCATCCGGGCGACCGGCCACGGGAAGTCGATATCCTTGAGGATCTCGTAGCCGACTTCGGGATGGGTCTTGATGATCGCGAATTCCGGGGCCGACAGCCGGCCCGGCTTGTTCAGGATCTCCGTCGGCACGTTGACCTTGCCGATGTCGTGGACGATCGAGGCGAGGCGCAAGCCCTCCAGACGGTTTTCGTCGAGTCCCATGCGGCGGCCGATGGCGAGCGCCAGATCGGCCACCCGGTCCTGGTGACCGACGACGTAAGGGTCGCGGCGCTCGACCGTCGCGCACAGCGCCTGCACCGTCTTGATCATCGACGACTTCAGCCGGTTGGCTGCCTCGACCCGCTCGGTGACGTCCCGGCAGGTCACCAGCCACCGGCTGGCGCCGATCTCGATCGGCTTGACGCTGAGCAGAAGCTCGCGCCGGATCCCGTCCGCCAGGATCGCGAAGCATTCCACGTTCACCGACTCGCGGTCGCGGGGCAGGTCGTGGAGCTGGCAGCCATCGCACGAGACCAGCGCGGCCAGGCTGCCGCGCGCCATCGCCTCCTCGACCCCGATTCCGAAGATTGCGCCGATGTTCGGGGCGACGAAGGTGAAGCGCCCGCCCCCGTCGAGCAGTATCACCGCGTCCGAAATGCTCTCGACCACCAGCCGGTGGAGGGTCCGCGACTCCACCAGATGCTGCTCGGCGTTGAATTGCTGGGTCCGGTCGATCACGACCCCGAGCAAACCCACCGGAACGCTGGCGGCGTCATCAAGCCGGATCTTGAAAAGCTCGCCGCGGATCGGCTCGCGCCCCGGCGGGCGAAAATTGAGCTCATAGTTCGCGACGCCGCCGCTCGCCAGCAACCTGCGGTCGGTGTCCTCGTGCCAGGACCAGTCGGTGGGGTTGAGATCGGCGGCGGTCCGGCCGACGATCCCATCGACGCTTGTTCCGAGAAGGGTGCAGAGCGCTTCGTTGGCGTGCGTGTACACCAGATCGACGTTCTTGATGTACGCCGGCATCGGCAGCATGTCGAAGATCGTCCCGCGCTTGAGCGTCGAGCTGGCAATGGTTTGCATTCACAACATCCGGAACATCAGCGGCGGAGGAACCCCATGGCACCGACCAGGCTCGCGCTTCACGAGGGTTTTTTCCAAGGCAACAACCCTACCGCGCATAAGTTAACGGACTGTTACTTACTTATTATGACAGGAGCGCAAACCGCTCCGGTGCGGAACGAGCAGACGACTGCCCGATATCCGGCCACGGGGTGAGGGAGCGGGGCATGCCACGCAGCGTCCTGGAACATGGGCACAGCCAGGAGCAGATCCGGGCTCGTCTGGCCGACGGTCCGCGGGCGAGCTACCTGCGCGACCTGGTGTTCGGCGGCATCGACGGCGCCGTCACCACCTTTGCCATCGTCGCCGGGGTGGTCGGCGCCGATCTCTCCACCCGGATCGTGCTGATCCTCGGCGTCGCCAACCTGTTGGCCGATGGTTTTTCGATGGCAGCCGCCAACTACTCCAGCACCCGCACCGAGGTCGACGAGTACGCCACGCTGCGCGCCATGGAGGAGCGGCACATCGACACCGTTCCCGAAGGCGAGCGTGAGGAGGTTCGCCAGATCCTGCGCGCCAAGGGCTTCTCGGGCGACGCGCTGGAGCCGGCCGTCGAAGTGATCACCGCCGACCGCGAGCGCTGGATCGACACCATGATGGCCGACGAGCACGGCCTGCAGCCGGTGGCTCGCACGCCGGTGCGGGCGGCGGCCGCAACCTTTGCCGCCTTCGTGGTCTGCGGTCTCGTCCCCTTGCTGCCGTTCCTGGTCGGCCTCCCCGCCTCGATTACCGCTTCCACCGTGATGACGGGCCTCACCTTCTTCGCCATCGGCTCGCTGCGCAGCCGCTGGTCGCCGCTGCCGTGGTGGCGCGCTGGCCTCAACACCACCGCGATCGGGCTGGGGGCGGCGGCGGTCGCCTACGCGGTCGGGCATCTGCTGGCGAGGTTGTGACGGTAACGCGCCGGGGTGGACGGTGCGGCCGGGAGGACTATTCTGCCGGGAGCGGCGCCGGATGACGCCACCCCCGGAGCAAGCGCCATGACCGCCGCCGCCCCCCGCCCGCTCGGCTTGGCCCATTTCACCGTGCTCGACGTCCCGCCGCTGGACCTGGTGATGTTGGCGGCGCGCACCGGCTGGGCCGCCATCGGCATCCGCCTGATCCAGACCGCCCCCGGGACGCCGGTCTACGCGCTGCCCGCCGGCAGCGCCGACATGCGCGAGATGCGCCGGCGGCTCGACGGCGAGGGCGTGCGGGTTCACGACATCGAGATCGCCACCATCGGCGTCGATTTCTCTGCCGCTTGCCTGGCGCCGGTGCTGGAATCGGCGGCGGAACTTGGCGCTGCGCGCCTCAGCGTGTGCGGCGACGACCCCGATGCCGCGCGGCTCGCCGCCAGCTTCGCCGGGCTCTGCGACCTCGCCGCCGGGTTCGGCATCGGCGTCGACCTGGAATGGATGGCGTGGCGGCCGGTCGGCCGGCTGGCCGACGCGGTGGCGGCGGTCACCGCCGCCGCGCGCCCGAACGGCGCTGTCCTGGTCGACGCGCTGCACCTGTTCCGCACCGGCGGCAGCCCGACCGACCTGACGGCGCTGCCGCCGGGCACGATCCGCAGCGTCCAGCTCTGCGACGCCGTGGCCGAGGCGCCGGCCGGCACCGAGGCGATCATCCGCGAAGCGCGCTCCGGTCGGCTGCCACCGGGCGAGGGCGTGCTGCCGCTCGACGCCCTGATGGCAGCCCTGCCGGAGGACGCAGCGCTGTCAGCCGAGGTGCCGATGGGCACCGAAACCCCGCCCGAGGAGCGGGCGCGCCGGGTCTACGCGGCGACAAGGGCGCTGGTGGAGCGCCGCCGGGCGGGTTGAGCCCCCGCCATCCGCTTGCCACCGCCGCTGACGCGGGAGACAATACCGTCCAATGTGTTCGTGAGGGGTGGGCCTTGGTCCTCACGCTGTTTCCTCCGTCGCGGGCCGAACCGCGCGTGGTTCTGCCCAGGATCTACCTGCGGCCGCCGCACCGCGGCGACTGGTTGGAGTGGGCCGAGCTGCGCGCCCTGTCGCGCGACTTCCTGGTGCCGTGGGAGCCGTCCTGGTCGGACGACGCACTGACCCGCGCGGCCTTCCGCCGTCGGCTCGCGCGCTACACCGAGGATTGGACGCGCGACCAGGGGTACTCCTTCTTCATGTTCCGGCGCGACGACGACGCCCTGCTCGGCGGCATCACGCTGGCCAACGTCCGGCGCGGCGTCGCCCAGTCCTGCGCCTTCGGCTACTGGATCGGCAAGCCGTTCGCCCGTCTCGGCTACATGACCGAGGCGGTGCAAGGCGCCTGCGGCTTTGCCTTCGACCACCTGCGCCTGCACCGGGTGGAGGCCGCCACCCTGCCACACAACGCCGCCAGCCAGGGCGTGCTGCGCAAGTCGGGGTTCCGCGAAGAGGGGCTGGCGCGGCGCTACCTGAAGATCGATGGCAAGTGGCAGGACCATCGGCTGTTCGCGCTGCTGCGCGACGAGTTCGACCCCGGCGCGCGACCGGTCTGACGCGCCGGCGGACGCCGACAGACATGCCGGCCACCCGCGTTGTGCCGACGGCGCGGGCCGTCTAGCCTCACCGGCAAAACCCGCCGTGAGGAGAACCAGCATGGCCGAGCGTCAGGAATACGAAGTTTTCGCCGTCAAGTACGCCCACATCGCGACCCGCATGGCGTCGCAGAACCTGATCTTCAACGACCTGCACGACTCGCCGATGCCGCTCGACTACTTCGTGTGGGTGGTGCGCGGGGCCGGACGGACCTTCGTGGTCGATACCGGCTTCGGCGAGCGCGAATCCAAGGCGCGCGGCGTGCCGCTGATCCGCACCCCGGCCGAGGGGCTGCAACTGCTCGGCATCGACGCCGCCGAGGTAGAGGACGTGATCATCACCCACCTGCACTACGACCACGCCGGCGGCCAGCACCACTTCCCGAAGGCGACCTTCCACCTGCAGGACGGCGAGATGGCCTACGCCACCGGCCGCTGCATGTGCTTCGAGGCGATCCGCCGGCCGTTCGACGTCGAGCACGTCACCGACATGGTCCGCCATGTCTACGGCGGCCGCGTGAAATTTCACGAGGGCGACGCCGAGCTGGCCCCCGGGCTGACCATCCACAAGGTCGGCGGGCACTCGGCCGGGCTGATGTGCGTGCGGGTGTGGACCAAGCGCGGCTGGGTGGTGCTGGCGTCGGACTGCGCGCATTTCTACCGCAACCTGCGCGAACGCAACCCCTTCATCATCTGCTTCAACCTCGGCGAGATGATGAACGGCTTCAACACCCTGGAGATGCTGGCGGAATCCAACGACCACGTGATCCCGGGCCACGACCCGCTGGTGATGTCGTACTACCCCGCCCCGTCGCCCGAACTGGAAGGCATCGTGGTCCGCCTCGACGTGGCCCCGAAAGCCGGGTAGCGAGGACCGGGCGGCCGCACCCGAACCCCCGTCAATCCGTGGCCCCCGGCTCGGCCGCGCCACGGCGCATCCGTCCGGGGTGACGACAGAGGTGAGGTGGCCGACCCCGACGCGTGCGGGTTCAGCGGCCGACCCCGGCAAACGGCCTCCTTCCCCTGTCGTCACCCCGGGCAAGCGCAGCGCGACCCGGGGCCCACCCTCCGCCACGGCCGCTCCGGCTCGGCTATTCCGCGATCCGCAGCCAGGGCCAGCGCGCCCGGTAGCTCTCGGCTTTCGCGCGCCGGAGGCCGGGCGGGCTCGGGCACAGTGGGTTGGGGCGCAGGATGCCGGCGTACAGGTCGTCGAGCCCGTGCGGCGCGCGCAGGTCGAGGCCGCCGTCGGGTCGCGGCGCCAGGCCGACGCAGGTGCAGGCGATCGGGAACCGCGCGATCGCGTCGGCCGCCGACGCCACCGGTGGGAATGGTGTGCCGAACTTCGCCTCGTACCAGAGCGGCACCCGCTTCTGGTTCTTCGGCTCGACCACCACGCCGAGGTCCGCGAACAGGGCGCCGGCGCGCCGGATCACCGCGTCCTCGGCCTCCCAGCCGGTGTCGTCGTCCCAATAGAAGATGTCGTAGTCCTTGATGTGCTCGCCCGCGGGCCGGTCCGACAGCCGGTTCCACGCCGGACCGTTGACGCAGCCCGCCACCAGCCAGGGCTGGGCGACGCCGAGCGCCGGCAGGCGCTCCAGGATCGCGCGGTTGGCCGGGTTCGCCAGGACGTCGGCGATCAGCGTCTCGGCGGTGGCTGCCGCGCGCACCCTCACGCCCGCACGCGCACACCGCCGCGCGGACCGGTGTTCAGCCGGTCGGCGAACTCCGGCGCCAGCGGCCTGCCGTCGCGCAGGTTCAGCCACAGCCGCCAGAGATCGCGCCGACGCTCCGGCTCCGGCCAGTCCTCGAATCCGGCGCGGGCGTGCAGGATCGAGTGGTTGCACAGCAGCTGGACGTCGCCCTTCTCGAAGGTCATGTCGAAGCGGAACCGCGGGTCGAGCGCCAACCGGCCGACCTCGCGCACCGCCTCCAGCGCCAGGCTGGTCAGCGGCATGCCGCGCTTGGCCATGCCATCCTCGATGGTCTTGCCGTTGTAGCGGCACGACAGCCGGCCCTCGAACCACGAGAACACCGGCACCCGGTGGAAGGTGGTCTCGTCCGGATCGTCGGTGACGCCCTCGCCGCGCAGGTCGAAGTGGAAGCCCTCCAGCAGCGGCGGGATCAGCTCCGGGCGCTCGGCGGCGAGATGGTTGTGGATCGCGACGCCGCTGGCGATCCAGCTCTCGCCGCCGCGCATCGCCGGATGCCGGCACAGCAGCCCCACCACATCCGCGGCGTCGCAATGCGCCCTCATCTCGGCGCGCGTCGTGTAGCCGCGCACGTTCTTCGCCCCATAATCGCGGCCGGTGTCGCGGACGCGGCCGATCAGGTCGCCGGCGGCGTTCTGCGGGACCGGCTCGCCCAGATGCACCGCCAGCCCCCAGTACAGCGCCGCCAGCGCGTCGTCGTCGTAGCGCGACGGGTCGAGGCCCTTGACCAGCACGCAGCCCCGGCCGCGATCGAGACCGTGGGCCCAGCCGGCGATCCGGTCGGCCAGATGGGTCAGCGGAAAGTCGTCGCGGCCGAAACCGCCGGGCCCGAGGCCACGCTCCAGCACGACCTCGACGGCGCGGTCGAGTTCGTGAACCTCGTGGCCGTCGAGGCGGTGTATCCAGCCGGGGTCGCCCGCCAGGTCCTGGGCCAGCCACGCGGCTGGATCGACCACCGGAACCGGCGGCCGGGCGGGGCTGGACGCGGCGTCGGGGGCGGGCATCGCAGGCTCCTTCCGAAACAGTCGTTCGCCGTCGGCGGGGGGACTAGTATGGACCGGTCGACGAGACCTGGGGGACGAAGATGCGGCGGTGGATCGGTCAGGGCGGCTTCGGCACGCCAAACGCGGCGGCTCGAGCGGGCTGATGCCGAACCGCCTGCGCACGCCGGACCTGATCCTGTGGGCCATCACCCTGGCGCTCGGCGCCGCCGGGGGTCTGGCGCTCGACCTGCTGCACGTGCCGCTCGCCTGGCTGCTCGGCTCGCTCGGCGCCGTCGCCGCGGCCGGGCTGCTCGGGTTCGAACTGGCGGTGCCGCCGGGCGGACGGCAACTCGGCCAGCTGCTGCTGGGCGCCGCCATCGGCCTCACCTTCACCCCGGCGGTCGCCGAGGCGGTCGCCGGATACGCGCCGGTCATGGTGATCGGCGCGCTGTTGTCGATCCTGTACGGGGTGGTCGCGGCCTACTCGCTGCGCCGGACCGCGGGGGTCGACGACGCCACCGCGTTCTTCGCCAGCGTTCCGGGCGGGGTCGCCGAGATGTCGATCCTGGCGGAACGGCACGGCGGCCATTCCGCCCCGGTCTCGCTCGCCCAGTCGCTTCGCATCCTGTGCGTGGTGATCACCATCCCGCCGGCGATCACGGTTCTCGGGCTCGGCGGCGTCGACCCGTTCGAGCCGAGCACCCTCGGCTTCGATCCGCTCGGCTTCGGCGCCCTGGTGACGCTGGCGGTCGCCGCCGGCGCCCTGCTGGCGTGGCAGCGGGTTCCAAACGCCTGGCTGCTCGGCCCGATGGCGGTGGCGGTGCTGGTGACGGTCACCGAAAGCGACCTGTCGTCGATGCCGAACCCGTTGCTGAACCTGTCGCAGGTGCTGATCGGCGCCACGCTCGGCCTGCGCTACAGGCGCGACCGGCTGCTGGCGCTGCGCCGGTTCCTGGCCCCGGCGGTGCTGTCGACCCTGGTCCTGGTCGGGTTGAACGTGGCGACCGGGGCGGCGATCGGCCTCGCCGTCGGGCTGCCGGTGGCGACCATGGCGCTCGCGGTGTCGCCCGGCGGCATGGCCGAGATGAGCATCACCGCCCGGATACTGCACCTGGGGGTGCCGATCGTCGCGGCGTTCCACGTGGTGCGGATCTTCCTGGTGATCGGCTTCTCCGAGTTGGTGTTCCGCAGGGTCTTCCTTCGCGGGGGACCACCGACATGACGCCGCCGCCGCGCCCCTCCCGAGCCGAGCTGCGCGAGCTCGCGCTCGAGCTGTTTCCGAAGGGCATCGCCCGGGTCTGGGACCCCGGGTTCCGCGGCTACCTGGAATCGGTGATCGCCAACGAGGCGGCGCTCGACCGGGTGATCCGCGCCTTCGAGCTGTTCGCCCCCTACCTGCCGGACGACGCCGTCACCCTCGACTGGGGCTGCCGCCACGCGTTCGATTCCTGCCTGATGCGGCGCTGGCTCGGCACCGCCGCCACCCTGCACGGCTGCGACCTGGACGACGACGATTTCTCGGCGTTTTTCGACTACGCGAGCCTGGAATACCGGCGCCTGTCGCACACCTGGACGCTGCCCTACCCCGACGCGACCTTCGACCTGGTGCTCTCCAGCAGCGTGCTCGAGCACGTCGCCAACGAGTACGAGAGCGTCAAGGAGGTGTGGCGCGTCCTGAAGCCGGGGGGAGTCCTGGCCGTCACCTTCCTGCCGAACGCCTGGTCGCTGAGCGAGAATCTTGCCGACTTGGTGAAGCCTGGCGCCAGCCACAACCGCCGCTACCGAAGGGCGCCGACCCGCGAGCGGTTCCTCGAGCGGGGCTTCCTGATCGAGGCCAGCGGCTATCACCAGGTGTTCCCGACACTGGCCAAGACCGTGAAGGTCGGTGGCGGTATCGGCGCGCTTGCCGGCGGGCTGGCCCGGCTGAACCGCCCGCTGGAGAAGCTCTGGCCGGTCCGGTTGCTGGCCTCCAACCTGTATTTCATCGCCCGCAAGGTCGAGCGGATCTGACGGTCAGACCGCCGTCCGGTAGCGCTCCCTGACCGTCCGGACCACCTCGTCCGGGTCGCGCGTCCACCAGTCGCGGGCCGAGAAGATCTCGACCTCGCGCATGCCCTGCCAGCCGGCGGCCTCGACCATCCCGCGGATGCCGGGGATGTCGATCACGCCGTCGCCCATCATGCCGCGGTCGAGACGCAGGTCGGTGGTGTCGGCCAGCCAGTCCGAGAGGTGGAAGGCGCAGATCCGGCCACTGGCGCGGTCGATCTCGCGGCCGAGATTCGGATCCCACCACACCGCGTAGACATCGACCACGATGCCGAGGCCGGGAACCGCCTCGCCCGGCGCCGCCCCGGGAGCCAGCGCCTCGAACCAGTCGTTCGCCAGTTCCAAAGTCGGCAGCACCGACCGCGCCGCCGTTATCATCGGGTGCAGCGGCTCCAGACCCAGCGTCACCCCGGCCGCCCGGGCGACCGGCAGCAGCTCGGCGAGGCCGTCGAGGGCACGGGCGCGGGCGCCGGCGAGATCGCGGTCGCCCGCCGGCAGGCCGCCGGCGATCGTCACCACGCAGCGCGCGCCGAGCTCGGCAGCTTCCTCGATCACCCGGCGGTTGTCGTCGATCCGGGCGCTGCGGGCCGCCGGGTCGCGGTCGGTCAGCAGGCCGCCGACCAGATGGCCGGTCACCGTCAGGCCGGCCTCTCGGATGCGCCGCGCCGCCGCCTGCAGGCCCATGGCGCGGACCGAATCGCTCCAGGTCCCGATCCCGGCGACGCCGTGTCGGGCGTACCCGTCGATCGCCTGCTCCAGCGTCCAGCGCTCGCGGGTGGTGACCTGATTGATCGACAGCAGGCGGTCGTCCGGCACGGCGGCGGTCCTTTCGGCGAGCTTGGAGCGATTGTTGAACGGCGGGCGGGCGCATGCAAACTACCCGCTCGGCGCGTCGGCGCCGCGCCGTTCCGGCAGGGAGTTCCGCCATGGCCAAGACCCGCCTCGCCGTCGTCGGTGTCGGGCTGATCGGAATCCGCCACGCCGAGCTGATCGCCGAGATCGACGAGGTGGACCTGGTCGCCGTCGCCGATCCCTCGGAGGTCGGCCCGCGCGAGGCCGCCCGCCTCGCCACCCGGCATTACGCAGACTACCGCGAGATGCTCGACCGCGAGCGGCCGGACGGGGTGATCGTGGCGGCGCCGAACCAGTTGCACCTCGCGGTCGGCCTCGCCTGCGTCGAGCGCGGCATCCCGGCGATCGTCGAGAAACCGCTGGCCGACACCCTGGAGGCCGGGGCGGCGCTGGTGTTGGCCGCTGAGGCGGCGGGCGTGCCGCTGCTGGTCGGCCACCACCGCCGGTACAACCCGATGGTCGAGGCAACGCGCGAGATCCTGGCGCGCGGCGCGCTCGGCCGACTGGTCGCCGTCAACGCGGTGTGGGCGGTACGCAAGCCGGCGCCGTATTTCGACGCCACCTGGCGGCGCATAGCGGGCGGCGGGCCGATCCTGATCAACATGATTCACGACGTCGATTGCCTCAGGCACTTCTGCGGCGAGATCGCCGAGGTCCAGGCCTACGGTTCCGCGGCGGTGCGCGGCTTCGAGGTCGAGGACACCGCGGTGGTGGCCATCCGCTTCACCAGCGGCGCGCTCGGCACCATCACCCTGACCGACGCCGCCCCGTCGCCGTGGGGCTGGGAAGCCGGCTCCGCCGATAACCCGAACATCGCGGCGTCGGGGCAGAACTGCTACCGCTTCCTCGGCACCGAGGCGGCGCTCGACTTCCCGAACCTGACGGAGTGGCGGGGCGCCGGCCCGGAGCCGGCGTCGTGGGCCGATCCGCTGACCGCGACCCCGCTTCCCTGGGCCGGCCACGAGGCGCTGCCGGAGCAGATCCGGCATTTCGCCAGGGTGATCGCCGGGTCCGAGGCGCCGCGGGTCTCCGGCCGCGACGGCCTGGCGACGCTGGCCGCGACGATGGCCATCAAGGAGGCGATCGCGACCGGCCTACCGGTCGCGCCCGCCGCCCCGCCGCCGGCCGGGGCCGGCGCGTGACCGGGCCGGAACGCGAGGTCGACCTGATCGTCCTCGGCGCCGGGGCCGGCGGCATGACCGCGGCCCTCACCGGCGCGCTGCTCGGGCTCGAGGTCGAGCTGCTGGAGAAGGCCGCCGTGGTCGGCGGCAGCACCGCGGTGTCGGCCGGCTCGGTGTGGGTCCCGAACACCCGTCACGCCCCGCCCGACGACAGCGTCGAGCGCGCCCGCCGTTACCTCAGGGCGACCGTCGGCGACCGGCTGCGGCCGGAACTGTGCGAGGCGTTCCTGGCGCGCGGGCCCGAGATGGTCGCCTTCCTGGAAGCGGGCAGCGAGGTTCGGTTCCGCGCCTATCCCCACCACCCGGACTACCTAGCGACCGCCGAGGGCGCCACCCTGCGCGGCCGAGTGCTGGAGGCGCTGCCGCTCGACGGACGGCTGCTCGGCCGCGATTTCGTGCTGCTGCGCCCGCCGTTGCCGGAGTTCACGCTGTTCGGCGGCATGATGGTCGACCGCACCGACATCGGCCACCTGCTGAACGCCACGCGCTCGCTCCGGTCGACGCGGCACGCGCTGGGACTGGTCGGCCGGTTCGGCCTGGACCGCCTGCGCTACCCGCGCGGCACCCGGCTGGTCATGGGCAACGCGCTCGCCGGCCGGCTGCTGCTGTCGTTGATCCGGCGCGGCGTGGCGATCCGAACCGGCGCGCGCGTCCTCGGCCTGATCGAGCGTGACGGCCGGGTCGACGGCGTCACCCTGGCGGGCGGCGAGCGGCTGCTGGCCCGTCGCGGCGTGGTGCTGGCGACCGGCGGCTTCTCCCGCCACCCGGAGCTGCGCCGCGCGCTGCTGCCGGAGCCGCTGGCCGAGCACACCCCGCTGGTCGAGAGCGTGACCGGCGACGGCATCGATTTCGGCCGCTCCGCCGGCGGCCGGCTCGGCGAGGGTCATGCCGCGACCAGCTACTGGGCGCCGATGTCGACCCGGCGGCGGCGCGACGGCAGCACGGCGGTGTTCCCGCATTTCGTGCTCGACCGCGGCAAGCCGGGTCTGATCGCCGTCGACCGGACCGGGCGGCGGTTCGTGAACGAGGCCACCACCTACCACCTGTTCGGCCAGGCGATGCACGCCGCCCACCGCGAGCGGCCGACGATTCCGTGCCTGTTCGTCTGCGACCACCCGTTCGTGCTGAAATACGGCCTCGGCATGGTGCGGCCGCGCGGGCTGAACCTGGCGGGCGCGGTCGCCGACGGCTACGTGACCCGCGCCGACACGATAACCGGGCTGGCGGCGGCCGCCGGCGTCGACGCGGCGGCGCTGCACGAGGCGGTGGCGCGCAACAACCGCTACGCGGCGGACGGCATCGACCCGGAGTTCGGCAAGGGCGGCGACGCCTACCAGCGCAACCTCGGCGACCCGGCGCACGGGCCGAACCCCTGCCTCGGGCCGATCGCGACGCCGCCGTTCTACGCGATCCGGGTCCAGCCCGGCGACATCGGCGCCAGCGTCGGCCTCGTCACCGATGGCGATGCCCGCGTGCTCGACGCCGCCGGCCAACCTGTCCCGGGGCTGTACGCCTGCGGCAACGACATGGACTCGATGATGGCCGGCATCTACCCGGGGCCGGGCATCACCATCGGCCCGGCGATGACCTTCGCCTGGATCGCCGCCCGCCACGCGGCGCGGCGCAACGCCTGAGATTGGGCTTGGGAACCGGCGAGGCGGAGCCCGACTGCCGTCGCTACCGCCCCGGCTCGCCCTGCTTCAGCATCTGGGCGATGCAGTCCAGGGCCACCGGGTAGCCGGCGGCGCCGAGGCCGGCGATCACCGCGGTCGCCGCGTAGGACACGTAGGACCGGTGGTAGATCGCCTCGCGCTTGTGGATGTTCGAGATGTGCAGCTCGATGATCGGCCAGCGGAACACCTTCAGCGCGTCCAGGATCGGCACCGAGTGGAAGCTGTAGCCGGCCGGGTTGATGACGATGCCGGCGCCGCCCTTGATCGCCTCGTGGATCCAGTCGACCAGCGTGCCCTCGCTGTTGGACTGCCGGAACTCGATCGGCATACCGAGCGCCGCCGCCTTGTCACGGCACAACGCCTCGATGTCGTCGAGCGTGGTGCTGCCGTAGATGTGCGGCTCGCGGATGCCGAGCAGGTTCAGGTTCGGGCCATTCAGGACGTAGACGGGCTTGGTCATCGCTCTCTCCCCGGGTGGAGCGGCGGGAGGTCAGCCCAGCCGCGCCTTGATTGCGTCGTAGCTCTCCAGCGCGCCGGTCGGGCCGATCGCGGCCAGGGTCGGCGGCGCCGACAGCAGGCGCGCCACCACCCGGCGGATCGCCGCCTCGTCGACCGCGTCGACCTTGGCGACGATCTCCGCCACCGACGGCGGGCGGCCGTACACCAGCATGTGGTTGGCGAGTTGCTCGCAGCGCGTGCCGGTGCTCTCCCGGCTCATCAGCAGCGAGGCCTTGAGCTGGGTGCGGGAGCGCGCCAGTTCGCCACCCTCGAGCTTGTCGGCCACCGCGTGCAGCTGCTCGACGATCAGCGGCATGACCTCGTCGATCTCGTCCGGCCCGGTGCCGGCGTAAACGCCGAGCGTGCCGTCGTCGAAATACGACGAGGTGAAGGAGTAGACCGAGTAGGCGAGGCCACGCTTCTCGCGGACCTCCTGGAACAACCGCGACGACATGCCGCCGCCGTACAGCGTCGAGAACACCTGCATGGCGTGGAAGTCGGGATCGTCGAACGCCACGCCGCGGAAGCCGAGCACCACGTGCAGCTGCTCGAGGTCGCGGTCGACCCGGACCTCGCCGCCGACATAAGCGGCGCCTTCGGTAGTCGCGACGGCGCGCCCCGGCAGGTGGTCGAAGCGCTCGGCGGCAAGCGCCACCAGGGCATCGTGGTCAACCTTGCCGGCCGCCGACAGGATCGACACGCCGGGGCCGTAATTGGTGTCGAGGTAGCCGACCAGCGCGTCGCGCCCGAGCGACTGCACGACCTCGCTGCGCCCCAGGACCGGGCGGCCGAGCCCCTGGTCCGGGTAGGCCGCCTCCTGGAAATGGTCGAAGATGATGTCGTCGGGGGTGTCGGCGACCTGGCCGATCTCCTGGACGATGACCGAGCGTTCGCGGCCCAGTTCGTCCGGGTCGAACACCGAATCCTGCAGGATGTCGGCGATCAGGTCGACCGCCACCGGCAGGTCGCCGGCCAGCACCTTGGCGTAGTACGCCGTCTGCTCGCGCGAGGTGTAGGCGTTCATGTGGCCGCCGACATCCTCGATCTCGCGGGCGATCGCCGCCGCGTCGCGCCGCCGCGTGCCCTTGAACACCATGTGCTCGATCAGGTGCGCGATGCCGTTCTCGGCCGGCTTCTCGTGGCGGGTGCCGACGCCGACCCACAGGCCGACCGACGCGGACTCCACCGACGCCATGGCGTCGCTGACGACCGTCAGCCCGCTATCGAGGCGGGTGACGCGGATGCCCATCGCCGGATTGAACTCGTTCACGCTTCGACTCCACGGGTGGCGACGCGGTCGCGGATGTAACCCTGCAGGGCGGCGAGTTCGTTCGGGATCACCGGGTTGCGCTCGGGACGCGTCAACAGGTCGGCCATCCGTTCCGGCAGCGGCGCCGGGGCGCCGACCGCGCGCTCGATGGCCTCGGCGAACTTGGCGGGATGCGCGCAGGCGAGCGCCACCACCGGCACCGCCGGGTCGCGCTGCTTGCGGGTCTGCTCGACGGCGCCGACGCCGACCGCGGTGTGCGGGTCGAGCAGTTCGCCGGTCTCGTCGCGCACGCGGCGGATGGTGTCGAGCGTGGCGGCATCATCGCTTCGGGCGGCGATGAACAGCGCCGAGGCCGGCCCCATGCGGTTGGCGCCGACGGTGAATCGGCCGTCGCGCCGGAACGCGGTGAGGGTCGCGTCGACCTCGGCGCCGTCGCGGTCCATCAGGTCGAACAGCAGGCGCTCGAAATTGCTCGACACCTGGATGTCCATGGACGGGCTCAGGGTCGGGACCACGCCGCGGATCTCCATGTCGCCGGTCTCGAAGAACCGGGTAAGGATGTCGTTGGCGTTGCTGCCTGTCACCAGACGCTCGATCGGCAGGCCCATCTGCCGGGCGGCGTAGGCGGCGTAGACGTTGCCGAAATTGCCGGTCGGCACCGCGAACGACACCGGCCGCTCCGGCGCGCCGAGGTTCGCCGCCGCCCAGAAATAGTAGGCGATCTGCGGCATGATCCGCGCCCAGTTGATCGAGTTGACCGCCGACAGGCCATAGGCGTCGCGGAAGCCGGAATCGTTGAACGCCGCCTTCACCATGTCCTGGCAATCGTCGAAGGTGCCCTCGACCGCGATGGCGTGGACGTTGGGCGCGTCGACCGTGGTCATCTGGCGCTGCTGAACCGGCGACACCCGGCCCTTCGGGAACAGGATGAAGCAGTCGATGTTGGCGCGGTCACGGCACGCCTCGATGGCTGCTGCGCCGGTGTCGCCGGAGGTCGCGCCGACGATCGTCACGCGCTCGCCCCGGGCCGACAGCACGTGGTCGAACAGCCGCGCCAGCACCTGCATGGCGTAGTCCTTGAACGCCAGGGTCGGGCCATGGAACAGCTCCATCAGCCACAGATTCGGCGCCAGCTGCTTGAGCGGGGCGACGCAGCGATGCCCGAACCCGGCGTAGGTCTCGTCGACGATGCGGCGCAGCGCGTCGGCCGGCACGGTGTCGCCGACGAAGGGCTGCATCACCCGCAGCGCCACCTCGGCGTAGGACAGACCCTTGAGGGAGCGGATGTCGTCGCGCGAGAACAGCGGCCAGACCGCCGGCACGTAGAGCCCGCCGTCCCGGGCGAGGCCGCACAGCAGGACCTCGTCGAAGGCAAGAGCGGGCGCGCGGCCACGAGTGCTGATGTATTGCACGGAGCGGTGTATCCCTGCGTGGTGACGCGGTAACCTATCGACGGTGTCATCGGGGCGCAACCACCGACGCCGCGCCCTGGAGACGCCACCAAACCTGAGGAAAACGGGGCGAACCGCATGACGATCCGGACGGTGGCGATCTTCGCCCCAGGCGACATGGGACACGCGATCGGCCGCGTGCTGGTCGACCGCGGGGTCCGCGTCACCACCAACCTCGCCGACCGCTCGCTGCGCACCGTGCGGCTGGCCTCGGCCGCCGGCATCATCGACGCCGGCGAGGACGTGGCGGCGATCGACGGCGCCGACATCGTGCTGTCGGTTCTGCCCCCGGACCAGGCGGTCGACATGGCGACCCGGCTGGCCTCGGCGATCGGTGAGGTCCGGCGCAAGCCGCTGTACATCGACCTGAACGCGGTGGCACCGGCAACCGCGGTCGAGGCGGCGGAAATCGTGGATTCGGTGGGAGGACCCTTCCTGGACGGCGGCATCGTCGGTCCGCCACCGAAGCCGGGGCGCAGTCTCGGGCCTCGGCTGTACGTCTCCGGCGCCGCCGACGCGGTGCGCTTCGCCCTCGACCTCCGGGAATTCGGGTTGGACGTCCGCGCTGTCCCCGGCGGGATCGGCGCCGCCTCGGCGCTGAAGATGTGCTACGCCGCCGTCACCAAGGGGCTGACGGCGCTCGGCACGGTATCGCTCGCCGCCGCCAAGGCCTACGGCGTCGACCGCGAGCTGGCGGCCGAGATGGCGGCGAGCCAGCGAATGCTCAGCGACCGGTTCGAGCGGTCGCTGCCCGACATGGCGCCGAAGGCCTACCGCTGGGTCGGCGAGATGGAGGAGGTGGCGCGAACGGTCGCCGATGTCGGCCTGGACCCCAAGCTGTTCCTCGGGGCCGCCGACATCTACCGGCTGGTCACGGCGACCGCCCTCGGCCAGGAGGTGCCCGAGGACCGGTCGATCGGGTTCACCGCCGACGAGGTCGCCGGCATCGTCGCCGGCGCGCTCGAGGCCGGGATGCCGGCCGATGGCGAGCCATAGCGGCCACGGTTGATCTCTCTATCGCCGGCAACGGCCGAGCCGCTATCATGACGTCCATGCTCCGAGGCTCGAGAACCGACCGGCACGCCCTTCGCGATGGCCTGCCCGCCTTGGCCGTCGCCGCGCTGGCCATCCTGGCGGGCGCCACTCCCGCCCGTGCCGAAGCCGGGCCGCTGCCCGACTGGCACCGCGCCGCCTACAAGACGCTCACCTTCCAGGCTGCCGCCGCGCTGGCGGATGTCGCTCTTTTCGGGGTGATCTTCGCGGCCGGCGCCGGAACCGGTGCCGCGTTCGCGGTGGCGAACACGACGACCGCCACGGCGCTCTACTATCCCTACGAGCTCGCCTGGGACCGCCTCGGCCCGGCGCCGGCGGCAACCACGCCCGAGACCCAGGCGACGAAGGCGGTCGGCTACCAGATTCTGACCTCGATTCGTAACCTCGGCCTGACCTATGCCTTCACGGGGGCGCTGCTGCCGTCCGCCGGCTTCGTCGCGGCCGCCTTCGCCGTCGACACCGCGCTTTACGTCGGCAATGACGTCGTCTGGGACACGATCCAGCCACGCACCGATCCCGCGGTTACCGCCGCGCTCTGACCGCCACCAGATTCCAAGACGCCCCGCCACCAACGCCATCGGAAACTCCACGATGCTGATTCTCGAACTCGCCGTGGTCGGCTCGCTCATTCTCCTGAACGGCTTCTTCGCCATGTCGGAGTTGGCGGTGGTGTCGTCCCGCAAGGGCCGCCTGCAGCAGCTGGCGCAATCCGGCAGCCGCGGCGCCCGCCGGGCCCTCAAGCTGATCGAGGACCCGACCGGTTTTCTCTCCACCGTGCAGATCGGCATCACACTGGTCGGCGTGCTGGCCGGCGCCTACAGCGGCGCCACCCTGGCGGAGCCGCTCGCCGACGCGCTCGGCACGCTGTCCTGGATCGACGCCTCGGCGGACGAGCTCGCCTTCGTGATCGTGGTGGTGGGCATCACCTATCTGTCGTTGATCGTCGGCGAGTTGGTGCCGAAGCGCCTGGCGCTGAGCAACGCCGAGGGCCTGGCGTCGCTCGTGGCCCCGGTTCTGACGATTCTGGCCCGGGCCGGCGCGCCGCTCGTCTGGTTCCTGCGGGTCTCCACCGAAGCGGTGCTGGCGGTGCTGCGGGTCAAGACGACGGCGTCAAGCACGGTGACCGAGGAGGAGGTGAAGTCGCTGATCGCCGAAGGCACCAGCGCCGGGATCTTCGAGCCGGCGGAGCAGGACATGGTCGGCCGCGTCCTGCGCCTGGCCGACCGGCCGGTGCGCACGATCATGGTGCCGCGCCCCGACGTGATCTGGCTCGACGCCAACGATCCGGACGACGCGATCCTCGATGAGGTCCGCGACAGCGGCCATTCCCGGTTCCCGGTGGCGCGCGGCGACGACGTCGACCAGGCGGTCGGGGTGGTGCACGCCAAGGACCTGCTCGAACAGCAGCGCCAGACCGGGGCCATCGACCTGATCGCCGCCATGCGGGAACCCCTGTACGTCAGCGATTCGATGCCGATCCTGAAGCTGCTTGACCAATTCCGATCGTCAAGCGTCCACATGGCGCTGGTGCTGGACGAGCACGGGTCGCTGGAGGGGGTGGTGACGCCGCTCGACATCCTGATCGCGATCACCGGCGGCCTGCCGGAACGCGAGGGCGACGGCGACCCGGACGCCGTGCGGCGCGACGACGGCTCCTGGCTGCTCGACGGGCGCATGGCGATCGACGAGGTCGAACGGGTGCTGGACGCGCCGGCGATCGCCGACGGCGACTACGCCACGCTGGCCGGCTTCGTGCTGCACCGCCTGGGGCACATACCGAAGCCTGGGGAGAGCTTCGTGTGGCGCGACTGGCGCTTCGAGGTCGTCGACCTCGACCGCCGCCGCATCGACAAGGTCCTGGCGACGCGCATCGTGCAGGCGTGGTGACCGCCGGCGGGCCAGCCTCCCGGCCCGCCGATGAAACCTATTCCGACGCCATCGGTTGCCCTCCCGACACCGACCCGGGAGAAAGTTCATGTTCAAGTTCATCGGCGGCGCGATCGGCACCATCTTCATTATCGGACTGATCGTGGTGGTCGGCCTGTTCATGCTGATCTTCTGAGCCGTCGGGCGGCACCGCCCTGCTCGCGCGCCCTCATCTTCCGTTTCACCTCGCCCGGGACTTATCCGGCCGGAGGGCCGTCTGTGGTGAGTAAGGGGCGCGGCGAGCGCGCCTCGTGAAACCGAACCGCAGGACCCGAGATGAATCGTACCGACACCCGCATCGCTCCCGCCACGTTCCTCGCCGCCATTCTTTTGGCGGTCCCGATTGCGGCACCGGCTACCGCCACCGCCCAGACGACCGCGCCGGCTTCACCGCAGTCCGGCCCCGAGCGGTTCTCCGACGATCAGCTGAAGTCGTTTGCTGAGGCCTCGCTCGAGGTCGAGCGGCTCAATCAGGAATGGTCGCCGAAGATCTCCAGCGCCGGCACCGCCGAGGAGCGTGCGAAGGCCCGCGACCAGGCCATGCAGCAGATGGCCGAGGCGGTCGAGCAGAAGGGTCTGTCCGTTCAGGAGTACAACCAGATCGTGAACGCGGCACAGATGGATCCGAAGACCGCCCGTACGGTCGAGACCTACCGCACCGAGCTCCGCTAGGAAGCGGTATCGTCGACGTTGATCAATGTTGTTATGCTTGATCGATGTCGACGACCCGTGCCTGGATTTCGGCCGCCGAGGCGGCTGCCGAACTGAACGTCAGCCGCGCCACGCTGTACGCCTATGTCAGCCGCGGGCTGGTGGAATCGCGCGCCCAGCCCGGATCGCGGCGGCGGCTTTACGCGGCCGGCGATATTCGCCGATTGCGCGCCACCGCCGCGGATGGCGGCGGCGCGTCTCCCGATCGGGCCCTGGATTTCGGGGCGCCGGTGCTGGAGAGCGCGATCACCCTGATCGATGGCGGGCGGCTGTACTACCGCGGCCGCGACGCCTTGGCGCTGGCCCGCAGCGCCACCCTGGAAGCCGTGGCCGCATTGTTGTGGGAGGTCGGGGACGAAGACCCGTTCGCCGGAATCACCGTCGACCCGGCCCCCCTGGTGGCACCCGGCATCGCCGGCGCCGTGGCGCGGCTGGCGGTCGCCGGCCGGTCCGACGTCGGCGCCTACGCCCGGACGCGACCCGCGCTCGCCCGCACCGGCGCCCGCATTGTTCGGCACCTGGTCGCCTCTTGGGCCGGCGGCGGCGCGTCCGACGCCCCGGCCCACACGACGCTGGCCGCCGCCTGGGGCATCCCGGCGGCCGCCGGCGCAATCCGCACCGCGCTGGTGCTGTGCGCCGATCACGAATTGAACGCCTCGGCTTTCGCGGTGCGCGTTGCCGCCTCGACCGGGGCCACGCCCTATGCCGCGGTGATCGCCGGCCTCGCCACGCTGGAGGGGCCGCGTCACGGCGGCATGACCCCGCAGGTGCTCGGGCTGATCCGCGAGGCCGAGCGCCTCGGTGACGGCCGCGCGGCCGTCACCGAGCGGCTGCGCCGTGGCGACGGGCTGCCTGGCTTCGGGCACCGGCTGTATCCCGACGGCGACCCGCGCGGGCGCGCGGTCCTGGATGCCGTCCTCGCGGCGGCAGGGCCGCAGCCGGTCCTGGCGATCGCCGAGGCTGCCGCCGAGGCCGGGCGGGAAGCCACCGGGCTGGCGCCCAACCTTGACTTCGGGCTGGCCACGCTGGCCGCCACCTGGGGGTTGGACGCCGACTGCGCGATCGGACTGTTCGCGATCGGCCGCAGCGTCGGTTGGCTGGCGCACGCCACCGAACAGGCAGGCACCGGTTCGCTGATCCGTCCGCGCGCCCGCTACACTGGTCCGGACCCTCGGCCCGCCCACGCCAACCGGGCGCGGGAGTGAGCGCAACGCCCGCATTGCGACGCCCTCGAGCGGGCGCTATAGGCGATCCATGAGCACCTGCGTGTGGTCCGGAGCCTGCCGTAGGCCCGGCTGGTAGGCCCCGGGTCGCCGCTGCGCGTCGCCGGGGTGATGACAGAGAGGACGGGTGGCGTTCACGCCCTCTCGCGGCCGTCGTCAAGTCGGGGATCGGGTCCTCTGCCCGTCGGGCGCTATCCGTCCAGATACCGGCGCCTCAGATGCGCCAGGAAGGCGGCCGCGTCGAGGCGGGACCCGGTGGCGTTCTCGAGGATCTCGTCGGTGGTCGCCGAGCTGGCCCGCTCGTGGACGTTCGGGCGCAGCCAGCCGAGCAGGCGTGTGAAGTCGCCGCGGCCGATCGCCTCGGGAATCCCCGGATCGGCCAGCACCGCCGCTCCGTAAAGCTGGGCCGCCGCGAGGGCGCCGAGGGTGTAGGTCGGGAAGTAGCCGATCGCGCCGTCGTACCAGTGGATGTCCTGCAGGCAGCCCCTGGCGGCGTCCGGCGGCACCACCCCGAGCAGTGCTTGCATGGCCTCGCCCCAGGCCGCTGGAAGCTCGGCCACAGTCAGGTCCCCCGACAGCAGCGCCCGTTCGAGCCGGAAGCGCAGGATGACGTGCAGGGGGTAGGTGACCTCGTCGGCGTCGACCCGGATCAGGCCACGCTCGACCCTGGTGTAGACGCGCCTGAGATTGCCGGGATCCCAGGACGCGCCGTCGCCCCCGAAGGCCGAGCGCGCCATCGCCGAGAGATGGCCGAGAAACGCCGGCGACCGGCAGGCCTGCATCTCCATCAGCAGCGACTGGCTCTCGTGCATCACCATGCCGCGCGCCTCGCCGACCGGCTGGCCCCGCCAGGCGACCGGCAGCCCGCGTTCGTACAGCGCGTGCCCGGTCTCGTGGATCACCCCCATGACACCGGAGACGAACCCGGTCTCGGCGAACCGGGTGGTGACCCGCACGTCGTCGGGCACGCCGCCGCAGAACGGGTGCAGGGTCTCGTCGAGGCGGCCGTGCTCGAAGTCGAAGCCGAGCGTCGTCATGACGTCGCGCGCCAGCAGCCGCTGCGCCGGGATCGCGAACGGACCGGCCGGCGGCACCGGGTCGCCCTCGCGCGCCTGCCGGTCCAGCACCGCCTCCAGGATGCCCGGCAGGGCGGCCTCAAGCTCCGCGAACAGCGCCTCGATCCGCGCCACCGAGGCGCCCGGCTCGTACTGGTCGAGCAGGGCGGCGTAGGGCTCGACGCCAAGCGCGGCGGCCTTCGCCGAGGCCGCCTCGCGGGACAGTCGGACGACCTCCGCCAGCGGCGCCTGCACGATCGAGAAGTCGGAGGCGGCGCGGGCGGCGCGCCAGGCCGTCTCAGATTTGGCGGTGGCGCGCGCCGTGGCGTCGACCAGCGCCGACGTCAGCGCGGTGGCGTGCGCGTGCCGGCGACGCATTTCCGCGAGATTTGTGGCCCGCCAATCGGTCAAGGACTCCTCGGCGGCGGCCGCCAGCAGGTCTGCGGTCTCGGGTGCGGCGAGCATCTCGTGGGCGAGCACGCCGAGGGTGGCGGTCTGCTCGGCGCGGGCATCGCCGCCGCCTGCCGGCATCATCACCATTCGGTCCCAGGACAGCACTCCGAGCGCCCCCTCGACGGCGGCGAGGCGCCGGAAGCGGACCTCCAGCGTGTCGGTCGCCGGGGTGGCGGTCGCCGGGGTGGCGGTCGCGGTGGCAGGCGCGCTCACGTCCGGTCCTCGCGTTCCTTGCGCTCCAGCTGGCGGTGCCAGACCACGTAGACCGCGAGCAGGGTTGCCGCCAGCAGGAACCAGGTGATCGCGTACTGCAGGTGCTCGTTGCGGACCTGGATCGCCGCAACCGCGCCGATCGGCAGGACGGTCGGGCGCGGCGTGGGCCGGAGCGCGTCGATGTAGTAGTTCGCGACCGGTCCTAGGTTGCGGTGCGCCGCCATCACCGCCGGCTCCACCGTGAACCAGATCTCGCGGCCAGGTTCGTTCTCGGGGACGAAGTACCCCTTTCGGTCAGCCTCCCGGACGATGCCGTCGATGGTCACCTTCCCGTCCGGCAAGGTCTCCGGCCGGGCGGCCTGGAGCCGGCGATCCATCGGCACCCAGCCCCGGTTGACCAGCACCGTCGGCCCACCATCGACGACGAACGGGGTGACCACGTGGAAGCCGGCGTTGCCCTCGAAAGGCCGGCCGGTGAGATGGATTTCCTTGTCGTTGAGGAACCGCCCGGTCGCCTCGACCCGGCGGAACTGCCAAGCCTGGATGTCGTCGATCACGTTGGGCGGAGCCACGGCGGGTTGCGTCACCCGGCTTTCGAAGCTGTCGATGATCGCCGACTTCCACGCCAGCCGGTCGAGTTGCCAGAACCCGAGGGCCAGCATGACCAGGACGGCGGGCACGGTGAATACGGTCGGCCAGAGTCTGGGGCGGAACAGCATCGGGGCCTCGGCGGGTGAAAGGAGGGCGACGCCCTCTAGATCGAGCGTACGCGGCCCGAGGGCAAGCGCCGGAAGGTCGCGGCGGTCAGGATTCGGCGCCGCGATGGCGATAGTGGAGTGCCACCATCAGGCCCTTGAGCGGCCGCAGCAGCGCCAGCGTGCCGCCCAGCACGGCGCCCGCCCACAGCACGGCGTGGGCCCACAGCGGTGGCGCGAACGCGGCATCCACGGCGAGGGCCACTGGCACCACGACCGCCCCAAGGATGAAGATGACGAAAACCGCCGGCCCATCGCCGGTGTCGTGGTCGGCGAGGTCAAGCCCGCAGATCTCGCACGAGGGGCGCACGGTGAGATAGCCATCGAACAGGCGTCCGGCGCCGCAGCGTGGGCAGCGGCAGGCGAGGCCGGCAATCAACGGCGAGGCGGTCGGCGGGTGAGGCTCTCTCACCCGCCCGTCCTTACCGAGGCGGACGCGATCAGGCGCCCCACCAGTAGATGCACACGAACAGGAACAGCCAGACCACGTCCACGAAATGCCAGTACCAGGCCGCCGCCTCGAAGCCGAAATGCTGCTCCGGCGTGAAGTGCCCGGCGTAGGCGCGGAACCAGCAAACGATCAGGAAGATCGTGCCGACGATCACGTGGAAGCCGTGGAAGCCGGTCGCCATGTAGAAGGTCGACGGATAGGCACCCTCGGTAAACCCGAACGCCGCGTGGCTGTACTCGATGGCCTGCAGGGCGGTGAAGCCTATGCCGAGCAGGATGGTCAGGCCGAGGCCGAGCAGCAGGTTCTTGCGGTCGTTGTCCAGCAAGGCGGCGTGCGCCCAGGTCACGGTGGTGCCCGACAGCAGCAGGACGAGCGTGTTCAACAGAGGCAGGTCGAACGGATCGAAGGTCTCGATCCCCTCCGGCGGCCACTCTCCGGTGCGCGGGTACAGAGCGAAGTCGAAGTACGCCCAGAAGAAGGCGAGGAAGAACATCACCTCGGAGGCGATGAACAGCATCATGCCGTAGCGCGCCCCGATCTGAACGACCGGCGTGTGGTGCCCCTGGTAGTGGGCCTCCCGCAGCACGTCGCGCCACCAGAAGAACATGGTCATCAGCACCAGCCCGAGGCCGATGATCGTCATCAGCCCGCCGAACGGCTTGTCGTGCATGTAGAGCGTGCCGCCAGCCGCCAGCACAAAGCCCGATCCGGCGCCGACGAACGGCCAGGGGCTCGGCTCGACCAGGTGGTAGGGATGCTTCTGTTCGTGTGCCATCGGTCCCTCGTCTCACACGCAGCCGGCGCTAGCGACCCCGGCCGCCCCCGCAGTGGATCGTCATCGTCTGGTTGCGCCGACAGCCATGTCCTCGGTGGCCGCCGGCATCTCGGCGATCTGCCGCGCCCGGCTCTGGTCCGGGGCGCGAAAGAATGTATAGGACAGCGTGACCGTGGTCAGCCCGTCCATCTTGCGGTCATCGGCCAGATCCGGATCGAGATAGAACGTTACCGGCATGTCCACGGTCTCGCCCGGTCGCAGCACCTGCTCGGTGAAACAGAAGCAGTCGATCTTGTCGAAATACAGCCCCGCCTTGTCCGGCGTCACGTTGAACGTCGCGGTGCCAACGACGGTCTCGGTCCCGGTGTTGGTCGCCCGGTAGAAGGCCAACCCGGTCTCGCCGACCTGGAGCGGCATCGAGCGTTGCGCCGGAACGAACTTCCAGGACAGTTCCGGATTCACGTTGGCGTCGAACCGCACCGTCATCCGGCGATCGAGGACCCGGTCAGACTCGCCGGTCGCCACCTGGGTGGTGCCGCCGAAGCCGGTGACCCGGCAGAACAGCTCGTAGAGCGGCACCGAGGCGTAGGCGAGGCCGACCATGCCGACAACCACGCCAGCCAGCACGCCGGCGGTGCGCCCGTTGCGCGTCCGCTGCCCTCTCGCCTGCCGATCGCGTTCGGTTTCGTGCGTCATGGCTTCAGCTCATTCGGAGGATGGTTATGACGAAGAAAAGTGCCGCCAGCGCCAGGATGGCCGTGATGATTGCCACGTTGCGGCGGCGCCGGGCGGCCCAGGGATCGTCAGCAGCCGGTGTCGGCTTCGAATCGGGTTTCGCCATGGCGCTACACCCTCACCCAGCTGTCGACCAGCAGCGCGCCGTAAAGCGCGAACAGGTACAGGATCGAATAGCCGAACAACTGCTTGGCCGGGCGGTGGTCGTCGTCGTTGCCCCGCCACACCCGCACCGCCGACAGCACGAACAGGCCACCCAGGAACGCGGCGGCCACGCCGTAGGCCGGTCCCGAGAAACCGATCAGCGCCGGCACGACCCCGAGCGGGGCCAGCAGCAGCGTGTAGATGAGGATCTGGCGACGGGTCTCGCGGCCGCCGGCGACCACCGGCAGCATTGGCACCCCGGCGCGCGCGTAGTCACCGCAGCGCCACAGCGCCAGCGCCCAGAAGTGCGGCGGGGTCCACATGAAGATGATGGCGAACAGCACGATCGAGACCATCGAGACATCGCCGGTGACCGAGGCCCAGCCGATGATCGGCGGAAACGCGCCGGCGGCGCCGCCAATGACGATGTTGTGCGGCGTCAGCCGTTTCAGCCAGATGGTGTAGACGAACACGTAGAAGCCGATCGTCAGCGCCAGCAGCCCCGCCGCCACCCAGTTGACGGCCAATCCCATGACCAGCACCGACAGACCCGACAGCACGATACCGAAGGTGAGCGCCTCGTCGGCGTTCAGCCGCCCGCCCGGGATCGGTCGCTTGCGGGTCCGCTCCATGACGGCGTCGATGTCGCGATCGTACCACATGTTGATGGCACCGGCGGCGCCGGCACCGATGGCGATGCACAGCACCGCGATCAGCGACAACACCGGGTGCAGATGCCCCGGAGCGACCGCCAGTCCGACGGCGCCGGTGAACACCACCAGCGACATGACCCGCGGCTTGAGCAGGGCAACATAGTCGGCGACCGAGGCCGTCCCGCCAGGGACGGCCTCGGCGGCTTGGTCGATCCGCGCGATGTCGGCGGAGATATCGGTCACGTCAGCCTCTCGGTCCCCGGCTCACTTGACGCGGGGGATCTCTTCGAAGGTGTGGAACGGCGGCGGCGAGGACACGGTCCACTCCATCGTCGTGGCGCCCTCGCCCCACGGGTTCATCTCGGCCTTGCGCTTGGCCATTAAGGCCTCGACGACCACCCAGATGAAGATCAGTGTCCCGATGCCCCCGATGTAGGAGCCGATCGAGGAGACGAAGTTCCAGCCAGCCAAGGCGTCGGGGTAGTCGATGTAGCGCCGCGGCATACCCGCCAGCCCAAGGAAGTGCATCGGGAAAAACGTCAGGTTCACGCCGACGAACGTCACCCAGAAGTGCAACTTGGCGAGCGTTTCGTTGTACTCGTAGCCGGTCATCTTGGAGAACCAGTAGAAGAACCCGCAGAAGATGCCGAACACCGCGCCGAGCGACAGCACGTAGTGGAAGTGCGCGATCACGTAGTAGGTGTTGTGCAGCGCCAGATCGACGCCGGCGTTGGCAAGCACCACGCCGGTGACGCCACCGACCGTGAACAGGAAGATCAAGGCGATCGCCCACATCATCGGCACCTTGAACTGCAGGGAGCCGCCCCACATCGTCGCAATCCAGGAGAAGATCTTGATGCCGGTCGGCACCGCGATGACCATGGTCGCGGCCGTGAAGTAGGCGCGGGTGTCGACGTCCAGGCCGACCGTGTACATGTGGTGGGCCCAGACCACGAACCCGACCACCCCGATGGCCACCATCGCGTACGCCATTCCGAGATAGCCGAACACCGGCTTGCGCGAGAAGGTGCTGATGACCTGGCTGATGATGCCGAACGCCGGGAGGATCATGATGTAGACCTCCGGGTGGCCGAAGAACCAGAACAGGTGCAGGAACAGGATCGGATCGCCGCCGCCCGCCGGATCGAAGAACGCGGTGCCGAAGTTGCGGTCGGTCAGGAGCATGGTGATCGCACCCGCCAGCACCGGCATCGCCAGCAGCAGCAGGAAGGCGGTGATCAGCATCGACCAAACGAACAGCGGCATCTTGTGCAGGGTCATGCCCGGCGCGCGCATGTTGAAGATGGTCGTGATGAAGTTAGCGGCGCCCAGGATCGAGCCGGCACCGGCGAGGTGCAGCGAGAAGATCGCGAGGTCCATCGCCATCCCTGGCGTGCCGAGTTTTCCCGACAGAGGCGGATAGATGGTCCAGCCGACGCCGGCGCCGCTGGCGCCACCGGTTCCCTCGACGAACATCGACAGGACCAGCAGCAGGAAGGCCGGCACCAGCAGCCAGAACGAGATGTTGTTCATGCGCGGGAACGCCATGTCCGGCGCGCCGATCATGATCGGCACGAACCAGTTTCCGAAGCCGCCGATCAGCGCCGGCATGACCACGAAGAACACCATGATCAGGCCGTGGGCGGTGACGTAGACGTTCCAGACGTTGCCGTCCTCCATGTACTGCAGGCCGGGGCTCTGCAGTTCCATGCGCATGAAGATCGAGATGCCGCCGCCGATCAGGCCGGCGAAGACCGCGAACACCAGGTACAGGGTCCCGATGTCCTTGTGGTTGGTGGAATACAGCCAGCGGCGCACGAAGCTGGTCGGCGCGCCGTGATCGTCGTGGCCGTGGGCGTGATCAGCGCTGCTCATCGTGTCGGTCTCCGCTCGATTACCGCGACGCGACCGCGGCCAGCCTGCGGCCGGCGGCACCGTCGTTAGTCGCGAACTTGGTCTTGGCGTCGGCGAGCCAGGCGTCGTAGGCCGCCGGCTCCAGCGCCTCCACGACGATCGGCATGTAGGCGTGGTTCAGGCCACAGATCTGGTTGCACTGGCCGTAGTACACGCCGGGTTTATCAACCTGAAACCAGGTCTCGTTGATCCGGCCCGGGGTGCCGTAGATCTGCACACCGAACGCCGGCATGAAGAACGAATGCATCACGTCGGCCGTGGTCACCAGCACTTGCACCTTCTTGCCGACCGGGACGACCATGCGGTTATCCACGTCCAGCAATCTCAGTTGGCCTTCCTTCAACTCGGATTCCGGCACCAGATTGCTGTCGAAGACGATTTCCTCGTCCGGGTACTCGTAGCTCCAGTACCACTGGTGCGCCTGGACCTTGACGGTCATGTCCGGCTCGATCGCGCGATCGGCGAAATACAGCAGCTGGAACGACGGGATGGCAATCACCACCAGGATGACCACCGGGATCGCCGTCCAGGCAACTTCGAGGAGGGTGTTGTGCGACGTCTTCGACGGAACCGGGTTGCGGCTCTCGCGGAAGCGCACGCAGACGTACACCAGCAGCGCCAGCACGAAAATCGTGATCAGCGTGATGATGATCAGCAGCAGGTCATGGAGCCAGGCGAGCTTTTCCTGGGTCGGCGTCGCGGCATCCTGCATGCCGAGCTGCCAATCCCTGGGGCGATCCGCCCAAGCCATGCTCGCCGTGACGACGAGACCCGTCGCCGCCCACCCGATGCGCCGTGACCAAGTCATGGCTGTTCCGAGGATCCGATCCATCAGTCGGTCGTTCCCGTTGTCGTTGCTCTCGCCGCGCCCCCGCGGCGGGCTTGGTTATGACACCATCGTCCGACCTGTGCAACGCGGGGCGGCCGGTCACAAAGCAAGCTAGAACGCTGATAAACCCCCGGCAAGCAGCCCTCACGCGGCATTCGGTCGCGCTTGGCGCCATATCGCCGGGGGCTCGACGCAGACGCCCGGTCGACTTCCGCCGTTGTCATGCCTATGTCAGTGTCTCGATCCCCGACCAGGAGCCTTGCCGTGACCGACCGCGCCATCACCGACGAGTTGTTCTTCACCCGCGCCGGCCTCGATCCCATCCGCACGCAGGGGATCGTCGACGACGCTCTGGGAGGCGCCGATGACGGGGAGTTGTACCTCGAGTACCGGCAGAGCGAGAGCTTGGCGTTCGACGACGGCCGGCTGAAGACCGCGTCATTCAACACCGCGCAGGGCTTCGGCCTGCGCGCCGTCGCCGGCGAGGCGCGCGGCTTCGCCCACGCTTCCGAACTGTCCGAAGATGCCATCCGCCGCGCCGCCAGCACCGTCAAGGCGGTGCACGCCGGGCGCTCCGGGACGATGGCGGAGGGGCCGGTCGGGACGAACCGGCAGCTCTATTCCGACGCCAATCCGCTGCAGGGCGTCAGCACCGAGGCCAAGATCAAGGTGTTGACCGAGATCGACGCCTACGCCCGCGCCAAGGACCCGCGGGTCCGCCAGGTGTCGGCGTCGCTCACCGGGTCCTGGCAGGCGATCCAGGTGCTGCGGGCCGGCGGGCTGCGCGTCGGCGACGTGCGGCCGCTGGTGCGGCTCAACGTCTCGGTCGTGGTCGGCGACGGCGACCGCATGGAGAGCGGCTCCTATGGCTGCGGCGGACGGCTGATGTTCGACCGCTTCGTCGATCCCGAGACGTGGCGCCACGCCGTCGACGAGGCGCTGCGGGTCGCCCTGGTCAACCTCGACGCGGTGCCCGCCCCAGCCGGGGAGATGGAAGTGGTGCTCGGTCCCGGCTGGCCCGGCGTGATGCTGCACGAGGCCGTCGGGCACGGCCTCGAGGGCGATTTCAACCGCAAGCAGACCTCCACCTTCAGCGGCATGATCGGTCAGCGCGTCGCCTCCCCGGGCGTGACCGTGATCGACGACGGCACCCTGCCGGACCGCCGCGGCTCGCTCACCGTCGACGACGAGGGCACACCGACGTCGCGCACCGTGCTGATCGAGGACGGCATACTGGTCGGCTACATGCAGGATCGCCAGAACGCCCGGCTGATGGGCATGACCCCGACCGGCAACGGCCGCCGGGAGAGCTACGCCCACCACCCGATGCCGCGCATGACCAACACGTTCATGGCCTCGGGTGACAGCGATCCCGAGGAGATCCTGCGATCGGTGAAGAAGGGCCTCTACGCCGTCAACTTCGCCGGCGGCCAGGTCGACATCACGTCCGGCAAGTTCGTGTTCTCGATGAACGAGGCTTATCTGGTCGAGGACGGCCGGATCGGCCGGGCGGTCAAGGGGGCGACGCTGATCGGCAACGGCCCCGACGCCATGAACAAGATCACCATGATCGGGAACGACAGCCGGCTCGACGACGGTATCGGTACCTGCGGCAAGGACGGCCAGGGCGTGCCGGTCGGGGTCGGCCAGCCGACCCTGAAAATGCACGGCATCACGATCGGCGGCACCGCCGTCTGACGTCTCGGTCGGCGGGACCGGCGTCTGAACGGGACAACCGCCGTGGCGTTGTCCCGCCAGATCGTTGAAGCGTCCGGTGGGGAAGCGCCTTGTTCATGCTGCGCCGACCCTCTAATTCCCGCCAAGGTTCAGCCGGCGCGCAAGGCCGCAGAGAACTCTCCTTAATCTGTTCTAAAATCCCTTCGGATATTCCTCCTCGGATCGGCGATCGCGGTAACGAGTAACCTCCCGCCAACGGGTGGGAAACCGCATCCTTGCGCTTATCTGATTCCTGTAGTGCTCAGCATCGCGACCCTGGTTGCCGCCGCCGCGGCCGTGCCGAGCGGTGAGGTTGACGCCGTAACCACAGTGTTTTCGCCATGGTGGAGCCGCGAGCAGGCCGCCCCCGCGGTCGCCCAGGCCGACCGGCTTGATCGTGCGCGAAGGCGGGCTCGCGACCGTTCACATCGTGCGCCCGGCCGATCCCGGCCCAACCGACCGTTTGCGCACCCAAGGCGCCGTGCTGCTGGTCGAACCCATCGCCATGGAAGGCTGTTCGGCGCCGTCAGCCTCGCGGCCCAATGCGTCGTTCAGAGGAGAAACCTGATGACTTCCGGGGTCGTCGCTTCCGAGATCAAGTCGCTGTCCACCCAGACCGCCAGGGCGACCGAGCGGATCGCCGGCGAGATCGAATCGATCCAGGCCGAATCGCAGGGTGCTGTGGTGGCCATCCGGGGCATCGCCGAGGCGGTCGGGCAGATCGACGAGGTCGCCCGCGCGATCGCCGAGGCGATCGCCGTGCAGGCCGACGTGACCCGGCGGATCGCCGACGAGGTGCACGCGCTGGCGGGCAGCAGCGGCGAAGCCGCGGTGGCAATCACCGAGGTCGCCCTCGAGACCCGCGAGAGCGGCAGCGCCGCCGAGGACGTCCGCCGGGCCAGCGAGGACCTCGCCCGCCACGCCGAGCACCTGCGCGAGCAGATGACCGGCTTCGTGGAGAAGGTCCGGGCCGGCTGACGCCAGCGGCCGGGCGCGCGACGCCGCGGCGCATTGCCCGGCGCGGCGCCCGGTGTACACTCGTCTGCCCCACCGGTGCGATCCCGCCCGACAACCGCCGAGCCGCCCGTGACAGACCTGATCGACAAACGCCCGAATTTCTACGGATTCGGCGGCCTCGACCGCAGCGCCCACATCCGCGAGCGCGAGGGCTGGCTCGACGAGTTGCTCGACCGTCCGGACACGATGCTGGTGCTGGTCTGGCGCACCCGCTCCTTCGTGCTGGAGATCGACGGAACGCCGCCGCGCGCCGCCATGCTGGCGGTGACCGAGCATCGCCACCTGGTGACGCTGGCGGAATCTGTCGCCTTCCTCGGCGAGTACGACGGCGTCGCGCACGTCGCCCTCGACCTGTCGCCGCTGGAGGAGACCGACATTCTCAACACCTTGGCGGCGCACGGGGCTTTCACCGACCTGCGCCGGATCGGCCCCTTGCTCGAACGCTTCGACGGATCACTGCTGGCTTACGCCCGCGGCCTGATGTGGTGGCACCAGCGCCATCGGTTCTGCGGAGTCTGCGGCCACCCGACGGCCAGCGTGAAGGGCGGCCATCAGCGCTCCTGCAGCAACCAGGCATGTCGGGCTCCGCATTTCCCACGCACCGACCCGGCCGTCATCATGCTGGTCCACGACGGCGAGCGCTGCCTGCTCGGCCGCCAGAAGATCTGGCCGGAGGGCATGTATTCCACCCTGGCCGGGTTCGTGGAGCCGGGCGAGACGCTGGAGGAGGCGGTCGCGCGCGAGGTCTGGGAGGAGAGCGGCATCCGCGTCCGTGACGTGCGCTATCACTCGTCGCAGCCCTGGCCGTTTCCGTCGTCGCTCATGCTCGGCTTCCACGCCACCGCCAAGTCCTTCGACATCGTCAGGAACGACGATGAACTGGGCGACGCCCAATGGTACACGGTGGAGGACCTGGCGCGGTTCGAAAGCCTCGGCAAGTTCCTGCCACGCCGCGATTCGATAGCCCGGCGGCTGGTCCAGGACTGGGTCGAGACCGTGCGACCGGAGTTGTACGAGGCGGTCGACCGGGTGCCCAGCGCCTACCCCTTCCGCACCACCTGATCGCAACCGCCTGGGGCGCGATGTCCATCACGCCGAGCGAGCCCACGATCGCCGCCTACCCTTCGGGCAGCACCGTGCTGGTGATCGGTGCCAGCGGCGTGATCGGCAGCGCCGTAGTCCGGCACATGGCCGGCCGGGACGGAATCACGGTGATCGCGGCGGCGCGGCGGCCGGAACCGCCGGAGGCCGCCAACGTCGTCGCCCTGCCGGTCGATCTGTCCGACCGTTCGGCGGACCGTTCGTCGGCAGCCGGCGACGCCACCCTCGCCACCGTCACTCATCTGGTCTATTGCGCCTATGTCGACGCCCCGGGCTGGCAGGCCCAGAACGAACCGAACGCGCGGCTGTTCGAGGCCGCCACCGACTTCGCCGAGCGCCATTGCCCACGCCTGCACCACGTCACCCTGCTGCAGGGGATGAAGGCCTACGGCAGCCATCTCGGACGGTTCAAGACTCCGGCCAGGGAGAGCGATCCGCGGATCCCGCACCGGCACTTCTACTACGACCAGCAGGACCGGCTTGCCGCCAGGGCCGAGGCGCGCGGCTGGACCTGGACGACGCTGCGCCCGCACGTGGTGATCGGCCCGGCGCGGCGGTCGCCGCTCAACCTCGCCGCCGTGCTGGCGGTGCATGGGGCGCTGTGCCGGGCGCGCGGCGAGGCGCTGTACTTTCCGGGCCCGGAGATGGCGTTCGACGCGGTCTACCAGGCGACCGACGCCGGGCTGCTGGCGCGCGCCATCGAATGGGCGGGAGCCGAGCCGAGGGCAGAAGGCGAGGTCTTCAACATCACCAACGGCGACTTCTTCCGGTGGCGCCACCTGTGGCCGACGATTGCCCGGGCCCTGGACCTGGAACCGGGGGACCCCCGGCCGGAACGGCTCGCCGAGACCATGGCCGGCGCCGGCGCGGACTGGGACCGGCTGGTGGCCGCGCATCGGCTGGAGCCGAACCGGATCGACGACCTGGTGTCCTGGCCGTTCGCCGACTACGTCTTCCACACCACCCACGACGTCATGGCCGATACGCTGAAGTGCCGTCGGGCCGGGTTTCTGGCGTTCGCGGAGTCCGAGACGGTGATCGTGGAACGCCTCGCCGAACTCCGTCGCCTTCGCATCGTGCCGTAGAAAAAAGGGAAACGCCGATGACCGCCGACACAGTCATCCTCGCGTCGCACTTCCAAAACGAGAACTGCCATCCGGACGGCAAGATCAAGATCGGCATCGGCCCCGACAGCGCCTGGCGCTGGGAGCGGCTGGCGAACGCCAAGCGGCTGTTCGCCGGCGCCCGCGCCGCCGGGATCCCGATCGTGCACATCCGGCTGGCGGTCCCGACCGACATGAGCACGGTGATCCAGAACAACCTGATCTTCCGGCAGTGGGTCGAGCTCGGCGCCTGGGCGGAGGGCAGCTGGGGGGTGGAGTTCATCGACGGCCTCGGCCCGGTCGACGGCGAGGCGGTGGTCACCCACTCGCGCAACAACGGCTTCTACGGCTCCAACCTGGACGAAATCCTGTTCCGGCACCGGCCGCGCCGGCTGGTGTGCTGCGGGGTGTCGACCGCCTACACCGTCGAGAGCACGGTGCGGCACGCCACCGACGTCGGCTACGAGGTGACGGTGGTGGCCGACGCCTGTTCGACCGCCACCCGCGAGCAGCACGAGGCGGCGCTGAACGCCATGCGGCTTATCGCGGACATTGCCGACGTGGACACCATCCTCGCCGGGCTCTGACGCCTGCCTAACTCCGCCCGCCGCCCTTGCGGAACGGCGAGGCGGGGTAGGTTCCGAGGATTCGCACCGCGCCCTTCGCGCAGAAGAACCGCAGCTCGTCGAGGGCGTGCTGCATGCCCGGCTCGTCGACATGGCCCTCGGCGTCGATGTAGAACTGGGCGGCTTCGAACGAACCGTCGATGATGTAGCTCTCCAGCTTGGTCAGGTTGACGCCGTTGGTCGCGAACCCGCCCAGCGCCTTGTAGAGCGCCGCCGGAACGCTGCGAACCTGGAACACCATGGTGGTGATGCACGGCCCGTTGGACACCGGTGGCATCACCCCCTGGCGCGCCATGATCAGGAACCGCGTGGTGTTGTGCGCCGCGTCCTCGATGGAGTCCTGCAGGACCTCGAGACCGTAGACCCGCGCCGCCATGGTCGAGGCGATCGCTGCCACGCTGCGGTCGCCGAGGGCGGCCACTTCGTGCGCGGCTCCGGCGTTGTCGGCATGGTTTATGCGCTTCAGCTTGAGCCGACCGATCAGCTTGCGGCATTGGGCCAGGCTCTGCGGGTGAGCTCGAACCTCGCGCAGATCCTCGACCATCGAGCCCGGCACGCCGAGCAGCATGTGGTTCACGCGCTGGAAGTACTCGCCGACGATGAAAAGTCCCGATTCCGGTAGCAGGTGATGGATGTCGGCGACCCGGCCGGCGACCGAGTTCTCGACCGGCACCATGGCCTTGTCGGCCTGGCCCTCCTGCACCGCCGTCAGCATGTCTTCGAAGCTGTGGCAGGGCAGCGGCTCATGATCGGGCAGCGCGTTAGAGCACGCGAGGTGCGAATAGGCCCCGGCCATTCCCTGGTAGGCGACGATCGGCGTGCGGCTCATGCGAAAGGCTCTCCGGGGCTTTGGGACGGGCGGGCGGGATCGAGCAGGCGGCGAGCCTGTTCCAACTGGGCGGGCGTGTCCACTCCGAGCGGCACGGTCTCGACGCGACCGACCTCGATCCGCATCCCGGCTTCCAGCGCGCGCAGCTGCTCCAGCCGCTCCCGCTTTTCCAGCGGCGACGGCGGCAGCGCCACGAACCGGTCGAGCGCGGCGCGCCGATAGGTGTAGATGCCGATGTGGTGGAACACCTCGCCGTCGCCCCATGGCACCGGCCACTTGCTGAAATACAGCGCCCGCCCGAAGCGGCCGTCCTGCTCCCAGGCGGCGACCACCTTGTTGACGCTGGTCTCCATCAGGTCGCCGGGATCGTGGATGGCGCAGGCGACCGTTCCCATGTCGGCGTCGCCGACCCGCGCCAGCGCCTCGATCGCGGTGCGCACGGTCTTGGGTTCCAGCACCGGCAGGTCGCCCTGCAGATTGACGATCATGTCGTGCGCGCCGTCCGGATCGATCCGTCGCAGCGCCTCGCTGATCCGATCGGTCCCAGAGGGATGCGACGGGTCGGTGACCACTGCCTCGCCGCCGACCTCCACGATCGCCCGGACGATCGCGTCCTCGCCAGCCGCGACCACGACCCGGCCGATGTCCGCCTCGATCGCCCGGCGCCAGACCTGAACGATCATCGGCTCACCGTGGATCTCGGCGAGCGGCTTGCCCGGCAGGCGGGTCGACGCCATCCGGGCCGGAATCAGCACGATCGGATTCATGCGCGCCCCCGTTTGCGGCGTTATGCCGCGTGAGCCGGCCCTCATACGCCGCGCGCGCACTGTTGCGCAAGCGCAGGCCGGCGGGCTAATTCCCTGGTTGCATAAGTCGTCGGCGCGTGGACAGCGCGTGGCCGCGTGGGTATGTTAGCGCCGCCGCGCCGGGGGGCGCGACCGCATCGAGACGAGAAGGGTTCGAGGCATGGCAACGTCGCTCGAAAGCAACAAGATCCTGGCCGGCATACTGGCCGCAGGAATTCTCGCGATGTTGACCGGCAAGATCGCCGACGGGCTGGTTCACCCCACCCCGCTTCAAGAGAACGCCTTCAAGATCGAGGTGCCCGAGGGCGAGGCTACCGCGTCCGCCCAGAGCGCCGGCCCAGCACCGATCGAGCCGGTTCTGCCTTTGCTCGCTGGCGCCGACGTCGCTGCCGGCGAGACCCAGGCAAAGAAGTGCGCGGCCTGCCACGGCTTCGAGAAGGGTGGACCCAACAAGGTCGGCCCGAACCTGTACGGCATCGTCGGCCTGCCGAAGGCGAGCCACGACGGCTACAGCTACTCGAATGCCCTGGCCTCGTTCTCCGACCCGAAGGAGTGGACTTACGAGTCGCTCAACAAGTTCCTCCTGAAGCCAACCGACTACGTTCCTGGCACCAAGATGAATTTCGCCGGGCTGCGCAAGGCCTCCGACCGCGCCGACCTCATCGCCTACATGCGCAGCCAGGCGGACAGCCCGGCCCCGCTGCCGTCGGCGGAAGAGGTGCAGGCCGCCAAGGACGCTTACGAGAACGCCAAGTCGGGCGGCTGACCGTTCGCGTCCCAGGGCCCGCCCTGATGGCCCGCCCCGACCTTGACGTCCTCGCCGCGTTCGCCGCCGAGCTGGCCGATGCCGCCGGTCCGATCATCCGCGAGCATTTCCGCACCGGCCTCGCCGTCGAGGCCAAGGCCGACGAGAGCCCGGTAACCGCGGCTGACCGCGCCGTCGAGCGCCGGCTGCGCGAACTGATCGAGGCGCGCTGGCCCGATCACGGCATCGCCGGCGAGGAATACGGCCTCAAGGCGCCGGATGCCGAGTACGTCTGGTCGCTCGACCCGATCGACGGCACCAAGGCGTTCATCACCGGTCGACCGACCTTCGGCACCCTGATCTGCTTGGCCGAACGCCGGGCCCCGCTGCTCGGGGTCATCGACTGCCCGATACTGAACGAGCGCTGGGTCGGCGGCCACGAGCGGCCGACCACCCTGAACGGCCGGCCGATGGCGCGTCGTCCGGACCGAGACCTCTCTCAGGCGATCCTGGCCACCACCTCCCCGCACATGTTCAAGGGCTGGGAAACCACGGCGTTCGAGCGCCTGCGCGCCGAGGTGAAGCTGCCGGTGTACGGCGGCGACTGTCACAATTACGGCCTGGTGGCGCTCGGGACCCTCGACCTGGTGGTAGAGGCCGACCTGCAGGACTACGACTACCTGGCCCCGGCGGCGGTGATCGCCGGCGCCGGCGGCCTGGTGACCGATTGGGACGGCGTCCCGGTCACTCTCGGCTCGACCAGCCGGGTGCTGGCCGCGCGCACCCCTGAACTGCACGCCGAAGCGCTGCGGTGGCTGCAGGGCTGACGGCCCTCAGTAGCCTTTCGCGGGATCGATCAGGCCGATTGGCGCGTGGCCGGCGCGGCTGCGACGGATGTTCTCGACGAACACGCGGGTCGCCGTCACCGGGTTGATCTCGCTGGCGATGTGTGGCGTCAGGTAGACCCGGGGATCGGACCAGAAGCGATGGCCGGCCGGCAGCGGCTCGGTCCGGAACACGTCGAGTGCGGCTGCCGCCAGCCGACCGCCGTCGAGCGCGGCGATCAGGTCGTCCTCCACCAGATGCCCGCCGCGGCCGACGTTCACCAGCAGCGATCCGGGGGCCATGCGCTCGAACAATCCGGCGTTCAGGATTCCCTCGGTCTCGGGCGTCAACGGCAACAGGCAGACCAGAACGCTCGACCACGCCGCCAGCGCCCGCAAGCCCTCGGGCCCGTGGTGACAGTCAAGCCCGTCGATGACCTTCGGCGAGCGCGCCCAGCCGGCGGCGGCGAAGCCGAGGTCCTGCATCGCCCGCGCCACCGCCTGCCCGAGATGCCCGAGCCCGAGCACGCCGACCCGCACGGCGTCAGCGTCGAACACCACCCCGGTCGGCCACCGGGCGTCGGCGCGCATCGACTCGACCCATTCCAGGCGACGGTGCCAGCGCAGCACCGCCAGCGCCACCTGGTGGACCATCGAGCGGGCCATCCAGGGGTCGACCACCCGCGCCACCGGAACACGCGCCGGACGGTCAGGATCGGCCAACACATGGTCGACCCCGGCGGCCATCGACTGGATCAGCGCCAGGTTCGGGTAGGTCCGGAACAGCCCGTGCGGCAGCTTCCAGGTGATCGCCACCTCGACCGTCGCCGGATCGCCGATGGCGTCGAGCCCGCGCGCGTCCAGATCCGGTGCCTGCCGTCTCAGTTCGTCGATCCACGGCGCCGGGTCGGCGTTGGCGACGTGGACCAGGATCACGCCCATCGGGCCGCCGCTCAGTACTGCCGCTCCGGGTCGACCGAGTTGATCGGCGTCTCGCCGGCGAACACCCGGCGGATGTTCTCGGCCACCTGGTCGGCGCCGCTGTCGGCGTTTGTGAGGGCCGAGACGTGCGGCCAGACCTGCACCTTCGGATGCGTCCAGAGCGGGTTGTCCGCCGGCAGCGGCTCGGTGCGGAACACGTCAAGCGCGGCCCCGGCGAGATGCCCGGAATCGAGGGCCGCCAGCAGATCGGTTTCCACCAGTTGCGCGCCGCGCCCGGCGTTCACCACGAACGCGCCCTTCGGCAGCTTGGCGAACAGCCGCGCATCCATCAGGTCGGTGGTCTCGGGCGTCAGCGGCAGCAGGCCGCACAGGATGTCGGTGCGGGCGAGGAAGGCGTCGAGTTCGTCGGGGCCGGCGTAGCTTGTGATGCCGGGGATCGACTTGCGGGTGCGCGACCAGCCGGCGACATCGAAACCGAGCGCCGCCACCTTGCCGGCGGCCTCCGCGCCCAGGGCACCGAGGCCGAGGAAGCCGACCCGGCGGGTCGAGGTCTCGGGTGCCGGCAGCTGCTTCCATTCCCGTCGCCGCTGCAGCGCCTCGTAGTCCGGGCCCTGGCGGTGGAAGCGCAGCACCTGCAGCAGGAACCACTCGGCCATCGCCCGGCCCATCCACGGATCGACCAGGCGCAGGATGTGCGGCCCGCGCGGCAACTCCGGGTCGCCGAAGATGTGGTCGACGCCCTGGCCGAGCGAGCAGATCGCCTGCAGGTTCGGGAACTCCTTGAGGAAGCTTGGCGGTACCTTCCAGACCAGCGCGAAGCCGATGTCGGCCGGGTCGCCGACGTTCGGCCAGGCCCGGAAGTCGAGGCCGGAGATGCGCTCGCTCAGCGCCTGGCGCCAGGGCTCGGAGGAATCATTCGGGGATCGGAAGAGCACGGCCGGCATGAGGTCCCTCGGAATACGCGTCTGGAATCAGCCAAGACCTTATGAGGGCCGGGCGACGATGTCGACGGCCTGCGGGACCGGCACCTCTTCCGAGGCCCCGCGAAGGACGCTAGCGTCGCCCCCGTACCACCGTCCCGGGTCCCGCCATGCTCCGCATCCTCGGCAAGTCCAGTTCGATCAACGTCCGCAAGGTGCTGTGGACCTGCCGGGAGATCGGCGTCGCCTACGCCCGCGAGGACTGGGGCAGCGGCTTCGCCTCGACCCGTACGCCGGAGTTCCTCGCCATCAACCCGAACGGCCTGGTGCCGGTGATCGAGGACGCCAACGGCACGCTCTGGGAGAGCAACACCATCTGCCGCTATCTGGCGGCCGAGCACGGCCGCACCGACCTGCTGCCGGCCGTCCCCCGCGAGCGTGCCCTGGTCGAGCAGTGGATGGACTGGCAGGCGACCGAACTGAACGACTCGTGGCGCTACGCCTTCATGGCGCGGGTTCGCCAGGACCCCGGCTTCCGGGACCCCGGGCAGATCGCCGCCAGCGAGCGCGCCTGGAACGCCAACATCGCCATCCTGGAGCGCCGGCTGGCCGAGACCGACGCGTTCGTGGCCGGCGCCGCCTTCACGCTCGCTGACGTCGTGCTCGGGCTGTCGGTGAACCGCTGGCTGATGACGCCGCTCGGCGACCGGCCCGATGTTCCGGCCGTCACCGCCTACCACGAGCGGCTGAGCGAGCGCCCGGGGTATCTGGAACACGGGCGCAACGGCATCCCCTGACGGGAACGGCGGTCAGCCCCTGACCGCCTCGGCGTCGGTCGCCTCGATATCGAAGGCGGCGGCCATCAGGGCGCGGGTGTAGGCCTGCTTCGGGCTGCCCATCACCGCCTCGGTCTCGCCAGCCTCGACCACCTGGCCGTCCTTCATGACGATCACCCGGTGGGCGAGCGCGCGCACCACCTTGAGGTCGTGGCTGATGAACAGGTAGGCGAGGCCGTGCGCCGCCTGCAGGTCGCGCAGCAGGTCGACGATCTGGGCCTGCACGCTCATGTCGAGGGCCGAGGTCGGCTCGTCCAGCACCAGCAGCTTCGGGCGCAGCACCATGGCGCGGGCGATGGCGATGCGCTGGCGCTGGCCGCCGGAGAATTCGTGCGGGTAGCGGTCGCGCATCGCCGGGTCGAGGCCGACCTCGCGCAGCACCTCGTCGATCCGGCGTTCCTTGTCGGCTTCGGTCGGCAGGCCGAGTTCGGCCGGCTCGTGAACGTCCAGCCCCTCGCGCACGATGCCGGCGATCGACATGCGCGGGCTCAGGCTGCCGTACGGGTCCTGGAAGACGATCTGCATGTCGCGGCGCAGCGGCCGGATGTCGCGCCGGCGGACGCCCTGGATCTCGCGCCCGAGGAAGGCCAGGCGGCCCGTCGACTTCTGCAGGCGCAGCAGCGCCATGGCGAGCGTGGTCTTGCCCGACCCGGACTCGCCGACCACGCCGACGGTCTCGCCGACCCGGACCTTCAGGGTGACCCCGTCGACCGCCTTGATGTGGCCGACCGTGCGCTTGAGGATGCCGCGCTGGATCGGGAACCAGACCCGCACGTCGGACGCCTGCAGCACCGTGGCCGCCCGCTCCGACACCGGCCGCGGCCCGCCCTTCGGTTCGGCCGCCAGCAGCTTGCGTGTGTAATCATGCTGGGGGTCGCTGAACACCTGCTCGGTGGCACCCTGCTCGACGATCTGGCCGTCGGTCATCACGCAGACGTGGTCGGCCACCTTGCGAACGATGCCGAGGTCATGGGTGATCAGCAGCATCGCCATGCCGAGACGGCGCTGCAGGTCGCGCAGCAGCGCCAGGATCTGGGCCTGGATGGTGACGTCGAGGGCGGTGGTCGGCTCGTCGGCGATCAGCAGGTCCGGCTCGTTCGCCAGCGCCATGGCGATCATCACGCGCTGGCGCTGGCCGCCGGAGAGCTGGTGCGGGTACGAGCCGAGCCGGCGCTCGGGATCGGGGATGCCGACCAGGCTGAGCAGCTCGATCGTGCGAGCGCGTGCCGCCGTCCCGCGCAAGCCCTTGTGCAGGCCGAGAATCTCGCCGATCTGCCGCTCCACGGTGTGCAGTGGGTTGAGCGAGGTCATCGGCTCCTGAAAGATCATCGCGATCTCGTTGCCGCGGATCCGGCGCAGCACCGGCTCGGGCGCCGCCATCAGTTCCTCGCCCTTCCAGGCGACGCTGGCGCCGGCGCCGTGGCGGGCGGCCGGGTAGGGCAGCAGCTGCAGCACCGACAGCGCCGTCACCGACTTGCCGGAACCGGATTCGCCGACCAGCGCCACGGTCTCGCCCGGATGGATCTCGAACGAGACGCCGCGCACCGCCTGGTTGGCGCCGAAGGCGACGGTCAGGTCGCGGATGTCGAGCAGGGCGGCCATCAGCGGAAGGTCTTTCGCGGGTCGAAGGCATCGCGCACGGCCTCGCCGACGAAGATCAGCAGGCTGAGCATGACCGCGAGGGTGAAGAACGCAGTCAGGCCGAGCCACGGCGCCTGCAGGTTGTTCTTGCCCTGGCTCAGCAGTTCGCCGAGCGACGGCGACCCCGGCGGCAATCCGAAGCCGAGGAAGTCCAGTCCCGTCAACGCGGTGATCGAACCGTTCAGGATGAAAGGCATGAACGTCAGGGTGGCGACCATCGCGTTCGGCAGCACGTGGCGCCACATGATCACGCCGTCGCCGACCCCGAGCGCCCGGGCGGCCCGCACGTAATCGAGGTTGCGGGCCCTCAGGAACTCCGCCCGCACCACCCCGACCAGCGCCGTCCAGCTGAACAGCAGAAGCAGGATCAGCAGGGTCGCGAAGCCCGGCACGATCACCGAGGACAGGATGATCAGGATGAACAGCGCCGGCATCCCGCCCCAGATCTCGATAAAGCGCTGGAACATCAGGTCGACGACGCCGCCGTAGAAGCCCTGCACGGCTCCGGCGGCAACCCCGACGATCGACGACAGGATCGTCAGCAGCAGCCCGAACAGCACCGAGATCCGGAAACCGTAGATCGCCCTGGCAAGCACGTCGCGGGCCTGGTCGTCGGTCCCCAGCCAGTGCCGGGCGTCGGGCGGCGACGGCGCCGCCCGGTCGAGCTCGGTGTCGATCGTGCGGTAGGAGAAGCGGATCGGCGGCCACAGGATCCAGCCCTTCTCCTCGATCAGTTCCTGCACGAACGGGTCGCGGTAGTCGGCCTCGGTGGGGAAGTCGCCGCCGAACGTGGTCTCGGGGTAGGTGGCGAACACCGGCGTGTAGTAGCCGCCGTCGAAGGCCACCAGGATCGGCTTGTCGTTCGCCAGCAGTTCGGCGAACAGGCTCAGGAGAAACAAGGCGAGGAATAGCCAGGCCGACCAGAACCCGCGCCGGTTGCGCTTGAAATTCTCCCAGCGCCGACGGTTGATCGGCGTGACGGCGATTCCGAGGATGCGGTCGCTCACCCTCAGTTCTCCCGCGCCTCGAAGTCGATCCGGGGATCGACCGCGACGTACATGATGTCGCCGATCAGGTTGAGCAGAAGGCCCAGCACGGTGAAGAAGAACAGCGTCCCGAACATCACCGGGTAATCGCGCTGGATCGTCGCCTCGAAGCCGAGCAGGCCGAGTCCGTCAAGCGAGAAGATGATCTCGATGAACAGCGACCCGGTGAACAGCACCGACACGAACGCCGACGGGAAGCCGGCGATCACGATCAGCATGGCGTTGCGAAATACGTGGCCGTACAGCACGCCGCGCTCGCTCAGCCCCTTGGCCTTCGCGGTCAGCACATACTGCTTGTTGATCTCCTCCAGGAACGAGTTCTTGGTCAGCATGGTCAGGCTGGCGAACCCGCCGATCACCATCGCCGTGACCGGCAGCACCATGTGCCAGAGGTAGTCGAGCACCTTGTCGACCGGCCCGAGCGTGGCCCAGTCGCTCGACACCAGGCCGCGCAGCGGGAACACCTGCAGGTAGCTGCCGCCGGCGAACAGCACGACCAGCAGCACGGCGAACAGGAAGGCGGGGATCGCGTTGCCGACGATGATCACGCCGCTGGTCCAGACGTCGAATCTCGATCCGTCCCGCACCGCCTTGCGGATGCCGAGCGGGATCGAGATCAGGTAGACCAGCAGGGTCGTCCAGACACCGAGCGAGATCGACACCGGCATCTTCTCGAGGACCAGATCGGTGACGCTGCGGGCCTTGAAGAAGCTGTCGCCGAAATCGAGGGTCAGGTAGTCGCCCATCATCGTCACGAACCGCTCGGGCAGCGGCTTGTCGAACCCGAACTGCTTCTCGAGCTGCTCGACGAACTGCGGGTCGAGGCCGCGGGTGCCGCGGCTCTGGCCCTCGCCCGACGGCGCGGCCGCGGTCTCGCCGCCGCCCTGCCCGGTGAAGCGGCCGGTGACGTTGCCACGGCCCTCGATCTGGGCGATGACCTGGTCGATCGGGCCGCCCGGCGCCGCCTGGACGATGACGAAGTTGATCACCATGATCGCGACCAGCGTCGGCACGATCAACAGCAGGCGTCGCAGAATGTACGCGGTCACCCGGCGTCCCCCTCGCCCCGTCCGGCGTCTAGTTGCGGGTCCGGCGCCACGCCTCGAGGGCGGCCACCTTCTCGGAATCCAGCCACCACGTGTCGGGGAACCCAAACCCGTATTTTGGACTGACCTCGGGTTTGCCGAACTTATTCCAGTAGACCAGGCGATAGCTGGTGCTGTGAAAGTGCGGCACGACGTAGAAGCCCCACAGGAGCACCCGGTCGAGCGCCCGGGTCGCGGTCTCCAGCGCCTCCCGATCCGGCGCCTGGATCACCCGCTCGACCAGCGCGTCGACCACCGGGTCCTTGATGCCAGCGACATTGCGCGACCCCTTGATATCGGCGGCGGTCGAAGACCAGTACTCGCGCTGTTCGTTGCCCGGCGACTGCGACTGGCCGAACGATCCGACGATCATGTCGAAGTCGAAGTCCCGGACCCGGTTCTGGTACTGGGCCGGATCGACCGTCCGCACCGATGCCTGCACGCCGAGCTGCCGGAGGTTGGCGGTGAACGGCAGCACGATGCGCTCCATATCCGGCGAGACCAGCAGGATTTCGAACGACAGGGCGGCGCCCTCGGCGTTCCGCATCACCCCATCCTTGACCTGCCAGCCGGCGTCGCGCAGCAGCCCGAGGCCGGCGCGCAGGTTCTGACGCGGGTTGCCGGCCCCATCGGTCTTCGGGACCGTGAACTCGCTTGTGAACACCTCCGGCGGCAGGCGGTCGCGGAACGGTTCCAGCAGCGCCAGCTCGGCGCCGTCGGGCAGCCCGGACGAGCCGAGATCGGAGTTGTCGAAGTAGCTGTCGGTGCGGGTGTAGGCGTCGTACATCAACACCTTGTTGGTCCATTCGAAGTCGAAGGCGTAGCCGATCGCTTCGCGCACCTTGCGGTCCTGGAACACCGGCCGCCGGGTGTTGAAGACGAAGCCCTGCATGCCGGCGACGTTCTCGTGCTGGACCTCCTCCTTGATCGCCATGCCGGCGGACAGCCCCGGGAACTGGAACGCGGTCGCCCAGCGCTTGGACGAATTCTCGGCCCGAAGATCGAAGGCGCCGGCCTTGAAGGCCTCGGTGGCGATGTCCCGGTCGCGGAAGTACTCGTAGCGGATGGTTTCGGCGTTCCAGCGCCCGCGCATGGCCGGCACATCCCGGCCCCAGTAATCCTCGACCCGCTCGTAGGTGACCGAACGGCCGGACTCGAAGCTCGCCACCCGGTACGGACCGGACCCGAGCGGCGGCTCATACGGCGGGTTGGCGAAATCCTTGCCCTCCCACCAGTGCTTCGGGAGCACCGTGAGCTGGCCCAGGATCAACGGCAACTCACGGTTCACGCCGCCCTTGAACACGAACAGCACCCGGCGCTCGGACGTGGCCGTAACCTCCGCCACGTCGCCATAATAGGCGCGGTAGAACGGCGCGCCCTTCTCGACCAGGGTGTTGAAAGTCCAGACGACATCGTCGGCGGTCACCGGCACGCCGTCGTGCCAGCGCGCCTCCGGCCGCAGGTTGAACGCCACCCAGGAGCGGTCCTCGGGCAATTCGATGCTGGCCGCCAGCGCGCCGTACTCGGAGAACGGCTCGTCGGCGGCGTGTTCGGTCAGGGTGTCGTAGATCAGGGTGATGCCGCTGGCCGGCTGGCCGCGCAGGATGAACGGGTTGAAGCTGTCGAAGCTGCCGGTCGCCTCGCTGACGATGCCGCCACCCTTCGACGCGTTCGGATTGGCGTACTCGAAATGGCCGAAGTCCGGGCCGTACTTCAGGTCGCCGTGCATGGCGATGCCGTGGCGCGGCGTGGCGGTGTAGTCGGCGGCCGCGGCCGGCAGGCCGCAAACGGCAACCCCCAGAATCACGGCGACGGCGGCACGGAGACGGGGTGTCGGCATCGAATTCCTCAGCTCATCGGGACTCTTCGGATGTTACACACCTGATCTGTGACCGGAAGATGGCGCGCCCGCCGGACCTCAGAGCGCGTCGCCCGCTTCGCCGCCGTCGAGTTGGCGCTCGGCGCCGTGGACCAGCTCCGCGAACTCCGACAGGAACACCGAGCCTTTCACGGTGCGCTGCACCAGAACGCTGCGGCGGTCGGCCTCGTCGACCTTGCGGCGCAGGAAACCGAGGTCGCCAAGGCGGTCGAGCGCGCGGGTCACCGCGGGCTTGGAGATCCCCATGGAGTCCGCCAGACCGCGCACGGTGTGCGGCGGCGGCGTCAGGTACGCGGTCAGCAGTATCGCCATCTGACGCGCCGTGAGGTCCGGACCGTCCCGCCGCACGCTCGCGACGGTCGCCAGACGCCACATGTTCAACGCCCGGTGCTGCTCCGCCGCCTGCATGCCGCCCTACTCGTCCCTCTGCCCGTGAACACGGTCATTACGCCATCGAACCGACAAAAGCGAGACCCCGTTCATGACGGACCAAACCGTCAGCCCCCGAAACGACGCTCGATCATACGGTATGCGCTGCGGAGCGCCATGGCCTCGCCGCCCTCGGGCCGGCCGGGCCGGTCCCGGGTGTTCCAGGCCATGAGATCGATGTGCGCCCAGGGCGTGGTGGGCGACACGAAATGCTCCAGGAACAGCGCCGCGGTGATGGCGCCGGCGTAGGGCGCGCTGCCGGTGTTGGAGAGGTCGGCAATCTTGGTCTTCAGCAGCGCCTTGTAAGGCGCGTGCAGCGGCAGTCGCCACACCGGGTCCTCCTCGTCGAGGCCGGAACGGATCCAGTCCCCGGCCACGCCGTCGTCGTTGCTGAACAGCGCCGGCAGGTCGGTGCCGAGCGCCACCCGGGCGGCTCCGGTCAGGGTGGCGTAGTCGAGCAGCAGGTCGGGCCGCTCGGAATCGGCTTCGGTCAGGGCGTCGCACAGCACCAGCCGGCCTTCGGCGTCGGTGTTGCCGATCTCGACGGTAAGCCCCTGTCGGGTGCGGATCACGTCCATCGGCAGGAACGCGTCGCCGGAGATCATGTTCTTGACAGCCGGCACCAGCACCCGCAGGCGGACCTTCAGACCGGCGTCCATGATCATGCGCGCCAAGCCGAGCACCTGCGCCGATCCCCCCATATCCTTCTTCATGGTCAGCATGCCGCTCGACGGCTTGATGTCGTAGCCGCCGGTATCGAAGCACACGCCCTTGCCGACCAGCGTCACCTTGGGGTGCGACGGGTCGCCCCACTGGATGTCGATCAACCGGGGGGCGTCGGTGGCGCCGCGCCCGACGGCGTGGATCGTCGGATAGTTCTTTTTCAGCAGCTGGTCGCCAACGAGTACAGAGAATTTCGCCTTGTAAGCCTTGGCGAGCGTCTTGGCCTCCTCGGCCAGCTGGGTCGGCCCGAGGTCGTTGGCCGGGGTGTTGATCAGGTCGCGGGCCAACGCGGTGCCGGCGGCCGCCCGCTCGACGTGACCGCGGTCGGCGCCCTTCGGCCAGACCAGTTCAGCTTCCGCGGCCGGCATGCTCGTGTACCGATCGAAACGGTAGGTGGCCAGCGCCCAGCCAAGGGCGGCGCGGGTAGCGCTCTCCGGATCGACCTCGCAATCGAGGGCGTAACGGCCGGCCGGCAGAACCCCCGGCAGCACGGCGCAGTCCCAAAGTCCGGTCCGGTCCGCGTTGTCGACCCCGACCAGGATCCGGGCCAGCGCGCCGTGGTCGTCGGGAAGCATCGCCACGTCGCCCGGCGTCGCCTTGAAACCGGTGGCTCGCACCCAGGCCGCTGAGCGGCTATCGGCCGCCGCCAGCCAAGCATCGAGCCCGGCCGCCGTGATCGGCGCAATCGGAACGGTCCCGGCGGTTGCCCGCCCGACGAGCTTGTAGGGCACGGTGTTCTCCGTCTCGCGGCTGTTTCGACACCCGTATAGCGTCCGGGGCTTCACGGCGACAAGCGAGACGCTTACATGAAGGGATCGTGGAGCGGAGAGGAGCGCTGACCGTGGCCGATCTCAACCTGGTAATTGGCAACAAGAATTACTCGTCATGGTCGTTGAGACCGTGGCTCGCCCTGCGCCATGCGGGTCTTGAGTTCGACGAGATCCTGATACCGCTCGACGAGACCGGAACCCGGTCGGAGATCATGAAGCACTCCGGGTCCGGGCGACTGCCGGCGCTCAAGGATGGCGATCTGACGGTTTGGGACAGCCTGGCGATCTGCGAATACGCCGCCGAGCTGCGGCCCGAGGCCGGACTGTGGCCCGACGCGCGCGACGCCCGCGCTGTCGCCCGGTCGATCGCGTGCGAGATGCACTCGGGGTTCGCCGCGTTGCGTCAGCACATGCCGATGAACATCCGTTCCAAATTTCCCGACGAGGGCCGCAAGCCCGGCGTCAAGGAAGACATCGATCGGATCGCCGCGCTATGGCGGCAGTGCCGGTCGCGCTATGGCGCCGACGGGCCGTTCCTGTTCGGCCGCTTCACCATCGCCGACGCCATGTACGCCCCGGTGGTCACCCGCTTCCGAACCTACGGCGTCGCACTCGGCGAGGTCGAGCAGGCCTATGCCGACGCGGTCTGGGGGCTGGATGCCATGAAGGAATGGGCCAAGGCGGCGTCGGACGAGCCGATGGTCATCGATTACGCGGAATTCTGACGGGCACCACCGGCCGATGGGGCTATGCCTCGCCAAACCCGGCATCCCGGCTTAGACTGACGCCAAACTGGTTGTCGGAGGACGTCACGGTGTCGGTCGATTCGGACCCACTCAGCACCGCCCGTCGGGCGATCGATCGCCGCCGCCGGCAGGAACGTCGGCGGGTTCGCCGCGCGCGCCGGATGAAGACCCGCTTCGCCTGGGCAGCTGACTATGTCGCCGCGCTCAACCTGGCCGCCTGGTTCAGCCTCGAGACACCGCCGCAGCTGCTGACCTGGAACCACATGGTCCAGGCCGACAAGCTTGAGCACTTCCTGTTCTTCCTGATCGTCACCCTGGTCGCGATCCCATTGTTCGGGCGCTGGATCAGCGCGGGGATCCTGGCGATCCTGCTGATGAACGCCGGCTTGGTGGTCGAGATGGTCCAGGCTTTCAACCCCGGACGGAACGCCGACATCGCGGATTTCACCTTCGATCAGCTGGGCGTGGCGTTTGGCTGGCTGTTGTCGATCCCGATCCGGCGGTGGCTGTTGCCGCAACGCGATGGCGGTTCGGTTCCGATCCGCGGCAACTGAGTCACCCGGTCACACCGCCGCCACCAGAACCGCCAGCACCGCCAGCGCGAGGCAGGACCGCACCAGGAGGGCGAGCGCCCGCCGGATGTCCTCGGGCGTCGCCTCGAGCCGCCCGTCGCCCATCCAGGCGTCGTCGACGACGGTGCCATGATAGCGGCGCGGCCCGGCGAGCCTGAGGCCGAGCGCACCGGCGAACGCCCCTTCGGGCCAGCCGGCGTTGACCGAGCGGTGCCGGTCGGCGTCGCGCCGCACCGCCCGCCACGCCGCCGCCGGCTCGCCGTCCGGCAGAGTCCAGGCGGCGGCAATCACCAGCACCGCCGACAGCCTCGCCGGCAGCCAGTTCGCGAGGTCGTCGAGCCGGGCCGCCGCCCATCCGAAATGTCGGTGCCGGTCCGTGCGGTGGCCGATCATGCTGTCGGCGGTGTTCAGCGCCTTGTAGGCCAGCAGTCCCGGCAGCCCGCCGACGAGGTACCAGAACGCCGGCGCGACCACGCCATCGGCGAAGTTCTCGGCAGCACTCTCGATCGCGGCACGACACACCCCGGCCTCGTCGAGCGCCTCCGGGTCGCGCCCGACGATCGCCGCGACCGCGCGCCGCGCTCCGGCCAGACCGTCCGCCAGGAAGCCGTCGGCAACCGCTAGGACATGATCGTGCAGGGAGCGCTGGGCGAGCAGTATACCGACCACCGCCGCCTCCAGGAGGTCTCCAAGCAGCGCCAGCCGATCGAGCACACCGCCGATCAGCGCCCCCGAGGCCGCCGCCGCAAGCAGCAGGAGCAGCACCGCCGCAATGCCGCGATCGCGGCGCCGCGATGGTGGCTCATCCTCAAGGTTCCAGCGGCGGTCGAGGGCATCGATCAGCCGGCCGGCCAGCACCACCGGGTGCGGGACCCGCCGCCAGAGCGCGTCCGGCTCGCCCATCAGCGCGTCGAGCGCCTGGCCGATCAGCAGAATGACGGCGCGGTCCAAGCGGCTCCCTCTCGCGGCTGGCTCCCGGAGCGGTTCGGTACTACGCTAAGCGCTTGTCTGTCCACGGCGTCCATGTCACCCGCTCCCGACGCTTCCACCGATATTCCCCGAGGCTCCGACACCGGCATCGCCCTTGGCGGCCCGCCCGCCGGCCTGCCCGGCCCACTGCGCGTGGCGATCTGGATGACGCTGGCGGGTGCCGCGTTCGCGACCATGGGCGGCCTGATCAAATTCGCGGCGCAGGACCTGCACCCGTTCGAAGTGGCGTTCTTCCGATGTTTCTTCGGTCTGGTGTGGATGGCACCTTGGCTGCTGCGTTACGGGCCGGCGGCGCTCCGGACGCGTCGGCTGCCGCTGTACGCGGCGCGGGCCACCATCGGCCTGGTCGGCATGCTGGCGGGTTTCTACGCACTCCGATACATCCCGCTGGCCGACGCCACCGCCCTCAGTTTCACGGCGCCGCTGTTCGCCACCATCGGCGCCGCGGTGGTGCTTCGCGAAACTGTCCGGCGGCGGCGCTGGACCGCCACCCTGCTCGGCTTCGCCGGGGTGCTGATCATCCTGCGGCCTGGCGCCACCGCGGTCGAACCAGCCGCACTCTGGACCCTGCTGGCGGCCGCCACCTCCGCCGCCAACATGCTGATCGTCAAGCGGCTGACCGACACCGAACCGACCGAGGCGGTGGTAACCTGGATGGTGGTGATGATGACGCCGATGACGCTGGTCGCGGCCCTTCCGTTCTGGGTCTGGCCAACATCGGAGCAATGGGGCGTCATGGCGGCAATCGGGTTGTGCGGCACGATCGGCCACATTGCGATCACCCGTGGCTTCGCTGCCGGCGAGGCGAGCCTGGTAATGAGCTTCGACTACCTGAGGATGCCGTTCGCCGCGGCGATCGGCTGGATCGCCTTCGCCGAGGTGCCGACGCTCTGGACGTTCCTCGGCGCCGCGGTGATCGCGGGATCGGCGGCCTACATTGCCCACCGGGAAGCCAGCCTGGCGCGGGCAGCGGCGCAGAAATCCGGCCCCCAATGAGACCTTAGCGCGTTATTTCGAAACAATAATTCAATCTCTGACTGCAATTAGCCGCTCTGAAAAGAGCGAGGCCCGGAAGGCGAACCTTCCGGGCCTACAGTCTCGCGTCTCGAACCGGGCATCAGGTGGGGAGAGGGGGACGTGCCCCAGTCCGAAAGCACTTTTACTATAAGCCCTCCTGTTGTAAGGTCAATAAGAATTTTTTAGTTCCAATCGAAAGGCGCCGCGATGAAACGAAGGGTTTTCTCGCGACGTCGCCACGCCGAGACTCAGGCCCGATTCTGGCTGCGTCTCAGCGCTTGGTTCGGGATTCCGGCTGCGTTGGCCATGATCGCGTTGGAGAGCGTCGTGCAGGGCGTCCTGCCGACGGCGGGCGCGTCAGCGTTCGCGGTCGTGGCGATCGCCTATTCGACCTCGGTGTTCCGGCTGCATGAACTCACCGGCGAGTGGCGGTTCTTTTGAACCGCTCCTGACAGCGCGTCATGCCCCCGGCGATATTCGCGGCAAGCGCGAATCTGGCCCGCGTCCGTAGAGCCGCCGCGTTACTCCGCCGCGATCACGACGACGGCGCCCGCCAGGCGCGCGCGGAACGGTCGGCACGCTCGTGGGCTTCGAGGGCGTCGGCATGGGCGAGCGTCAGGTCGATGTCGTCGGTGCCGTGCAGCAGACACGTCTTCAGGAAGGAATCGATCTCGAAGCCGACCGGTTCCACGTTTGCCGGGCGCACGGTCTGGGCGGCCAGATCGATCGTCAGGGGAGCCGTCGGATCGGCCTCGGCGATCGCCCAGATCCGCTCGATCGCCTCGATCGGCAGGCGGATCGGCAGCAGGCCGTTCTTGGCGGCGTTGGAGTGGAAGATGTCCCCGAAGCTGGGCGCGATCACCGCCCGGATCCCGGCGTCGACCAGGGCGTAAACGGCACCCTCGCGCGACGACCCGCCGCCGAAATTGCGGTCCGCCACCAGGACCGTGGCGGCCGCCCAGCGCCGATCGTTTAACGGGAACTCCGGCCGCAGCCCGCCGTCGGCCCCGCGCCTGATATCGTGAAAGAGATAGCGGTCGTAGCCGTCGCTGCGCGGCTTGCGCAGAAACCGCCCCGGCAGCAATTGGTCGGTGTCGACGTTGGCGAGCCGCAGCGGGATCGCCGGGGCGGTCAGCTTGGTGAACGGCGTCATGCGCCCTTCTCCAATTCGCGGACATCGGCGATCCGCCCCGTCACCGCGGCGGCAGCCGCCATCGCCGGGCTCATCAGGTGGGTCCGCGATCCCGGCCCCTGACGCCCGCGGAAATTTCGGTTGGTGGTCGAGGCGCAACGTTGTCCGGGCGCCACCATGTCGCCGTTGGTGGCGGCGCACATCGAGCACCCGGAATCGAGCCACTCCGCACCGGCATCCCGGAACACCCGGTCCAGCCCCTCGGCTTCGGCCTCCCGCTTCACCGCCGACGAGCCCGGGACCACCATCACCGGCACGACCGCGCGGCGCCCCGAGAGGACCGCGGCGGCGGCGCGCAGGTCGCCGATCCGCGCGTTGGTGCAGGACCCGATGAACACCCGGTCGATGGCGATCTCGGTGAGCGGCGTCCCGACGGACAGCCCCATGTAGCCGATCGCGGCCTCCAGCGTCGCCCGGCGGCCGGGATCGGGCTCCTGCGCGGGGTCGGGCACCCGGTCGGTGATCGGCAACGCGTGCTCCGGACTGGTCCCCCAGGTCACCGTCGGCGCGACAGCGGCGGCGTCGAGCCGGACCTCGCGGTCGAAGACCGCGCCATCGTCGCTGACCAGGCCCCGCCAGTCGGCGACGGCGGCGTCCCAGGCGGACCCCTTCGGCGCATACCGACGGCCGTGCAGCCAGTCGAAGGTGGTGTCGTCCGGGGCGATCAGACCGGCCCGGCCGCCGGCTTCGATCGTCATGTTGCAGATCGTCATGCGCGCCTCCATGGTCAACGCGCGCACCGCCTCGCCGGCGTACTCGACCACGTGCCCGGCGGCGCCGTCGGCGCCGATGCGGGCGATTACCGCCAGGATCAGGTCCTTGGCCCCGACATGCACCCCCAGGCGGCCGTCGACGGTGATCCTCAGCGTGCGCGGTCGCCTCTGCCAGAGCGTCTGGGTAGCCAGCACGTGGCTGACCTCGGAGGCCCCGATCCCGAAGGCGAGCGCCCCGAAGGCGCCGTGGGTCGAGGTGTGGCTGTCACCGCACACCAGGGTGACGCCCGGCTGGGTCAGGCCGAGTTCCGGCGCCACCACGTGGACGATGCCCTGATCCGGGTCGTCGAGTCCGAACAGCCGGATGCCGTTCGCCGCGGCGTTCTCGCCGAGCAGCCGGATCATGGTGGCGATCTCGGGATCGCGGGCGCCCAGCGCCCGCTCGCGCGTCGGAACGTAGTGGTCGGCGATGGCGAAGGTCAGGTCGGGGCGGCGGACCTTCCGGCCCGACCGAGCGAGCTTGTCGAAGGCGTGGAACGACCCCTCGTGACAGAGGTGGCGGTCAATCCACAGCAGCGCCTGGCCATCGTCACGCTCGACGACCCGATGCTGCCGCCAGATCTTCTCGAACAGGGTCGTCGCTTCGGCCATGCCAGCGAGGTAGCCCGCCGATCGGGGCGTGGCAAGAGGCGGCGCGCCCCCGCCCGGCGTTTCGATCGGCGGCATTAACGGAAACTTCGGAAACCGAAGGCAGTATCGTACCCTGACCGCTTTCCGGAGAGCCGGCGATGGCTTTCGCCTACGACCATATCGACGCGACGAGCGCCTTCGAGACCGACCTCGGAGCGCTGGAGTCGCACCTGTACCGCTATTGGCGGAGCATCCATCCCGGCGGCGACAGCCTGCCGGGCAGGCAGCATGTCGACCCGGTCGAGTTGGCCGCGGGGCAGCCGCGGCTGCTGCAGCACCTCTGGCTGGTGGACGTCGAACGGCAGCCGCTGCGGTTCCGCCTGCGACTGGTCGGCAGTGCAGTCTACATGACTTCGCCGTTTGCCCGGACAGGCCGCTATGTCGACGAGTTCATCGACCCGGCATCGCGGACCGAGACACTTCTGACGTCGTTTACACGCCTCGTGGAAACCAGGCAGCCGGAGTTCCGGCGCGGCAGCCCCCGGATACCCTCGAGCCGGCACGCCCGCGAACTGGCCCGGCTCAGTCTGCCACTCGCCGCCGACGGCAACACCATCGACATGATCCTCAACATCACCACCTACGCCTGGTCATCCGCCGACGGCCCGGGACACGGAAACCTGGCCTGACGGCGGCCTAGCCCTTTACGACCACCGGCAGTCCCGCGACCACCAGTTCGACCCGGCCGGCGCGCGCCGCCAGTTCCTGGTGCAGGTTGCCCGCGTGGTCGCGGAATTCACGCGCCATACGGTTCTCCGGGACGATCCCCAGCCCGACCTCGTTGGCGACCAGCACCAGGTCGGCCGGCCGGCCGGCGTCGAGCCAGGCGAGCAGCCGGGCGATCTCGGACCCGACCGGCCATTCATGGACCATCAGGTTGCCAAGCCAGGTGGTCAGGCATTCGACCAGCACCACCCGGCCGGCGGTCGCCTCGCGCTCCAGGACCGCCGGCATTTCCAGCGGCTCCTCGATGGTGACCCACCCCCGGCCCTCACGGTCGGCGCGGTGTCGGGCCACCCGCTCCTGCATCTCCTGATCGAACGGCTCGGCGGTGGCGAGATAGACGGGAGCGCCGCCCCAATCCAGGCAAAGCGCCTCCGCCCGGCGCGACTTACCCGATCGCGCGCCGCCGAGGATCAGGGCCAGGCGTCCGCTCACAGAGCACTCGCCGTGCCGAGCAGGGCAGTCGACTCGTGGGCGAACATGCCGCCGTTGCCGTGCGCGAGGCCGATGGTCGCGCCGGTCACCTGCCGCTCGCCGCAGTCACCACGCAGTTGCCGGACCGCCTCGATGGTGGTGAAGATGCCGAGCATACCGGGATGGGTGCAGGACAGCCCGCCACCGTAGGTGTTGAACGCCAGCCCGCCACCCGGCCGCAGCCGACCGTCGCCAACGAAACGGCCGCCCTCGCCCTTCGGGCAGAACCCGAGATCCTCCAGCAGCATGACGGCGTTGATGGTGAAGGCGTCGTAGACCTGCGCGACGTCGACCTCGGCGGGGGTCAGTCCCGCCATCGCGAACGCCTCGCGCCCGCTCTGGACGGCCGCCGTGGTGGTGAGCGTCGGCATCATCGAATACTGCCGGTGGGTGTGCCCGCCGGCGCAGCCGAGCAGGTACACCGGCGCCTTGTTCAGATCGCGCGCGCGATCGGCCCGGGTCATGACCACGGCCCCGCCGCCGTCGGTGACCAGGCAGCAGTCGCGCACCGAGAGCGGGTCGCACACCATGCGCGAGGCCAGCACGTCGGCGACGGTCAGCGGGTCGCGGAGGAACGCTTCCGGGTTCATCGCCGCCCACATCCGCGCCGCCACCGCGACCTCGGCGAGCTGCTCGCGGGTGGTGCCGTAGTCGTGCATGTGGCGCGCCGCCGACATGGCGTAGCCCGCTATCGGCGCGCGCAGACGGTAGGGCTTCTCATACGGCAGGTTCTCGGCTCCCGACGGCGAATGCAGCTTGCCCGAGGCCGAGCGCTGGTTGGAGCCGTAGACGATCAGCGCGACGTCGCACAGCCCGTGCTCAAGGGCCAGCGCGGCGTGCAGCATCTGGATTACCGCCGACGAGCCGCCGACGATGGTCGATTCCGAGAACCGCGGCTGGATGCCGAGGTACTCGGCGTAGGTCAGCGCCGGGAACACCGAGTGCATCGACACCGCGAACAGCCCATCGACGTCCTTCAGGCTCAACCCGGCCTCCGCCAGGGCGGCGCGGGCGGCGTCGGCGGCGATCTCCATGTGCGACCAGCCCGGCGCCTCGCCGAGATGGGCGGTGGCGACGCCGGCGACCGCCGTCTTGCCGCGAAGATACCAGGTCATCAGGCGCCCTTTCCGGAGGGGTCGAACACGACGATGGTGTCGCCGTCCTGCTCGGTGAGGCGGGCGGTCACCACCATCCCGATCCGCACCTCGTCCGGCTCGACGCCTTCGACCCGGCTCATTATCCGGACGCCCTCGTCGAGATCGACCAGCGCGACGTTGTAGTCGCCACCCTCGGCCGGCCGGCGCCGGATGACGGTGGTCGAGTGCACGACGCCCCGACCGGACGGCGCCACCCAATCGAAGGCATCGCTCCCGCAGCTCGGGCACATCACCCGCGGCTGGAACACGTGCCCACCGCAGCCTCGGCACTTCTGGATGCGCCAGTCCCGCGCGGCGAGGCGCGCGAAGTAAGTGGCGTCGGGGCCTGGGTCGGTCATGCGGGCTCCTCTCGACCGGGCGTGATCGCAGCCGGGAAGATCGCGCGTTCCGGCGGCCGAGAAAAGAGGCTCATCGCCAGTCCCGACGCCACACGCTATGGCCCGGCGCTCATCCGCGATCGAGAAGCCCGTCATCAACGTGTTCTTGATCGATAGCAGCCATAGCGGTGAATTCTCGCGCGGGACTGCGCCTACTGTACAGCGCGGCGCGCGAAGCTTCCGAGGCCGTTGCGGTCGTAGAAATCGATCACCACGCGCGACACCGCGCCGGACGGGCCGCGCAGGAACGTCGCCCCGGCCGCCTCGACGGCGTTCTCGCCGACCGGCCGGAAGGTGAAGGTATCCCCGTCGAAGGGCATCAGGTCCCAGCTCACGCGGGCATCCTCCGGCCCCATCGACATGGCGAGGCGGCCATCGCGTTCCACCACGTCGGCCGGGCCGTAGTAGCGATTGTCGTAGCGCCCGGCATAGTCGGCCGGCGCCCGGGGCGGCCGCGCGTCCGTCGGCGGAGCGGCGGAGCGGAACAAGGCCGCGTCCTGCTCGCGCATCGCGCCGTAAAGCGATCCGAAGATCTCCAGCCAGTCCCTCGACGCTTCGCCCCGATACGCGATGTCCAGGATGGTTCGCGCCAGCGCCTCGGGCACCCCGACCGGCTCTCCGTTGGTCAATACGACGATCGCCAGTTCGTCGGAGGGCACAAGGTGAACATAGGTCGCCGCCCCGAGATAGAACGCACCGGCGTGGCTGAGTTCGAGCTGGCCCCGGTCGTCGTAGCCGACGTTCCAGCCGAAGCCGTAGAATCCGGGGCGGCCGGTCGGCGGACCAGGAAGCCGGGTCAGCGTGTGGGGAGCCTGGGTCATCGCCAGGGCCGCCGCATCGATGACCGGGCGGCCCTCGAAGCTGCCACCGGCGAGCACCAGGCGCAGGTAGCGCGCCACATCGAGGATCGAAGCGCTGGCCCCGCCAGCCGCCGCCTGCGGATCGGGAAGCCGGTCGTGTGCGGCGACCCATCGCCGTGCGTCCGCTGTTCCGCGACGCGCGTGCAGACGCGCCCGGTTCTCGTGCGCCGCGTAGTCGGCGTGCCGGAAGCTCGAACGGGTCATTCCAAGCGGCTCGAACAGCACCGTCTCCGCCAACCGCTCCCAATCGGTGCCGGCGGCCGCCGCCGCCGCCTCGGCGCCCGCGGTGTAGCCGAAATTGCTGTAGTTGTAGCTGGAGCGGAACGGGTCGAGCGGCTGATGCACCAGCCGGGACAGGATGTACGTCCGGTCGTAGCCGAGGTCCTCGAGCAGATCGCCGGCGGATGTCCGCAAGCCCGAGCGGTGCGACAGAAGGTCGGCGACGGTAACGGTGGCGGTGACGTAGGCATCCGACAGCGCAAAGCCGGGAATGCGGGAGCGAACGGCGTCGTCCCAGCCTATCAGGCCGCGCCCGACCACCCCCGCGACGATCGTCGAGGCGATCGGTTTCGATACCGAAGCCACCTGGAACACCGTGTCGGTGTCCACCGGCTCCGGCCGGCCGACCTCGCGAACGCCGTACCCGCGGGCGTGAGCGACGGCGTCACGGTGCACGACCGCGACGGCGACGCCCGGCACGCCGGTCAGCGCCATCGTGTTCCGCACCGCCGCGTCGATCGCGGCGACGGCGCGCGCCACGTCCGGCCCGGGCGCCGGCGGCGATCCGCCGACCTGGGCGACACTCGGTCCGGCGGAAGCCGCAATCAGCAGCGCGGCGAACATCAGGCTGTGCGGTCGCATCGTGGACCTCCATCCGTGAGCGGCGTCGCCCGACCGCGGGGGCAGGGATCCGGCCATGCCTCAGAATCGCTTCCTGACGGCGAGGAACACCCGCGCGCCGGTGTCCTCGCCCCCGGAACCGTACTCGATCGGGACGGCGAGGGTGGCCTCGACCAGCAGTCCGGCCTCCAGGCTGGCCCGGGCACCCGCCCCGACGGAGCCGAGCGTCTCCCGGGTGTCGGGCCGGTCATCGCCCTGGAACCAGAACGCGCCGTGGTCGGCGAACCCGTAGACGGCGGTACCGAGAACGCCGTCGAAGGGGGCGCCGGTGGCGGCCTCCACCTCGATGCCGCCCATGATTCCCGAGTCGCCGGACGCCGCCCCGGAATCGAAGGCCCGGCCGAACGGGTCGCCGCCGAACGACATCTGCACGTCGGCCGGCAGCGCGCCGAAAGCGTACTGGCCCTCCAGCCGGCCGATGGCGGTCAGCCAGCCGGAGAGCGGCAGCGTCAGGGTGGCGCCGCCCCTGAGGATCCGGAAGTCGGGTTCGGCGGCGCTGCGGCTCGCTTGCGACGCCCCCTCGTCGGTCGCATCGAAGGCGTCGAGGCCGTGGAGATACTCCGCCTGCACGGCCAGCGGTCCGATCCCGGTCTCGTGCTCCGCGGCGACGCCGAGCGTCAGCCAGCGGTAGCGGTCGCGCGACAACCGTTGACCGGGGACATCGACATCGGTGTCGCGGGTCGCCAGACCGATGCGGCCGAAAACGCTGTGATCGATCGTCCGCAACACGGCATAGGAGGCGTACAGTTCGCCCGACAGCGACGCGACCTGCAGGTCGAGGTCGGCGAGGTCGCCACCCGGCTCGGACCGAGTTGCGCCCAGGCGGTATCCGACGTGCAGCCCGTTCGAGCCGACCGGAAAGTCCTGCGCGAGTTGGCCGAACAGCAGCTCGCGCGGCTGGTTCGGGATCGTCACGCCGGTCAGGGTGGTGGATTCCAGCAAGCCCAGCAGATCGTTCTCCTGATAGGTGGCGAACGCCTGGACCGGGCCCACCTCGTCGGTCCCGCGGTCGTCCAACGAGACCCGGACGACCCGCTTCTGGAAGGCGATGTCGAGGGTGAGCGCGCCGCCGTTGCCCGGCTGCTCGGGTCGGCGCAGCGACGCCTCGATGTTGAGGCCGGCCATGTCGCTCATCAGGAGCAGGATCCGCTCGACCTCGGCGAGGCGCAGCGGCTGCAGCGCCACCAGCCGCCGGATGTAGGGGTCGAGGCGATCGCGCAGCCCGGGGTGGTCGCCGCGGGTCTCGATGGTCTGGATGAAGGACCGGTCGAACACGACGATCCGGGCCTCGCCGCCGGAGAAGTCCTGGACCGGAACGACGGCGACCGCGAGAATTCCGGACTGCCGATACCGGCTTTCCATCCGGTCGGTCAGCTCGACCAGATCCGACACCTCGGTCAGGCGCCCTATCATGTTCTCCCAGAGCGGGCGCAGTTCCGGTTCGCCCAACGCGGTCGCGCCCTCGACCCGCACCGCGCGCAGGACAAACCCGCCCCGCGCCGCCAGTTCGGCCGGGATAGGCTCCACCACATCCGGCACCCGCAGGCTTGCGGAGCCCTTGACGGGCGGTGGCGAGAAGCGTTCGACGATCCGCGACTGCTCGACGAGGACCTCTTCCACGACGCGGCTCTGCGCCAACGCGCCCCCGGCGAAGGAAGCCCACGCAAGGAAGGCCGCGAGAGTTCGGCCGGCGGCGATCAGCGCGCGATCTCCGCGGCCCGAAGCGCGCGAGGCCAGCAGGCGCGATGGGCGGCGAAGCGGCGGGTGCGTTCCGATCATTGTGCTCCACGGCTGTCACGCAGGGTTTGCGGATTGCTGCTGGTCACTCGACCGGACGAATATGGCCGCGCCGCCGGTGCAAGTCCGTGGCAGCGATTTGCGTTTTCTCGCAGCAAGTCGTAGAAATTCGCAGAGCAATTTGGGCGAGCGCTTGAGCGTCGCCACACTTCACATCTCAAATCACCGGTAATCTGGGGTATAGATGCGACGGGGCGTCGAGATTTCGAGAAAGCTGAAGCTCACTTCGACCGCGCTTGGGTGCCTTACCCGCAAGGAGCTCTGCGCAATATTTGAGAAGGTCAATCCGAATACCGTCATGACTATCCAAAGTTGCTACAACTGGCAGAGCGGACGGTCGACCCCGCGAACTTTTAGCCTGTACGAGGACTGGGCGACCGCGCTCGGTCTACCCGAGGGCGCGCACTTCATCATGACGTGCGACCTCGGCCAGTTCGCCCGGGCATTGGGGAACAACGCGTCACTTCCCAACACCCTGCTCGAGCCGTACACCCGGGCGGAAGTACCTTGGCGGGCGATGGCGCCCATCCCCGCGCGCGGGGATGGTGCAGAAGTCTGGCGAAACGGCGCCCTGCTGAACGGCAGTTTCCTGGCGCTCTCGCTCGCCTGGTCGCCGGAACAGGACGGCAAGCTGCTGGGTGGCGCGCTCGGTGTCGAGGTCGACGCGGACGGCCGGCTGCGCGCGGAGTACACCGAGTCCATCCTCGGCCGCGTCATTGCCTTCACGGGCGCGGGATCGGAAGACGGCCAGACCGGGCAGATCGTTCTGCGGTGCCAGTCCTTCGGCGGCACCTACCTGATGGCCGTCCACCTGCCACCGCTGCCGGGGAATCTGGCCGGCGGGGTATTTGCCGGCAACGCCATCTACGACCCGAACTCCGAACCGGTCGCCTGCCCGCTCGTGCTCGTGCGCAACCACGAATTGACGCGCGGCGGCTTGAGGAAGCCTCCGGTTACCTCGACTGCGACACCTCCGGTCTCTCGGGCTGCCTGGAGGCGCTCGGCTACGGCCGCGATCCAGAGTTCCGCGCCGAGCGCGAACTGCTGCGGCTCCTCGCCGGCGGCGACGCCGGACCTGTTGCCCGCCTGCCGCGCGCCGCGCTGGGACGCGCGGCCGTCATGCTCGACAGCCGGCGGGTCTTGGCGATCGACGGCGCGTCAGCTGCGCCGGCCGGGATTGCACGGCCGACCGCCGGACCTTAGACCACTCTGCCTTGCGCCCTGGCCCGCGGGTCGCCGACGGCGACCGTCAGCCCGCCGGCCTCGACCGCGATACTCTGGCACGATGCCATGGTCGGGTCCCGGCCCGGCGAGGCGGCGAAGCGAAGGCCGAGCCGTCCCGCCAGCGGTTCGGCGACGCCCCGGAAATCGGCGTCGGCCATCAGGGTGTCCTCCTCGGCGTGCAGGCGCGGCTCGCGCACGGCCTGCTCCAGCGGGACGCCACGTCCGAGGTGGTGATACAGGATCTGCATGATCGCCGTCACGATCCGGGTCGCGCCGGAAGCGCCGATCGCCACGGCGACACGGCTGCCGTCGAACACCAGCGTCGGCATCATCGAACTGGCCGGCCGTTTGCCAGGCTCAACCGAGTTCGGGCTGCCGGGCCAGGCGTGGAACAGCCGCATCTGGTTGTTCAGCAGAATGCCGGTGCCCGGCACCACCACGCCGGAGTGATTGTTGTTGGAGAAGGTGATGCAGGCGGCGTTGCCGGCGGCGTCGATCGCACACAGGCTGGTGGTCTCGCTCGATTCGCCGGCGACCGGCGCGAAGGCCGGATCGCCGAGCCCGGTGCGCCGCTGCTCGAACATTGCCAGCATGGCACGGGCCAGCGCCTCGGCCCGTCCCTCGACCGTCGCCGGTATGACCTGGCGCTCGAGCGCGGCCATACCCGCGGCAACCAAGCCACCGGACGAGGGCGCGCTCATGGTGGCGATGCGAAGGCCCCGGTAGCCGCCGGTGGCCGGTCGACGCTCCACGACACGATAGCCGGCCAGATCCGCGGCCGTCAGGAAGCCGCCATTGGCAGCCATGTCGGCGACGATCCCGGCGGCCAGGACGCCGGTGTGGAACACCGCCGGGCCGTGCTCGGCGAGGGCGGCCAGGCTGCGGCCGTAGTCCGGCATCGCCATGCGGTCGCCAGCGCGGAACAGGCTGCCGTCGGGTTTCTTTAGGACGCGGCGGCATTCCTCGGTCAGGTCGAGCATCGCCTCGGTGCGCTCCATCCGCAGCGCCGCCTTGGCCGCAACGGTGAAGCCCTCCGACGCGATCCGGATCGCCGGCGCCAGCACGGCGCGCCGGTCGAGTGTGCCGAAGCGCTCCAACGCCTCGCACAATCCGGCAGCCGCCCCCGGCACGGCGACCGAGCGGTGACCCTCCTCGTTGGCCCGACCCTTAACCTTGATGGTGTAGTCGCCGAGCGGATCGACCGACTGGTAAAGCTCATAGCGGGCCGCCGCCGGGGCGGTTCCCATGAAGTCGAGGCAGGTGGTGGTGCCGGTCGCGACGTGGTGCAACGTCATGAAGCCACCCGCCCCGAGCCCGCTGTCGAGCGGCTCGACCACGCCCATGGCGAAGGCCGCGGCAACGGCGGCGTCAATGGCGTTTCCGCCGGCTTCCAGCACGTCGACTCCGGCCTGGGCGGCGTCCGGGTTTCCGCAGGCCACCGCCCCCCGGGTCATCGCCGCGCGCTCCCAGCCAAGCCAGCCGGCGTAGGCGTCACCTCCTTCGGGCATCGAACTCTCTCCTGTGGCGGATACCCGCCGAGACTGGACAAACCAGCTCGCCGGACACAAGGTCTGGGCGTCGCCGGTCACGGCGGCGCTTCCGGATGCTACACCGACGAGGCCCACCCGTGAGCGAAAAGCCGACCGTCCTGCTGGCCGGAAAAAACTCGATCCGCCGCGCCGACTTCCTGGCGAAGGCGGTCGGGACCGAGTGGCGATTCCTGACCTGCGACGTAGCCGAGGAGCCTGAGCGGTTCCCGGAGGCGCTGGCCGAGGCCGACGCCGTGATCGGCGGAAGCCGGTTCGACGTGCCGCCCACCAACCGACTCAAGCTCTACCAGATTCCCTTCACCGGCTACGACTGGATCACCCCGGCCGACCTGCCGACGGGCGTGGTGTTCTGCAACACCCACGAACACGAGACCACGATCGCCGAGCATGTCCTGCTGGGCATGCTGGAGTTTCAGATCGGGCTGATGCGCGACACCCACCCGATGATGAAGACCAAGTCCTACAACGGCCGCTCGATCTCGGCCGGCCCGATGCACCGCGAGTTGCGCGGCCGCACCGTCGGCATCGTCGGCTACGGTCACATCGGCCGCGAGGTGGCGCGGCGCTGCAAGGCGTTCGGCATGACGGTGATGGCGGTCAGCCGCACGGTGCGCGACGAACCCGAACTGGTCGACTGGTATGGCACCGTCGCCGACATGGACCGGCTGCTGGCGGAGAGCGACTTCGTGATCGTCTGCGCCCCGCTCGACGACAGCACCCGAGGAATGATCGGCACCGCGCAGTTCGCCCGCATGAAGGCCGACGCGGTAATCTGCAACGTCGGCCGCGGCGAGGTGATCGACGAGGCGGCGCTGTACGCGGCGCTGGCCGACAACCGGATCCGAGGTGGGATCCTGGACGTCTGGTACGTCTACCCGTCCAAGGCGGACCCGAACCCCTGGCCGTCCCGCTTCCCCTTCCAGAAGCTCGACAACGTCATTCTGTCACCCCACAACTCGGCCTGGACCGAGGAGATGAGCACGCGGCGCTGGACCTTCGTCGCCAGCCAGCTCGACCGCTTCGCGCGCGGCGAGACGCTACGGAACGTCTGCTTCGAGGGCATGGCGTAGGGCAGAGCCCGGGGTCAGTTCAGGTTTATGATGCCGCCCTTGACTGTGAGGGTACCGCCGCCGTCCACCGTGCCGCTGGCGGAGCCTTTGATCGACATCGTCGTTCCACCCTTGAGGTCGAGGGCGGTGCCGGCTTTGCCGGTGAGGCCCGAGCCGCTGGAAAGCGACATGCTGGATCCGGACTTCACCGTCATCGATCCGCCGGCATCCAACGTCATGTTCCCGGACGACTTGAGCGTCATGTCCCCGGACGCCTTGAGCGTCATGTCCCCGGAGGAATCGAGCGTCATGTCCCCGGAGGATTTGACGGTCATGCTGCCCTTGGTCTCGATGCTGACGTCGCCGGTGACCTTGATCGTCAACTTGCCGCCGACCAACTGAATGAAGTCGGCACCGGTGGTCAGGTTGGCGGTCGCCGCCGCGACGACGTCGATATTGCCATCCGCCGCTTTCGCCGGCGAAGAGTTCTCCGAAAGCTTGGCCTTCGATGCCTCGATGCTGATCCCCTTGGCGATGACCTGATGCTGGCTCGTCGCTACGGCGTTGTGGTTGGTGGCGCTCATCCGCCGGTCGGCGACGACGTAGTCCAGCCGATCGGCGCCGACCTGGCTGTAACTGGCGCCGTCGACCAGCGCGCTGCTGTCGCCGGCGGTGTAGGCGAAGAAGCCGGCTCCGCCGGCATCGCCACCTCCCGACATGTCCGACATGCCGGGCGTGCGGCTGTCCTCCGCGGTGTCGGTCGGCTTCGAGCCGAGCCGCCAGTAACTGTCGGTGCCGGCGGTCACCTGCAGCCGGACATAGGAAGACGTCGAGCCGCCGGAAGCCGCGGCGTCCGCCTCCGCACGCTGCCCGGCGAGCGGCTGTGCCGAGGGCGGAGGCGCCGCGAACGGCCCCTCCAGGGCGCGTTGCGGCGCCAGGGTCGCGCCCGAGGACGCGCCGCTGCCCCCGCCGCTGCTGGAAGCCGGCCCGTCCTCGATTTCCAGCGTTGCGCCGCTGGTGGTGCGGATCCGGTTCTTGGTGTTGCTGCGCGAGTTCACCACGCTCGGATACTGGTCGTTCTGCATGGCGCCGACGATCACCGGCCGATCAGGGTCGCCGTTGACGCAGGCCAGGATCACCTCGGTGCCCTTCAGCAACGGGAAGTGCATGCCGGTGTTCGCGCCGCCATAAGGCTCGGCCTTGCGCATGTAGCGCGACGCCTGGCCGTCGCCCTCGCCGCGCTGGTCGAATTGCTGGCGGATCTTGTAGCGACCGGTGGCGTCGAGCTCGGCGCGTTGACCCGAGCCGGAGGCGTCGACCACGGCGTTGGACAGCCCGGCCATGCGCGGCTTCGGGGTCTTCCGGGCCGGCCGGAACTCGACCGTCTTCAGCAGGCATTCGAAGCGATTTCGATAGGCGGTCTGATGTTCGGCGCCGGTGAACTCGGCAATACCGGACAGCGCCTGGGTGGCCTCGTGCTCGACCCAGGTCAGCAGGTATCCGGTGTTGAAGTCTCGGCGAAAATGGCCGCTCAGGTCGAACACGGCGCCCGCGACCATGTGCACGCTGTCACTCGATCCCTCGAACACCTGCTTGCGGCTCAGCAATTCCTGGGCCCGCACCCGGGCCAGGGAACGGCCTTCCTGCGTGGTTCGGAAATGAGCGCCAAACTCGACCACCACGCCGTGCCCGTTCGGGTCGACGGTCTCTTCGACCTCCAGCGACACCGTCGGGATGCGATAGTTATAGTCGCGCAGGCAAACCTGCGCCGGCACCATCGTCGAGCGGCAGGAGAAACGGTACACTGAGGCTTCCGCAGCGTTCACAAGGCCGCTGGCCGGCCGGTAGGCCACGCTGCCCGGACCGCCGGCTTGCGGAAAGGCAACGCGGGAGTCGCCGAACACCGCCACGTCGCGTCCGTTGTTGTGCGTGAAGTAGTAGAATATCCCGTAGTTCTCACACAGTCTCGAGATGAAGGCGAGGTCGCTCTCGTCAGACTGCACGATGTAGTCGCGTTGCGGATACTCCTGGGTCAGCCACAACTCGAAGTCGTACATACCAAGCCGCCCGGATACCGCCGAGGCTGGACTGCCCTTCAGGCTGTTGGCGGAGAGCTCGTCGTTCAAAACCTCGCGCACCGACACCGGTGCCGCGGTGCCGTGGATCTGGTTCTGCCGCGTCAACGCGAGCCGCTTCAGACGCGGCACAAGCACCGCCCGGTATACGAAGTTCGACTGCGGCGTGCTCCCGAGCAGTTCCATGCTCTCGAGCATTCCATGCACCTTGCGGGTCTGCTCGAGCCGGGTAATCGTGAGCACGCCTTCCTTTCCGACAAATTCGTCGAGGGCCAGGTCGGGGTCCTGCGATACGAGGTCCACCTCAAAGCGGAACGGCTCGGAGATGGCCTCACGACCGGACATCCGGTACACCGCGAAGCTGTCGGACGGCTCGCCGCTGACCGCGAATTCCAGCTTCTGACTGTAATTGTCGACCATACCCGAATTGTCCCCTGCCGGATTTTCCGCTCTTCGTCACGCGGGACCGATGCGACCACATCAACCGCACAGGTCACGGCGCAGTGCAGCGCATGAAGTCAAGCGTCGATCATTGTCCAAATATCATGATATCGTTGCAAAAAGACGAAGCCGGCGCGGTACGAACGATCAGTCGCCGCTGTTCACTCACCGATCCACCAGCTTGTCCTCACGGTATCGGACTTCCGAGGTGACCTTCCCCCCGGGGTCGAACTCCGTGGTCGGGCCGTGCTTCATACCGGCTTGATACATCGTCTGCCGTATCAGGCGCCCCTTGTCGTCGAAATCCTCGGTCGGACCATGCGGCAGATCGTCCGCGAAGTTTATGGTGCGCAGGGTCGAGCCGTCGGGCCGGAAAACCGTCGCGACGCCATGCTTGAGACCGGCGACGAAGGGCGTTATCGCCGCAACCTCGCCGACATCGCTGTAGGTGTACAGGTCACCGTCCAGCACGCCCGCCTTGTACTCCGCGCACATCACCGGGCGGCCCCGATTGAATATCGTCGAGAGTCCGTTCCGAACGCCGCTGGCATAAAGGGTCTCGGCGGTGACCAGACCGCTCGCATCGTAGCTGAAAACCAGGCCGTGGAGGACGCCGCTGCGGAACTCGGCCTCGTGCAGCAGCCGGCCCTGCTCGTCGTACTGGCGCAAGGTCCCGTGCAACACGCCGCGATCGAAGGTGGCCTGCTCGACGACGACGCCGAAATCGTTCCGGCGCGTGACGGTCCCGTCGAGCAATTGGCCGTTGTCATTTCCGCCGACAGGCGCCGCCGCTTCAGTCTGATCGATGTCCATTCCCGTTTCTTCCTCGGCGCGGCGCTGGCCGCCCCGGAACCGCAAGCGCACACCGCCGCCACCGACACGGGCGAGGAGCATCCCCCGGCCCACGCCATCGCCCCACCGGCCTGCTTCAGGCCACGTTGACCGTGAACTGCCCCGCGACCGAGACCGAGATCGATCCGCCATAGGAGCACATCAGCTTGCAGCCGTCGTGCAGCGCCGGCTTTCCACCGACCATCACGGTGGCGCTGCCCGCGGTCCAAGGGGCCGCGGTGGCCGGGATGCAGGGCATCGGGGTCAAGGCGCCCAGGGCTGCCGCGGTCGCCGCAGCGACGGTGGGGTTCGCCAGGCTCGAGCACATGGCGAAGGTCAGCACGTTCACCAGCGGCGCATAATCCATGATCGAGCCGGCCGGCAAGCCGCCGGCGTTGACCATCGCGGTCGGAATCACGCTCAGGGCCGTCGGCGCGGTGCCGAAGCTGCAACTGATATTCGCCATCGACACGACTTGCAGCGGCACGGCCAGATCCCCCCGGAGTTGCCGCCGACGCCGCGCACCGCGCGCTGGGCCCGCCCTCCCGTCGGCCGACCATGCCGGCGCGCGAAGCCGCGATCAAGCAGGTTCCGACCGGTCAACCCATGAACGCCTTGCGGATCAGGTTGGCGCCCAGCAGCGCCATGGTGACGAAGACCAGCTGCCGGAACCGCGCCTGCGGCAGGTGGCGGCGCACGCGGGTGCCGACGGCCATCGCCGCCAGCGCCACCACCAGCGCCAGCCCGGACAGCGGCAGCGTCTCCAACGTGATGCCGCCCTGGGCGGCGATCGCCGCCGCCCACACGACGCCGGTCAGCAGGAACGACAGCCCGACGCCCTGGACGTATTCGTCGCGGGTCAGGTTCAGGCTGGCGAGATACACCGCGATCACGATGCCCTGGCTGCCGGTCATGCCGCCGATCACGCCGGAAACCAACCCGACCGGGACCGACAGCGCCGCCTCGCGCGCCCGCGGGACCACCGGCATGCCGCCGAACACCTGGAACGCGGCGTTCAGCAGCAGCAGCACGCCGAGTCCGCCCTGCATCCAGCGCGGGTCGACGGCGAACAGGATCTCGGTGCCGATCCACAGCCCTACGCTGGCCGAGAGGTTCAGCACCCCGAACCGTCGCGCCAGCACGCCCATGGCGCCGACCTGCAGCACCTGCCAGAGATTGGTGACCAGCAGCGGCAGGATCAGGATCCCGACCGCCAGCCGGAGGTCGATCCCGCTCGCCATGATCGCCGCCGAGATCGTTGGCAGACCGAGCCCGACCACGCCCTTGATGCCCCCGGCGACGGCGAAGGCGAAGGCGACCAGCAGCAGAATGCCGGTCTCGGGCAGGGCGAGCGTGGACATGCCCGGCTGCTATAGCCCACCGGGCCGTCCGCCACCAGCGGCCCGGCGCGGCCTCAGATCAGCCGACGCTCGGAGGCCGCCAGCAGCCGCGGAATGACGTTCGGACGCATCACGAATTCGATGAGCGAGATGACCTGGTCGGGCTCTGCGCCGGTTCGGAACGGCACCGCGATCTGACGCACCGAGGTGCAAACCGTGCTCCGCCCGATATAGGGCAGCGCCATGCCTACCGGCCGCTCGAACAGCAACGTCGAGACGTATAGGGCGTGGATGCGGTTGCCCGGCCCGTGCCCCTCGAGTTCGGAGGTCCGCCGTCCGGTGTAGCGGGACTTGGTGAATCGGTCGACCTCGGTGCCGAGCAGTCGGTAGCGGAAATCCTGGTCACCGAGATGCTCCACCACGATCAGCCGGGGCAGCAACTTCGCCACCCGGGCCGGGTCGAACGCCGCACGCGGCGGAACACCCCGGGCCTGCGCCGCGAGTTCCTGCCAGTAGCTGGCCAGCCGCCCGAGATCGTCGTCCCCCCACGAGTCGGGATTCACCGGTGCCGGCCCCTCTTCGGATACCGGAGTCCTCATGGCGCATCATGCGCGGGCGCTGGTCGGTCGGGCAAGCGGGTCCTTCCATGGCGCGGAGCGCGTTCTTTCGCGCTGGCGGGCTGGGCATTCAAACACGCGGGGATAGTTTGACCGAATATTGAGCATCAATCGCCCAAGAAATCGTTAATCCCGATTGTGGCGCGAACTGGCGGGGAGGCGGCGTGGCCGAGACCCTCGAAGATCTGCCGACGGGCCAGGCTCCGCCGCGGCCCTCCCGCCGTTCCGAGGTGCTGGCGTTTCACCACCGATGACGGCTTCGACCGGCGACGGTCCCTGAGCGGAGGCCGGGCCGCCGACACCCCGGCAGGCCGAGACGGCGAGCACTGCATTTCGAGCGCCGTGGTCGTCGTGCTGCCGCACCGCGAGGACGAGATGGCCGGACGGCTGGATGGCGTCGAGCCCGGCTGGAAGGTGCCGCCGGAACTGCAGGGCCGGGAACTGCGTCGAACGTCGTCGCTCCAAGGGCTCGAGCGTTACGCCGCCCAGTCCCTGTCCGACTGAACCGCCACCGCCGGCGCCACCACCACGGCCCGGAACACCTCCAGCAGCGCCGTCGTCACCGGGTTCGGGTCGGCGCCCGCCGGCCGCTCGCGCTCCAGCAGGCCGACCCGGCGCAGCACCGGGGGATCGCCGAACGGCAGGCAGTGGACGGTGACCGCCACCGCGCCAGTCACCGATCCGGCCGGCGCCACCGCGACCCCGAGGCCGCGCCCGACCATCGCCAGGATCGCCTCGATGGAATCGAGTTCCATGGTCTCGGTCACCACTATGCGGTCGCGCCGGAGTGCGGCGTCGATCACCCGTCCGACCCCGGTGCGCCGGTTGAAGCGCACGAACGGCAGGGTCCGCAGCAGCGTACGCGCCGACGGCCCGGCGGCGGCGCGCGGGGCCACCACCAGCAGCGGCTCCTCCAGGATCGGGCGCACCACCAGCCCGCGCTCCAGCCGCGGCGTCTCGGTGACCAGGGCGGCGTCCAGCACGCCCTGCGCGACCCGCCGGGCGAGGTCGGTCGACAGCCCGGACTCGATGCGGATCTGCAGGTCCGGGGCGCGCGCCGCCAGCAGGGCGAGGGCGTCCGGCACCAGCCCGGTCGCCGCCGTCGGGATCACCCCGAGCCGCAGCCGGCCGCGAAGCGCGGCGCCGGACGCCGAGGCCACGAGATCCTCGGCCGCCCGCAGAACCGCGCGCGCCGGCCCCAGCAGGCCGCGCCCGAGGTCGCTCAGCACCGGTGGGCGGCGGGCGCGGTCGAACAACTCCGCCCCCAGCAACGCCTCCAGCGCCCGCATCTGCATGGAAACCGCCGACTGGGTGACGCCGACGCGGTCGGCGGCGGCGGCGAAGCTGCCGGTCTCGGCGATCGCCAGAAGGGTTTCGAGGTGACGGAGGTTCATGCAGTTACTACAAACTTCTTGATGTAAGCCTTCAAGTTAATTCTCTTGCCTTAAGTTGCGGCCGACCCCACCCTGAACTCGCCATTTCGTGAACGGCCACCCGTCCAGTATCGGCCGTGGAAAAGGATGCCCGACATGAGCTTCGCCCTGACCGCCGAACAGGAAGACCTGCGCGCCCGGGCGCGCGACTTGGCAGAGCGGGTCATCGCCCCGCGCGCCGCCGAGGTCGACCGCACCGAGAGCTACCCGTGGGACAACGTGAAGGCGCTGACCGATTCCGGCTTCATGGGGATGACGATCCCGTCGGCCTACGGCGGCCCGGGCCGGTCGTTCCTCGACGTGACGCTGGTGGTCGAGGAGATGGCGGCGCAGTGCGGCGTCACCGGCCGGATCGTGGTCGAGGGCAACATGGGCGCGATCTCGGCGATCCTGCAGTACGGCACCGAGGAGCAGAAGCGGCGGGCCACCGAACTGGTGCTGGCGGGCGACAAGCCGGCGATCTGCATCACCGAGCCCGACGCCGGGTCGGCCGCCACCGAGATGACCACGAGGGCCGACCGGCGCGGCGACCGGTGGGTGCTGAACGGCAAGAAGCACTGGATCACCGGCGGCGGCGTGTCGCGCCTGCACCTGATCTTCGCGCGGGTGTTCGACGCCGCCGGCGTCGAGCAGGGCATCGGCGGCTTCCTCGCCTTCCGCGACGAGGACCAGGGCCTGGTGATCGGCGCCCGCGAGCCGACCATGGGCCTGCGCGGCATTCCCGAGACCGAGGTGCTGTTCCAGGACCTGACGCTGCCGGCCGACCGGCTGGTGATGCCGCCGAGCGGGCTGAAGCGCGGCTTCGCCGACCTGATGAACGCCTACAACTCGCAGCGCGTCGGCGCCGGCACCGTGGCGCTCGGCCTCGCCGAGGGCGCCTACCGCCGGGCGCTCGCCTTCGCCAAGGAACGCGAGCAGTTCGGCCGTCCGATCGCCGAGTTCCAGGGCCTGCAGTGGATGCTGGCCGACATGAGTGTGCAGATCGAGGCCTCCCGCGCGCTGATCTGGCGGGCAGCCGCCACCGCCGGGCGCAACGGCAACCCGTTCCCCGACAGCCTGGCCGCCGCCCAGGCCAAGATCTTCGCCTCCGAGATGGCGATCCGGGTCAGCACCGACGCCCTGCAGATCCACGGCGCCCGCGGCTACTCGCGGAACTGGCCGATGGAACGGATCCAGCGCGACGCCCGGATGTTCACCATCGGCGGCGGCACCGCGCAGGTGCTGCGCACCATGGTCGCGTCGCGGATCCTGGAGCGCAAGCTGCCGCAGACCCGCGACGGCTACAGCGCCCTCGCCGCGGCAACCGGTGCCCGCAAGCAGGCGGCCGAGTGATGGCCGACACCGTGCGGGTGGCCGACGTCCTGGCCCGACGGCTGTTCGACGCCGGCTGCCGCTGGGCCTTCGGTATCCCCGGCGGCGAGGTGCTGACCTTCGTCGACGCGCTGGAGCGGGCCGGCATCCGGTTCGTCCTGGCCAAGCACGAGAACGCCGCCGGCTTCATGGCCGAGGGCGTCTACCACATGACCGGCGCGCCCGGCATCCTGGTCGCCACCGTCGGCCCTGGCGTCGCCAACGCCCTGAACGTCGCCGCCAACGCCGAGCAGGACCGGGTGCCGCTGATCGTGGTCAGCGGCTGCGTCGACGAGGACGAGGCGGTCACCTACAACCACCAGGTCTTCGATCACCAGGCGGTGTTCCGTCCGGTGGTCAAGGCCAGCTTCCGGGTCAACGCCGGCGCCATCGACGCGCTCGCCGACAAGGCGGTGGCGATCGCCCTCGACCCGCGCCCCGGGCCGGTTCACCTCGACCTGCCGATCTCGGTGGCCGCCGCCGAGGTGCCGGTGCCGGCCCTGCCGGTGCGCCGCTCGCCCGGCCTCGCCCGGGTGCCGGCGCCGGGGGCCGCACTCGACACCGCCCGCGACTGGCTGGCCGGCGCCGAGAAGCCGTTGATGGTGGTCGGCCTGGACGTCCTGAGCCAGGGCGGCGAGGCGCAGGTCCGCGCCTTCGCCGAGCGCTTCGGAATCCCGACCGTGGCCACCTACAAGGCCAAGGGCGTGGTGCCCGACGACTCGCCGCTGTCGCTCGGCGGCGCCGGGCTGTCGCCGGTCGCCGACCGCCAGATCCTGCCGCTGCTGAAGGCCGCCGACCTGATCGTGCTGGCCGGCTACGACCCGATCGAGATGCGGGTCGGCTGGCGCAACGTCTGGGACGCCGGCAACCAGCGGGTGATCGAGGTCGCCGCCGCCGCCAACACCCACTACATGCACCACGCGTCGATCAGCTTCGTCGGCGACGTCGGCGCCACCCTGTCGGTGATCGGCTCCGGGGTCGAGGCGCGGCCGGTGCGCTGGCCGGGCGGCGAGCCGGCGCTGGCGCGCGAGGCGCTGGCCGGCGCCTACGGCCAGAACGAAGCCTGGGGACCGGCGGCGATCGTCACCACGGTCCGTCGGGCGGTCCCGCGCGACGCGGTCATCACCGTCGACAGCGGCGCCCACCGCATCCTGGCGAGCCAGGTGTGGGAAAGCTTCGTGCCGCACGCGGTGCTGCAGTCGACCGGGCTGTGCACCATGGGCTGCGCCCTGCCGCTGGCGACCGGCGCCAAGATCGCCGCCCCGGATCGCGCCGTGGTAGCCTTCACCGGCGACGCCGGCCTGGAGATGATCCTCGGCGAGTTGGTGACCCTGCGCGACACAAGGCTGCCGGTGATCGTGGTGGTGTTCGTCGACGCCTCGCTGGCGCTGATCGAGATGAAGCAGCGCGGCATGGCCTACGGCAACGCCGGGGTCGACTTCGCCGAGACCGACTTCGCCGGCATCGCCGAGAAGATCGGCGGCCGCGGCGTGGTGTGCGAGGACCGCGCCACCCTGGAGGCGGCGATCCGCGACGGGCTGACCGCCGACACCTTCACGCTGTGCGCCTGCCGCATCGACCGCAAGGCCTATGACGGGCGGATCTGAGGCCGGCGGTGACGGTCGGGCGTGCCGGGATGACGGCGGACGGGGGAAGCGCTAGGTTCCGAGCATGTCCGACCCGACCCACACCTGGACCGAGGCCGAGAGCGCGGTGTACCGCGACCTGTCGCGCTACGCCGTGCCGCAGCGCGAGCGGCAGATCGCGATCGTCGTGGATCGGGTCGCGCGCTGCGCCGCGTCCGGCGACATCCTGGAGATCTGCTGCGGCGAAGGGTTGCTGACCGCAGCCTTGCTGCAGCGGCTGCCGGACGCCCGCGTGCACGCCTATGACGGCTCCGACAGCATGCTGGCCGCCACCCGCGCCCGGGCCGGCGATCCCGACCGGCTGGCGACCCGCCGGATCGACATCGCCGCCACCGACTGGCGCGCCTTCGAGACCCCGCTGCGCGCAGTGGTGTCGTCGCTGGCGGTGCACCACCTGGACGGTGCCGGCAAGCGCGCGCTGTTCGCCGACCTGCACGCCGCCCTGTCGCCCGGCGGGGTGTTCGCGCTGGCCGACGTGATCCGTCCCGAGACCGCGGCCGGCAACGCCATCGCCGCCGATCTGTGGGATGAGGAAACCCGCCGGCGGTCGCTCGAGATCGATGGCGACCTCGGCGGCTTCGAGGCGTTCCGGCGCGCCGACTGGAACCATTTCCGCCACGCCGTGCTCGACCCCATGGACCAGCCGTCCACGGTCGCCGAGCACCTGGACTGGCTTCGCGACGCCGGCTTCGTCGGCGTCGATCTGCACTGGATGACCGCCGGCCAGATGATCCTGAGCGCCGTCCGGCCGTGAGAGGACTCCCCCGATGAAGCTGTTCTACACCCCCAACTCGCCCTACGCCCGGATCTGTCGGATCGTCGCCATCGAGGGCGGCATCATGGACGGCATCGAGCTGGTGCGGGTGGCGCTGCGCACCCCCGACAGCGAGGCGCTCGAGCACAGCCCGCTCGGCAAGATCCCGCTGCTGGTCGACGGCGACCTGGTGCTCGGCGAGTCGCGGCTGATCTGCGGCTACCTCGACCAGCGCAGTTCGCGCGCGCCGTCGCTGCCCGGCGCCACCGACTGGCAGGCGCAGGCGCACGAGAGCCTGATGAGCGGGTTCCTGGAGGGCGTCACCAACTGGTCGCGCGAGCTGCGCCGCAACCCCTCCGAACAGTCGGCCTTCATCCTGCAGGTCGAGCGCCAGCGCGCCCACCGCGCCCTCGACTATTTCGAGCGCACCATCGGCGCCCCGGCGGACGAGCCGGCGATCACCTACGGCGACCTGGCCCTGGTGGCGGCGATCGGCATGGTCGACTTCTACGAGCTGGTCCCGGGCTGGCGCGACGAGCGCCCGGCGCTGGCCGCCTGGCTGGAGCCGTACGCGGCGCTGTCGTCGGTGCGCGAGACCGCGCCGTCGGCCGCCGCCATGAATCCGCTCACCCGCTGACGCGCTGACCCGCCGACCCCGTCACCCGCCGATCAACAGAGGACGACCGCGATGACCAGCCCGCTGCCGCTCGACGGGGTGCGCATCTTCGACCTGACCCGCATCCTGGCCGGGCCGACCTGCACCCAGCTGCTGGGCGACCTCGGCGCCGACGTCATCAAGATCGAGCGGCCCGGCGAGGGCGACGACACCCGGCGCTGGGGTCCGCCCTACGTGAAGGGCCCCGACGGCGAGGACACCAGCGAGAGCGCCTACTACCTGTGCGCCAACCGCTCCAAGCGCTCGATCACCCTCGACCTCGCCAAGCCCGAGGGCATCGCGCTGGCCAAGCGGCTGCTGGCGGAGTGCGACGTGCTGGTCGAGAACTTCAAGGTCGGCTCGCTGGCCAAGCTCGGCCTCGGCTACGAGCAGCTTCGCGCGGAGTTCCCGCGGCTGGTGTACTGCTCGGTCACCGGCTTCGGCCAGACCGGCCCGTACGCGCGGCGCGCCGGCTACGACTTCCTGGCCCAGGGCATGGGCGGCATCATGAGCATCACCGGCACCCCGGGCGTCGAGCCGGTCAAGGTCGGCGTCGGCATCACCGACGTCATGACCGGGATGTACGCCGCCACCTCGATCCTGGCCGCCCTGCGGCACCGCGACCGCACCGGCGAGGGCCAGCAGATCGACTGCTGCCTGCTCGACACCCAGGTGGCGTGGCTGATCAACGAGGGCACCAACTACCTGGTCTCCGGCAAGGTGCCGACCCCGCTCGGCAACGCCCACCCGAACATCGTCCCCTACGAGGTGTTCAAGACCGCCGACGGCCACGTCATCCTGGCCTGCGGCAACGACGGGCAGTTCCGCCGCTGGTGCGAGATCGCCGGCGCCGCCGACCTGAAGGACGACCCGCGCTTCGCCACCAACCCGCTGCGCATCGCCAACCGCGCCGACCTCACCCCCCGCATCGCCGAGTACATCGCCACCCGCACCACCGACGACTGGGTCGCGGCGCTGGAGGCCGGCGGCGTGCCGTGCGGCCCGGTCAACACCATCGACCGGGTGTTCGAGGACCCGCAGGTGAAGGCCCGCGGCATGCGCATCGACCTGCCGCACCCGCTCGCCGGCGCCGGCACGGTGCCGCTGATCGCCAACCCGGTGAAGCTGTCGGGAACGCCGATCGAGTACCGCCGCTCGCCGCCGACCCTCGGCCAGCACACCGACGAGGTGCTCGCCGAGGTGCTGGGCATGAGCGCGGCCGAGATCGCCGCCGAGAAGGCCAAGGGCGCGGTCTGACGCCCGCCGCGGCGCCACGCCGATGCCGTCGCGGAGCTCACCGCTGGTCGCCGTCGGGCTGATGCTGGTCGCCTGCGCCTGCATCGCCGCGACCTCGCTGATGGCCAAGGCGCTCGGGCGCGGCATCGGCGGCGAGGTGATGCACCCGCTGCAGGTCAGCGCCGGCCGCTTCGCCTTCGCCCTGCTGACCCTGGCGCCGATCCTGGCCTGGGCGCGCCCCGGTTTCGCCGGCGCCGCCTGGCCGGTGCATGTCGGCCGAACGCTGTGCGGCTGGGCGGCGGTCAGCACCATGTTCGCCGCCGCCGCCGGGATGCGGCTCGCCGACGCCACCGCGATCAGCTTCCTCAGCCCGATGGTCGCCATGGTGCTGGCGATCCCGCTGCTCGGCGAGCGGATCGGCCCCTGGCGCTGGGCGGCCGCGGCGGTGGCGCTGGCCGGCGCGCTGGTGCTGATCCGGCCGGGTGCCGAGGCGTTCCAGCCGGTCGCCCTGGTGGCGCTGGCGTCGGCCGTCTTCATGGGATTGGAGACCATCCTGGTGAAGCGGCTGACCGGTGGGGAATCGTCGTCCGGCGAGACCCGGGAGGGCGAGCCGATGCTGCGCATCCTGGCGATCAACAACGCGCTCGGCGCCGCCATCGCGGTCGCCGTCGCGTCCGTCGTGTGGATCTGGCCGAGCCCGACCCAGTGGGCGCTGCTGGCCGCCATCGGGGTGGTTATGGTGACCGCCCAGGCGATGTTCATCCAGGCGCTCAGGCGCGGCGACGCCAGCTTCGTGGTGCCGCTGTTCTACGCCACCCTGGTGTTCGCCGCCCTCTACGACCTGGCGGTGTTCGGCGAGATCCCGACGGCGCTGTCGGGGCTCGGCGCGGCGCTGATCGTCGCCGGCGCGGTGCTGCTCGCCTGGCGGGAGCGGGTGCGGACCGAGTGATCGCCGCTGCGGCCACCGACGGCGCGGCGGGTGGGTCCCGGCTCGCGCTGCGCTTGGCCGGGATGACGACAGGAGGGGGAGGGTTCGGCGGGACGGCACCCCTCCCTGACGTCATCCCGGACCGGACCGCCCACGGCGGGACGGAGCCGGGACCCACGGAGCGACGACGGCCCGCCACTGGTTCATCGACGAAGCGGCGGGTGGGTCCCGGCTCGCGCTGCGCTTGGCCGGGATGACGACAGGGAGGGAGGGGCGCTCGCTCGCGGTCGTCGTCAGGGCCGTGATCGGCGCCTCGGGCCGACACCGCGACGGTGGCGCGGGGACCCATCGGACGCCCCTACTGCTTGCGGGCCTCGAACGCCGCGATCGCCGCTTCCAGCTCGGCGCGCGGCTCGCAGCCGTCGGGGCACGCCTCCGCCAACCGCGCCAGCATGGTGCGGGCCAGATCCGGGCGGCCGCTCTCCAGGTACATCTCGCCGAGATACTCCATGGTCGCGCGGTGGCCGGGATCGAGGGCCAGCGCCTTGCCGTAGTAAAGCTCGCCGTTGCGGCGATCGCCCGACTTGCGGGCCGCGAAGCCGAGCCGGCTCCAGGCGTCGGCGTTGTCCGGGTTGCGGTTGACCACCAGCCGCAGCAGCGTGACCGCCTCGGCGTAGCGCTTGTCCTCGATCAACTCGACGCCGCGGACATAGTCCATGTCGGCGGTGGTGCCCTCGGCCGCCGGGGTCGGCGCCGGCGCCATCGCCGCCGCCGGGATCGCCAGCAGGACCAGCACCGCCACCGTCGCCGCCAGCGCCCGGATCATTTCGGCAGCGCCTTCTCGACCGCGGCGATCGCCGGCTCCGAGGTCGGCTCGACCCGGGTCGGCAAGGCCGCGACCAGGCTTCCATCCGGCCCAACCAGGTATTTGTGGAAGTTCCAGCGCGGCGTCTGGTCAGCGCCGAGCGCGGTGGCCGCCCAGCGGTAGAACGGGTGGGCGTCGGCGCCGGTCACCGGGTATTTGTCGGTCATCGGGAAGTCGACCGCGAAATTGGTCTCGCAGAACGCCTTGATCTGCTCGGCGCTGCCCGGCTCCTGGCCGCCGAAATCGTTGGAGGGGACGCCGATCACCACCAGGCCACGGTCGCGGTACCGCTCCCACAGCGCCTGCAGGCCCTCGTATTGCGGGGTGAAGCCGCAGCGCGACGCGGTGTTCACCACCAGCAGCGCCTTGCCCTCGTAGGCCTTGAGCGGCATGGCGTCGCCGTCGATCGAGGTGAAGGCGAAATCCCACGCCGTTTCGGCCGCTGCCGCTCGCGTCGCGCCCGACGTCATCGTCCAGCCTCCCACCGTCGTCAGCGCGACCAGCAGGATCGCGCGCGCCGCGTTAACCATAGCGCTGTTCCTTCCACGGGTCGCCGACGTCGTGATAGCCACGCGCCTCCCAGAAACCCTTTACGTCGCGCGCCACGAACCGGATCGAGCGGATCCACTTCGCACTCTTCCAGAAGTACAGCGCCGGCACCACCAGCCGGGCCGGGCCGCCGTGCTCGCGGGTCAGCGGCGCTCCCTCCCAGTGGGTGGCGATCAGGCTGTCGGGCTCGTACAGCCAGTCGACCGAGAGGTTGGTGGTGTAGCCGTCGTGGCTCTTCACGATCACGAAGCGCGCCTCGTCGCGCGGCCGGGCCTCGGCGACCAGGTCGCGCGTCGACACCCCTTTCCAGCGGTTGTCGAGCCGCGACCAAGCGGTGACGCAGTGGATGTCGGAGGTCGATTCGAACGCCGGGATGGTCGCCAGGTCGGCCAGCGACAGGGTGACCGGCCGGTCGACCAGCCCCTCGACCGACAGCCGCCAGTCCTTGGGGTTCAGGTTCGGGTGGGTGCCGAGGTCGAGCACCGGCCAGTCGCGCACCAGATGCTGGCCGGGCGGCATGCGGCGCGCGCCGGCCTCGCCCGGCCGTCCCGCCGGCAGCCGACGGTCGCGCGCCCAGGCGGTCTTGGCCGCCACCAGCTTGGCCCGGTCGGCCGGGATCGTCGGATCGTCCCTCATCCCCCGGATATGGCAGCGGCGCGCGCCCGGCGCCACCCCTTACCGCCAGCGCAGCAGCACCCGCTCGGCCCAGGACAGCGCCGCCGCCACCAGCAGGCCGAGCGCCGACAGCACCAGCACCCCGGCCAGCAGCTGGTCGGTGCGCATCAGGTTGCCGGTCTGCAGGATGAAGGCGCCGATGCCGTGCTCGGCGCCGATCATCTCGGCCGCCACCACCAGTATCAGCGCGATCGAGGCGGTGATGCGGAAGCCGGCGAGGATGCCGGGCAGCGCCCCCGGCAGCACGATCGCCCACACGATGCGCGCCGGCGGCACCCCGAAGGACTGCGCCATGCGAATCAGCGAGCGCGGCACGGTGTCGACGCCGCTGAACGTCGCGATCACCGTCGGGAAGAAGGTGCCGAGCGCGATGGTGGCGATTTTCGAGGGCTCGCCGATGCCGAACCACAGGATCAGCAATGGCAGCAGCGCGATCTTCGGGATCGGGAACAGCGCCGACACCACCGGCAGCCCGGCGGCGCGGGCCAGCGAGAACATCCCCATGGCGAGCCCGACCGCAAGGCCGGCGAGCGTGCCGATCGCCCACCCCGCCCCGATTCGCCCGAGCGACGCGGCGAGGTGCACCGCCAGCGTGCCGTCGGCGGCGATCGCCCACAGCGCTTGCAGCACCTCGCTCGGCGCCGGCGCCATCAGCGCGCTGATCCAGCCGCGGCTGGAGCCGAGCTGCCACAGCCCGACCAGCGCCAGCAGCCCGGCGGCGCCGGCGAGGCGGTGCGGCCGCAGCGCGAAGCCGCCGCCGCGGAACGCCACCGGCCGGCGCCCGGGAGTCACTTCGCCTCGGGCGTCAGGCATCCGCCATCTCGCGCTCGGCCGCACTCGCCTCGTCGCGGATCAGCGCCCACAGCTCGTCCTGCAGCCGGGCGATCTCCAGCCGGGCCGCCGCGCCGCCGCGCTCGCCCTGCGGCATCGGCACCTCGACCAGGGCGCGCAGCCGGCCCGGCCGGCGCGACAGCACCGCCACCCGGTCGGCGAGCCGCAGCGCCTCGGCGAGGTTGTGGGTGACGTACAGCGCGGTGGTGCGCTCGCGCAGCCAGACCTCCAGGAAATCCTCGATCAGCAGCTCGCGGGTCTGGGCGTCGAGCGCCGACATCGGCTCGTCCAGCAGCAGCACCGCCGGGCGCGCGACCAGGGCGCGGGCGATGCCGACGCGCTGGCGCATGCCGCCGGAGAGCTGGCGCGGCAGGGCGCCGGTGAACTCGGCGAGCCCGAGCCGGGCCAGCGCCGCCGCCACCCGCTCGCGCCGCTCGGCCCGCGACAGCGCGTGGTGCTCCAGCGCCAGCGCGACGTTGCCGGCGACGTCGCGCCACGGCAGCAGCGCGAAGTCCTGGAACACCATGGTGATCGGGTTCAGGCACCCGGCCGGCGCCGCCCCGGCGGTGCTGACCGTCCCGGAGGAGGGCCGGATCAGCCCGCCGGCGATCTGCAGCAGGGTCGACTTCCCGCACCCCGACGGCCCGATGATCGCCAGGATCTCGCCGTCGCGCGCCAGCAGGTCGATGCCGTCAAGGACGGCCAGGGCGTCGTAGCGGTGCGAGACGGCGTCGAGGCGCAGGTCCATGGGGGCTCCTTGGTGAGGAACCGGATAGGGCGGGGCCGGGTTGGCGTCAATGACGGGGGTCGCGGGGTTGGGATCGGATTTCCTTGGCGCGCAGCACGGCGCTTCTCGAACGGACACTTTGACTCGTGGCTGGACCGGCAGACCCGACAAGACGTTCCGAGCGCATGAACCGTCGGGCTTTCCTCGGCTGGGGTGCAGCGGCCACGGCGTTGCCACTGTTCGGCGCGATCCCCGTTGCCCGCGCCGTCACCCCATCGGATCTGCGCTTTCGCGCCATGCACCGGGACGCGGCGGTTGGCGAGCATCGCGTCGGGTTCCGGTCGGACGGCGATCGCCTGGTGGTCACCACGCGCATCGACATCACGGTCAAGGTCCTGTTCTTCACCGCCTTCCGCTTCGCGCACGAAGCCGTGGAGGTGTGGCAGGCCGGCCGCCTGGTGTCGGTGGAAAGCACCACGGACGACGACGGCACGCGGCTCGCGGTGACCGGGGCCGCGGTCGGCGACGGCTTTCGCATCACCGGCGTGGATGGGCCGTTCCTGGCGGCGCCCAAACTGCTGACGACGAACTCGCTGTGGGACACACGGCTGTTGCGCGAGAGCAGGATGATTGACGTCCAGCATGGAGGCGAGGTCGGGCTCGTCGTGAAGCCGCTCGGCGAGGAGCAGGTCGCGACCCCGCGCGGGCCGGTGACCGCCCGCCGCTACCAGATCATCACCCCGAACTACGCCGGAAGCGTGTTCTTCGACGGCGACGGGCGTTGGGTCAAAGGCCTGATGGAGCGAAACGGGGAGATCCTGAGATATGCGCTCGCACCCTAGAGGCCATGACACTGCCTGGCGCCGGCCGTTCGTCGCCTGGAGCTCGATCGTCTTGCTCGCCGCGGTCGCCGCCTGCACGCCCCTGGTGCCGAGCCCGGATGTGGTGATCGGGGCGGGAAGCCCGGGCAGCGCGTACTATCCGCTGGGCGGCTCGATATGCCGGCTTTTCAACCTCGAGGGCGTGCGCAACGACCGGCGTTGCGCCGTCGTGCCGTCGACCGGTCCGGTCGAGACCCTCACGCTGCTGCGGGACGGCCGCATCGATATCGGCATCGTGCAATCCGACGTCCTGACCGACGCCGTGGCAGGCGCCGGCGCGTCCGCATCGTCCGGCCCGAGCCCCGGCCTGCGGGTTCTGTTCGCCGGCCATTCCGACGCCTTCACGATCGTCGCCCGCCGGGAGCTGGGAGTCCGCAGCGCGGTGGGGTTGCACGGCAGGCGGATCAACATGGGCCGTCCCGGCTCCGGCGAGCGGATCGGCATGGAACGCATCATGGCGGCGCTGGGGGCGACCCCGGCCGATTTCGCCGAGGCGCGCGAACTGAGCCGTGCGGAGCAGCAACGGGCCTTCTGCGACGAGCAGCTCGACGCCATCGTCTACGAGGTCGCGCACCCGAACGGCCTGATCCAGGACGTGGTCCGCAGTTGCCAGGGCGTGCTGGTCGACCTCAGTGGCCCGGCGATCGACGACATGCTCCGGCAGCACCCGGAGTATGAGCATGCCGTGATCCCCGGCGGCACCTATCTGAGCAATCCACGTGATGTACGGACCATCAGCGTCCGCGCCGTTGTCGTCGCGACGGCACGGCTGTCCGACATCCTGGCCTACGAGATCACCAAGGGGGTGTTCGAGAATTTCGAGGATTTTCGCCGCCTGCACCCGGCCTTCTCGAGGCTGTCGATCGCCGACATGGTCGAGTCTGGCGGCCCTGCGCCACCGCATCCGGGCGCGACCCGATACTTCCGCGAGCGAGGGTGGGTGCCGTGAGCGCCCCGGGTTCAGCGCCGGCCAAGAGATTCCGCCCGGACACCATCCGAACCCGTAGGGCGCGGACGATGTCAGCGACCGGTCGGTGGATCCTCGTCCAGCAGCAGCCAGCCGGGCTTGCCACCAGGGCGCGGGCGATGCCGACGCGCTGGCACATGCCGCCGGAGAGCTGGCGCGGCAGAGCAGCGGCGAACTTGGCGAGACCGAGCCGGGCGAGTGCGGCCGCCACCCACCCGCACCGCTCCCGTCCCAGCGCACCGGAGCGTGCCCTGTTGCACTTACTTTTGGAACGCGCCTCTACACCAGATCCATAAATGGACTGTCACCAGATCCACCAGATCTTCCCTCCAGATCTTCACCTGATCTCAATCTGAGGCGCTGCTGATCGACCGGCGCGTCGGCCGAAATCCGTCCAACGTCAGTGGCGGTGCGCGAACACGCTAAGCCTCGGCTTGCCTTCCACCGCGCGCGTGCGGTGACCGCGCCCGGTTGTGTCCTCGCCGAACAGGAATGCGCCGCTCTCGACGCGGGCGAGGGAGCCGTCGGTGGTCTCGGTCTCGAGGCCGCCGGTTAGCACGATGACGGCTTGGCGTTGCGGGGCGGTGTGCCAGTCGTAGTCCAGCGTCGCCGGGGCAAGCACGAACTGAAAGCCGGTGAGTGGAATCTCCTCGGTCACCAGGCCCTCCGGTCCGCCGTACCGGTAGGGCATCCGTTCCCAGACCGTGGTCGATCCGCCGTCGGCGGTCGCGACGTTGCGGGGATAGCGGAGGTCGGATGGCCTGCCCTCGATCGACGCGTCGAGAGATGTGCGCCGGTCCAGATGAACCTCGTCGTCCAGGGCGATGAACGCCGACCGGAAGGGCCGGCCGTCCAGCGCCCGACTGCGATGCCCTTGACCCCAAGCGTCGGTGATCTCAAGAACGTCGCCTGCACGAAACACCCGCCGCTCCCCGGCTCCGACGACGATCTCAAGCCCGCCCTCGAGAACGAGGACCAGCCTGCGCCTGGGGGCCAAGTGGATATCGAAATCGAACGTGCCCGGTGTCCAGCGAAAGCTTAGCGAGGTGGCGGGAAGCGTGCCCGTCATCCGCATCGCGTCCAGCATCCCGGTGAATGGAATGACCCGGTCCCGGAACACGGTGCGGCCGTCCTCCAGGGTCTCCGTCACGGAAACCGCTATGCCAGCATCCGCCATCCCGCGCGGTCCTCTCTGAGGCAGTCAACCGATAGACCGATAATAATGTGACATTCCCCATTTGGAACGCCTCCATTTATTGCACTGTTGAAAACTCCGTTATTCAATGCAGTTTCCGTTCTCAGCAGCCGTGTACCCGTATTGATCAGCTGTTCCCGAAGACTTGTCAGCGGCCACCGCTCGATGACCTCGGGCGTCGCCGCTGTCCGCAGGAAGTTGGCGAGGTTGCAGGCCAGAGCGTGGAGTTGGAGCCGGAAGGCATTGGCCGCGAAGCGCATGCAGGAGAGACGCGTCCAGGTTGGGGACGGATAAAGCCGACGGTTGGGAACAACTCACCGGGATGGTTCGGATCTCCTCCAGCCTTTCGATGGCCGTCACCGCCCACACCGGCCTCCAGACAGTCCCCCCACCCTTCCTCCTTGTCTCCCCGCCCCCCGCGGCGGTATCACCACCGCGACCTTAACCGACGAGCCGAGGCCCGTGCCGGATCGCCCGCCCCTACCGGCCGCCACCGCGTCGGCCGAGACCCTGCCGACCGCGACCCCGCCGCCCCCGGCCGGCGCGCCGCTGCTGTCGGTGGTCGTCCCGGTGCTGAACGAGCAGGACAACGTCGCCCCGCTGGTCGCCGAGATCCGCGCGGCGCTGGCGCCGGTGTGCGCGGCGCACGGCGGCCACGGGGGCGGCTACGAGATCGTCTACGTCGACGACGGCTCGACCGACCGCACCGCCGAGGTCCTGGCCTCCCTGCGCGCCAGCGTGCCGGAGCTGCGGGTGGTGCGGCATTCCCGGCGCGCCGGGCAGAGTGCGGCGCTGCGCAGCGGTGTCAGGGCGGCGCGCGGCCGGCTGATCGCCACCCTCGACGGCGACCGCCAGAACGACCCGGCCGACATCCCGAAGCTGCTGGAGGTCTGGCAGCGCGCCGACGCCGCCGGGCGAAGCCGGGTGATGGTGACGGGCCACCGGGTGAACCGGCGCGACAGCCCGGCCAAGCGCCGGGCGTCGGGCGTCGCCAACGCCATCCGGCGGGCGCTGCTCGGCGACGACAACCCGGACACCGGCTGCTCGCTGAAGCTGTACGAGCGCGCGCTGTACCTGGCGATGCCGTATTTCGACCACATGCACCGCTACCTGCCGGCGCTGGCCCAGCGCGAGGGGGCGGTGGTCGAGGTGGTGGCGGTCAACCACCGGCCGCGGCCGAGCGGGCAGTCGAAGTACAACAATTTCGGCCGCGCCCTGGTCGGTATCCCGGACCTGGTCGGCGTGATATGGCTCATCCGCCGCGCCCCGCGCGGCCTCGACGTCCACGAAGTGGAGTGAGTCGCCTTGGACATGTTCAAGAACCTGTCCGTGGAGGAGGCGATCATGCTGATCGTCGGCTTCACCGGGCAGGCGCTGTTCACCATGCGCTTCCTGGTGCAGTGGCTGAAGAGCGAGATCAGCCGCAAGAGCGTGATCCCGATCGCGTTCTGGTACTTCTCGCTGGCCGGCGGGGCGACGCTGTTCGTCTACGCGTTCTGGCGGCAGGACCCGGTGTTCATCCTCGGGCAGGGCACCGGCCTGTTCATCTACGCCCGCAACCTCTGGCTCATCCACCGCGAGCGCCGCGAGCAGTCGGACCAGCAGGCCCAACCATCGTGACAGCAGCCGTCGTGCCCACAGCCGTCGTGACCGCAACCGGCGGCGCGGCCCGGAGTTGACCCAGAGCATGCGCGCCCCCCGAATCGTGTCCCTGTTGCCGAGCGCGACCGAGATCGTCGCCGCCCTTGGGCTGACGGAACGTCTGGTCGGGCGCAGCCACGCCTGCGACTACCCGGTCGAGATCGTGCACGTGCCGTCGATGACCCGGCCGCGCGTCGATCCCGCCAAGCCGTCGCGCGGCCTCCACCGCAACGTCCGCAAGCTGATCGAGAAGGCGCTGTCGGTGTTCGAGGTCGACGCCGAGCGGCTGCGCGCCGCCCGCCCGGACGTGATCCTCACCCAGCACCAGTGCGCGACCTGCGCGGTCACCGAGAAGGACCTGGAAGCGGCGCTGGCCGAGTGGACCGGGGCGACGCCGCGCATCGTGTCGCTGGCGCCGACCACGCTGAAGCAGGTCTGGGCCACCTTCGGGGTGGTCGGCGAGACCCTCGACATCCGCTGGGCCGGGCGCGAGCTGGCGGAGCGGGCGCGCGAGCGGGTCGAGGTGATCGCCGAGCGGGTGCCGGCGCTGAAGGACCGCCCGACGATCGCCTGCGTCGAGTGGCTGGACCCGCCGATGATCGCTGGATTCTGGGTGCCGGAGGTGGTGGCCGCCGCCGGCGGCCGGCCGGTGCTGGCGACCGCCGGCGAGCACGCCGCCCCCACCACCCTCGGCAAGATCGCCGAGGCCGGCGCCGACGCCATGATGCTGATGCCGTGCGGCTTCGACCTGCAGCGTACCGTCGCCGAGGGCCGCGACTTCATGGCCCGGCCGTCGATGGCCAAGACCCGCGCCGCCCGCGCCGGCAAGGTCTGGGCGCTGGACGGCAACGCCTACTTCAACCGGCCGGGGCCGCGGCTGGTCACCTCCGTCGAGATCCTCACCGAGATCCTGCACCCCGGCCTGTTCAACGCCGGCTACCAGGGCAGCGGTTGGGAAAAGCTGGTGCCCGACCCGCTGTAGCTGACCCGCTGTAGCCGACCCGCTTAGGCTTGCCAGCGGGTGCAGCCGTCGCAATGATCCCGGCATGACGCACCCCGACCGCTTCCGCCTGCTCGTCACCGGCGCCGCCACCGGCATCGGCGCCGCCCTGGCGCGCCGCCTCGCCCGCCCCGGCCTCGCGGTGCTGCTGCACACAAGGCGCAACGCCGACGGCCTGGCGGCGGTCGCCGACGCGGTGCGCGCCGCCGGCGCCGCCGCCGAGACGATGACCGGCGACTTCGCCGACCGGGCGCTGCCGGCGGCGCTGGTCGGCCGCGCCGCCCAGGCGTTCGGCGGGCTCGACGCCGTCGTCGCCAACGCCGGCTGGGCCGACCGCACGCCGCTGCTGGAGTCCGACCCCGAGGCCATCGACCGGGCCCACGCCGGCATCGCCGGCAGCTTCGTGGCGCTGGCCCGGGCGGCGGCCCCGCATCTGCGGGCGTCGCCGGCCGGCCGGCTGGTGGCGGTGTCGGCGTTCGGCCCGCACGTGTTCCGGCACGGCGTCATGACCTTCCCGGCGACCGCCGCCGCCAAGGCGGCGCTGGAGACCCATGTGCGGGCGCTGGCGTTCGAGCTGGCGGCCGACGCCGTCACCGTCAACGCGGTGGCGCCGGGCTTCATCCAGAAGGATTCCGGCACCCACGCCGCGGTGACGCCGGAGCTGCGCGCCCGGGTCGGCGCCGGCATCCCGATGGGAAGGCTGGGCACGCCGGACGAGGTGGCGGCGGTGATCGGCTTCCTGCTGTCTCGCGACGCCGGCTACGTCACCGGCCAGGTGATCCACGTCAACGGCGGGCTGGTGTAGGCGAAAGCCGGCCGATCGTGCGGCTCCGCGCACGACACCCGTGCGACCCCGCCGCGCTTCCCATTCCCCGGCCGCGAGGGTAGGAACCGGCACCGATTCCACGGAGCCCAAAATCCATGCCCATCGACGCCGACCTCCTCGACCTTCTGCCGAAGGTCGCCGCCCTGCTGTTCACCGGGGCGCTCGCCGGAACCCTGGCCGGCCTGCTCGGCGTCGGCGGCGGCATCGTCATCGTGCCGGTGCTGTTCTACCTGTTCGGCGTGCTCGAACTGGCGCCGGACTCGGCGATGCACGTCGCCGTCGGCACCTCGCTGGCCACCATCATCCCGACCTCGATCGCCTCCATGCGGGCGCATTTCAAGCGCGGCTCGATCGACACCGACCTGCTGAAGGTGTGGGGGATCGCGGCGTTCCTCGGCGCCATCCTGGGCGCGGTGATCTCGGGGTATGTGAAGGGCTCGGTGCTGACCGGGGTGTTCGCGGTGGTCGCCGCGGTGGTCGCGGTCAACATGGCGACGCCGAACGGCCTGCGGGTCGCCGACACCCTGCCCGCCAACCGGTTCGCCAGCGGCCTGATCGGCTACGTCATCGGGACGTTCTCGGTGATGATGGGGATCGGCGGCGGCACCCTGTCGGTACCGGTGCTGTCGGCCTTCAACTTCCCGATCCACCGCGCCGTCGGCACCGCGTCGGCCCTCGGGCTCGCCATCGGCGTGCCGGGCGCCATCGGCTTCGTGATCGCCGGCTGGGCGGTCGAGGACCTGCCGCCGCTGTCGGTCGGCTACGTCAACCTGGTCGGCTTCGTGCTGATCTTCCCGATGTCGGTGCTGATGGCGCCGATCGGGGCCAAGCTGGCGCACTCGCTGAGCCGGATCTGGCTGCGCCGCGCGTTTGCCCTGTTCCTCGGCATCACCTCCTTGCGTATGTTCTACAAGTTGTTGAGCTGACAAGCCGGATCGGAGAATAGGTCATGGCCGCTTCCACCGTCACCGTCGGGGTCATCGGCCTCGGCTCCATGGGCCTCGGGGTCGCCCGGACCCTGTGCCGCGCCGGGTTCGAAACCTGGGGCTTCGACGTCCGCGACGCCTCGGTTCTGGCGCTCGAGGAGGCCGGCGGCCACGCCGCCTCCAGCCCGGCCGACCTCGGCAAGCGGGTCGACGTCGCCATCGTCCTGGTCGCCACCGCCGACCAGGTGCGCACCGTGCTGTTCGGCGAGGCCGGCGCCGCCGGCGCCCTGCACGAGGGCTCGGTGGTGATCGCCAGCGCCACGGTGCCGGCCAGCGTCGCGATCGAGACCGGGTTCCTGCTGTCGGAGCACGGCGTCCTGATGATCGACGGGCCGTTGTCCGGCGGCGTCGTCGGGGCCGAGTCCGGCACCCTGTCGGTGATGGCCTCGGGGCCGGACGCGGCGTTCGACGTCGCCGGCGACGTGCTGGAGGCGATCGCCTCGAAGGTCTATCGGCTCGGCCCGAAGCACGGCGTCGGCTCGACCGTGAAGACCATCAACCAGCTGCTGGCCGGCGTGCACATCGCCGCCTCGGCCGAGGCGATGGCGCTCGGCATCCGCGCCGGCGTCGACCCGGCGACCCTGTACGAGGTGATCTCGAACTCGGCGGGGGCGTCCTGGATGTTCAACAACCGGGTGCCGCACATCCTCGACGGCGACTACGCGCCGAAAAGCGCGGTCGACATCTTCGTCAAGGACCTCGGGATCGTGCTGGAGACCGGCAAGTCCCTGACCTTCCCGCTGCCGCTGTCCGCGACCGCCCACCAGCAGTTCCTGGCGGCGTCGGCCGGCGGCCTCGGCCGGGAGGACGACTCCGCGGTCATCAAGGTGTTCCAGAAGCTGACCGGCATCGAGCTGCCGCCGGAGAAGGGCGGCACGTAGCCGGCCGCCCCCGAGCGCCTTGCACGACCGGTCACCCGGACGCGTACGGGTCGTAGGTCCCGAAGCTCCACAGCCGGCCCTCCAGGTCGCGCACCGAGTACTCGCGGGCGCCGTAGTCGGTGTCGGCCGGCGGGCGCGCCACCTCGGCGCCGGCCGCGGCGGCGCGGGCGTGGTGGGCGTCGACGTCGTCGACCCGGACATAGATGCCGAACGGCTCGGTGCTCCACGGATTGGCCGGGTCCGGCGCCGATTCCGACCCGCACATGATCATGCCGGCGCCCTGGCGGAGCTGGGCGTGGGTGACGCTGTCGCCTTCTCCCGGAACCACCAGGTCCGGCTCGAAGCCGAATGCCCGGCCGAGCCACTCGATGGCGGCGGGCGCGTCGCGGTACTTCACGCAGGGGAAGACGTTGGGGTGGATCTTGGGCATGACCGGTTCCTCGCGGTGTGACGGGATCGCCACCGTAGCGGCCGGCCGTGCGACCGGTCTTGCAAGGATGTAACCGGCGGTCAGCCCTGCAGGGTGGCGCGCTCGAGCGGCCGGCGGCCGGCCAGGAACGCGGACGGGCTGACGCCCGCGAACCGCCCGAAGTCGTTCACGAAGTGTGACTGGTCGGTGTAGCCGCATTCGTAGGCGATGTCGGCCCAGCCGGCGCACAGGCCGCGGTCGTAGAGGTCGATCGCGCGCTGGAAGCGCAGGATCCGGGCGACGGTCTTGGGCGGCAGCCCCAGCTGATCGCGGAACACCGCCGCCAGATGCTTTCGGCTGCAGTCGAGATCCGCCGCCAGCTCGCCGATCGCCAGCCTTCCGCCTGACGCGTTCAGCCGCCGCCAGCCGGCGACGGCAAGGCCCGGCGGGCCTACCGTCTCGCCAAGCCGGCGGGCGATCGCCGCGTCCAGCAGGTCGAAGCGGGCCGGCCAGCCGGGGGCCTCGCGCAGCGCCTCGGCCAGCCGCCGTCCCGACGGACCGAAGGCGTCGTCGACGCCGACCACCCGGTTCGCCAGTTCCGCCATCGGCATCCCCAGCAGCCGCCGGGCGCCGAGCGGCGTCAGGTTGACGTGCAGGCCGCTCTGCGCGCCGACGGTCTCGGTCAGCACCGTGGTGTCGTGCAGCCCGGCTAGGAAGCCGTGCGCGTGGCGGGCCGTGACGGCACCGCCGGCCGGATCCAGGAACCGCAGGGTCGGCGCGAAATCGAAGATCAGCACCACCCCCGGCCACGGCAACTGGGACCGCCGCAGCGGGCCATCGGACCGCTCGCGGTAGCCGGTGTAGTCGAGGACCACGTCGCGCAGGCGCGGGTCCGGGTCGGCCGAGACCATCTCCAACTCGCCGTCCGGGGCGCCGCCGCGCACCACCCGCAACGCCCGCCGCGACGCCGGGTCCGGCCGCCAGCCGTGCACTCCCAGGGTCATGGCGTTCCTCCTAACCCAGCAGGCAGCCGATCCCGTAGCACGACGCGCCGAACAGCTTGACGGTCACCGCCCACCCGAGCAGATCGAGCACCAGCATCAGCGCCGTCACCGGCAGGGCGACGAACATCAGCAGGTAGAGCAGCGCCCAGCCGGTATACCGGCGCGCCGGTATCAGATGGCCATGGACCCGCACGGGCTTCTTGAACAGGGTGATCACCGGCGGAACACTAGCGCCTCTCAGGGGGACAAGGAACACGGATGGCGGCACGGCGGCAGCAACCGCGTCAGCGCCAGCGACGGCGGGCGGACGCTTCGGACTCGACCCCGGCCGGGGTCGCCGGTCCCGGCCTCGGCGGCGTCGAGCCGTTGTGGGGCGGCGGCAGCGAGCGCGACTGGACGAAACTCCTGGCGGCCGCCGGGAGGGCGCCGATCGAGCAGAGCTGGGCTTACGGCGACGCCATCGCCGCGGGCTCGCCTTACCGTCCGGTGCGCGGCGTGTTCCGGCAGGATGGTCGCCCGGTCGCGGTGGTGCAGGCACTGGTGTTGTCGCTGGCCGGCGCCGCCCGCCTGGTGAAGGTGGTGCGCGGGCCGCTGTTCCTCGTTCCCGAGCCCGACCCGGCGCTGCGCGCCACGGTGTTCCGCCTGCTTCGCGACCGCTGGCCCCTGGCGCGGGCGAACGCGCTGTTCTGGACGCCGGAACTGCTGGACGGCGACGACGCCAGCCACCTGATGCGCGGCCTCGGCCTGCGCCGCACGGTGACCGGCTACACCACCGCCTGGCTCGACCTGTCGGCCGGGCCCGAGGCGCTGCGCGCCGCCTTGCATCAGAAATGGCGCAACCAGCTGGTGCGCGCCGAGCGCCAGCGCCTGCGGGTCCGCGACTCCCACGGCGGCCCGGCGCTCGCCTGGCTGGCCGAACGCCACGACCAGCACCGCCGCCGGCGACGCTTCGGCGGCCCTACCGGCGCCTTCGCCGCCGCCCTCGCGATGCTCGCCCCGCGTCCCCAGGACGCGCTGGTGCTGCTGGCCGAGCGCGGCTCGGAGCCGCTGGCCGGCGTGCAGTTCCTGCGCCACGGCGACGCCGCCACCTACTATCTCGCGTGGACCGGGCCGGACGGCCGCGCCGCCCACGCCCACAATCTCCTGCTGTGGGCCGGGATCGAACGCCTCGCCGACGCCGGCGTGCGCTGGCTGGACCTCGGCGGCCTCGACGCCTCGATGCCCGGCGTCACCCGATTCAAGCTCGGCCTCGGAGCCGCGCCGGTGACTCTCGCGGGGACGTGGCTGTAGGGGCGGCTGGCGGGGAGCCCCGAACGGCGAACGGCCCGCAGCGTCGCTCCGGGCCGTTCGGGCATCTCATGTCGCGAGCGGAAGCGCGCTCCCGCTCACCGTCGGGTCAGCGCGGCGCGACCACCATGATCATCTGGCGGCCTTCGAGCTTGGGGTGCGACTCCACCTTGGCAACTTCGCCAAGGTCGTCCTGCACCCGCTTCAGCACGTCCAGGCCAATCTCCTGGTGCGCCATCTCGCGACCCCGGAAACGCATGGTCAGCTTGACCTTGTCGCCTTCCTCGAGGAACCGGTTCACGGCCCGCATCTTGGTCTGGTAATCGTGATCGTCGATGTTCGGGCGCATCTTGATCTCTTTGACCTCGATGACCTTCTGCTTCTTCTTGGCCTCGTTCTTCTTCTTCTGGGCTTCGTACTTGAACTTCCCGAAGTCAAGGATCTTGCAGACCGGCGGATCGGCGTTCGGCGACACCTCGACCAGATCGAGGCCGAACTGCTCAGCCTGCGCGAGCGCCTCGTGCAGGCTCAACACGCCGATCATCTCGCCGTCGGGGCCGACACAGCGAACGCTGCGCACGTTGATTTCACGGTTGACGCGCGGACCGTCCTTGGACGGCGGCGCGGCGTTGAAGGGGGGTCTGGCTATGGGGTCGTCTCCTTATGATGGTTACGCCTGTCCGCTCGGCGGAGAAGCCTCGATCTTGAGTCTATGAACGGCGTCGGTCAAGGCAAGCACTTCCTGCGCCTGACCGCCGAGCCGCCGGACGGCGACGCTGCGCGCCTCGGCCTCGCGGGCGCCGACCACCAGGATGGCCGGGACCTTGGCCTCGGAATGCTCGCGGATCTTGTAGTTGATCTTCTCGTTGCGGCGGTCCATCGCGACACGCAGCCCGGCCGCCTTGCAGGCCGCCGCGACCTCGGCGGCGTAGCCGTCGGCGTCGTTGGTGATGGTGGCGACCACCACCTGCAGCGGCGACAGCCACAGCGGGAACCGCCCGGCGTGCTGCTCGATCAGGATGCCGATCCAGCGCTCCATCGAGCCGAAGATCGCCCGGTGCAGCATGACCGGGCGGTGCCGCGCGCCGTCCTCGCCGACGTACTCGGCGTCGAGCCGCTCCGGCAGCACGAAGTCGACCTGCAGGGTGCCGCACTGCCAGTCGCGGCCGATGGCGTCGCGCAGCACGAACTCCAGCTTCGGGCCGTAGAACGCGCCCTCGCCCGGGTTCAGCGTGGTCTCCAGCCCGGCGGCGTCGCAGGCCGCCCGCAGCGCCCCCTCGGCACGGTCCCACACCGCGTCCTCGCCGGCCCTGACCGGTGGCCGGTCGGAGAACTTGATCCGGACGTCCTCGAAGCCGAAGTCGCGGTAGACGCTCTTCAGCAGGTCGCAGAACCGGATGCTCTCCGAGGTGATCTGGTCCTCGGTGCAGAAGATGTGGGCGTCGTCCTGGGTGAAGGCGCGCACCCGCATGATGCCGTGCAGCGCGCCCGACGGCTCGTTGCGGTGGCAGGCGCCGAACTCGGCGAGCCGCAGCGGCAGGTCGCGGTACGACTTCAGACCCTGCTTGTAGACCTGGACGTGGCCCGGGCAGTTCATCGGCTTCAGCGCCAGCACCTTGTCGTCGTCGGCGTTGGCCGTGAACATGTTCTCGCGGAACTTCTCCCAGTGCCCCGAGGCCTCCCACAGCGCCCGGTCGATTAACTGCGGCGTCTTGATCTCGCGGTAGCCGCCCTCGTCGAGCCGGTTGCGGATGTAGGTCTCTATCACCCGGTACAGGGTCCAACCCTTGGGGTGCCAGAACACCGAGCCGACCGCCTCCTCCTGGACGTGGAACAAGTCGAGCTCGCGCCCGAGCCGGCGATGGTCGCGCTTCTCGGCCTCCTCCAGCATGTGCAGGTAGGCGTCGAGCTGCTTCTGGTCGGCGAAGGCCGTTCCGTAGATGCGCTGCAGCATCGGCTTGCTGCTGTCGCCGCGCCAGTAGGCGCCCGCCACCTTCATCAGCTTGAAGGCGTGCCCGACGCCCTTGGTCGACGGCCCGTGCGGCCCGCGGCACAGGTCGAGGAAGCCGCCCTGGCGGTAGAAGCTGATGATCTCGCCCTCGGGGATCGCCTCGGCCAGCTCGACCTTGAAGGGCTCGTTGGTCACCTTGTAGTGGGCGACCGCCTGGTCGCGGGTCCACTCCTCGCGCACGATGCGCTCGTCGCGGTCGACGATGTCTTGCATGCGCTTCTCGATCGTCTCGAGATCGTCCGGGGTGAACGGCGTGGCGCGGTGAAAGTCGTAATAGAAGCCGTTCTCGATCGACGGGCCGATCGTGACCTGGGCGTCCGGGTACAGTTCCAGCACGGCCTCGGCCAGGACGTGGGCACAGTCGTGGCGGATGTGCTCGAGCGCCGCCTCGTCCTTGCGGGTCACCAGCGCCAGCTGGGCGTCGCGGTCGATCGGGCGGTCGAGGTCGACGAAGTGGCCGTCGACCTTGGCGACGAAGGCCGCCTTGGCGAGGCCCGGGCCGATGTCGGCGGCGACCTCGGCGGGCGTCACCGGCTCGGGATAGGAACGGACGGAACCGTCGGGAAGCGTGATGGCGGGCATGGCGTGTCTCGACTCGGTGCGTTGAACTGACAGGAGGCCGATCGGCCCGGCGGTTGCCGGCCCGGATAAAGGATGCCGCCTCAGACGGTGTTCGTCCGAGACGGCCGGCTAGTCAGTTCACGCGAGCGGCGCATCGGTTCGCCTGCAATGGTCTTCGACGGCGGTTACTTAACGCGCCAGCGCCGGCCCCGCAAGGGCGGCGTCCGGGCTGCACCCGGCCACGGCTGTCACCGGCCAACCCCCGTCGCGCCATGGCCCCCGGCTCGGCCGCGCGATGCGCGCCCGTCCGGGGTGATGGGTGGACGGCCCCCTGACGGCATCAAGGGTGCCATGCTGGGTGTGAAGCATCCAACAGAGGAGACCGTCCGTGGGACAGGCTATCCGGTTTGGGATCGA
>Ga0208414_1000087_pt1 | contig 101097 bp, 94 predicted proteins | sample AntAceMetag02UKE_FD_184770 | JGI IMG/M metagenome (GOLD analysis project Ga0208414, IMG submission 184770) | Saline lake microbial communities from Ace Lake, Antarctica - Antarctic Ace Lake Metagenome 02UKE (SPAdes) (version 2) | ecosystem: Environmental > Aquatic > Non-marine Saline and... | reverse complement strand
TCGTGCGCGACATGTTAGAGGATGCCGACGATTTAGCCATTGTTCAAGGCGTAGTTGGTTTGGCTAAGGCATTCCAGCGTGAAGTGATTGCCGAGGGAGTAGAGACTATTGCTCATGGCATAGCACTATTGAAACTGGGTTGTGAGTTGGCGCAAGGTTATGGTATTGCTCGGCCGATGCCTGCTGATGAAATTCCAGAATGGGTATCTAGCTGGAAAGTGGATGATACTTGGAAGGCATTTAAACTTATTTGCGGCTAATCAAATAAATCGTAAGTTGCACAGTAGCTTTTTGTAATGGATCAGATGAGCTCATAGCAATCATTAAGGCTATATAACGCCGTTAAACTTGCAACTGATAATAGTGGCTTAAACAAACCTCTCTAGTTGCCCTCTATAGGCTTTTGGCCTGCATCAATCATATAAATAGCTTGATGACCATTCTAAAAAAGGAAGGCTAAAACGCGGTTTCATTAAGCTTATTTGGAGCGTTACTATGACCACACTTTATGAAAACCATACGACACAAGATAAACTGACCCCTATCTTACAGTAGTGGCGAGCTCGACCTTATACTATTTAGATACTAAGTTTGAGGTAGTCAAAAATGATTATATCGATGGTGGCAGCCTCTATTCTTTAAAGCATCTGAGATTCATTAATGTGATATTAATACTTGGTTTAATTCTCTAAATAACTTCTCTGGAACTGACAACAAGGCTATATTGATCGGTCATCTGATGGATCTATACGATAGTGAGGTAGTCATCAAACGTCATTGTGAGGTCATGCCCTTTAGCGGTGAAATGGCTGACTGTGCTTTTGAGATTGTAGTAGCTGTATACTCATTGGATCAACTACCTGAACTAATCCGTAACCACATTGACCGACAGCATAGCCAGAGACATGGAATTAAACATCGAGGTTTCTGAGCTATACAGAAATGTCTGGGTAGTGAATTGTCACGAGTTTAATTTATTGATACTAATGATGAATACCCATTTCGGGTATCCATCAGAATTCCTTACAGTCATTGCTTATCATTCAAGTTGTATCAGTAAGTAGATGCTAGTGGCTAAGCTTAGAGGCTTCCACCAACACAAATATCTGTAGCAGTTGATTGTTGTCAACGTTGGATTTGGGCAAATTAGCCGGCGTTCACATCAGCATCAGAAATTAATTATTCCACCCCATAGTAACTTCAGAAAAGGATCAAATGAAATATTTAAAGTGTAAAGACTCTTTACACTTTGCTTTTAAATTGTCAGTAAATTTTACACTTTGACTTATTGATACTTTTAATTATTTTTCAATTTATTGTTTTTATTCAATTTTTGGCCCAAATCATGTTTTATATCTATTAATACTAACCTAAAAGAAAAAAACATGGAAAAATTAAAATACAAGCATTTAGTGTTGTTTGTTATATCAATGGTTTTTAGTTTCAATGCTAATGCGGACTATCAACCGAATGAGGATGAGGTGGTTGTGGAGGTTCCCGAACCTTCCATTATCGCTCTATTTGGAATCGGGCTAGTGGGTCTAGGTTTCGCGCGTCGAAGAGCCCGTCAAGCTTAATATACGGAAACTTTACGGAAGCCCATAGCTGCCAACGAGTTACATGTAATCCCAAAGAAAAAGCCATCTCATTGGAGGTGGTTTTTTTATGCGTGAACGATAGTTTTAACCTGCGAGTTCAACTGGTCACCTCAACATTAAATTCTAAAAGAAAGCGTGCCTGCTATGAAATACAGAATCCGTACATTTACATCGATGAATAATAATCTGTGATGCGTAATCAATGGCAAAAGGGTTTTCATATAGCTTCATATGCAGACTTTTTCGTTCTGGACAGCTTATGGCAAATTTAACAGTTTTGAACATCTATTTTTGATAGCTATCAGATTTATTAGGTGAAAAGAGTTTTTATTCACGATGGGTGATTACGTAAATACGTCGAAATTAACTTTTTTCAGGTCTGACATAATATCAATAAACATAAATATTCCGATGATAATGCATATTTTTTAAGCTTCAAAATGTAAGTATTTCCTTTTAAAATCAATTGTTTTTCTTATATAATAGTTATAAATCTAAGGGTTTCTATATTTGATTGTTTGGCAGAGGGTTTGCATTATTTGTAGAACATTTTTCTTTGAGTGCCGTTAATCTAACTTTTTAAAATTACTACCGATAAACAACAGGGCCCAACTTGTTTCAAGACTTCCTCATTAAATTACTGGTTAATACCCGAACAAGATATTTGATTGTTTTGATATTGCTGTCGTTATTGGCTTACCAATGCTCTATTCTATTTTGGAGTCTCTACCCTGTTTCATCGAGTGGTTTTTTTGCGCACCAGACTGAGGTTATAAGCGTTAGTCAGTCGACTATCCAAGCGCCAAGTTATCTCAAAAAGGCGGAGTTAATAAAGCAGGTTTTTTTGTTTGGCCAACCTGCAGCGGACAATGTTAAGTTAGTTGAATCAGCGTTAGCTCCAGAGACGCAATTAAAATATAAATTGCGTGGTATTTATTTTTCAGAAATTATTGAGAAATCCAGCGCAATCATTGAAGTTGAAGTTAATGACAGCCAGTTATATCGTATCAATGATGCATTAGCTGATAACGTTTTGGTTGCAGCGATAGAAAAAGAACATATCTTGATCAACCGATACGGTAAGATCGAAAGATTAAATTTAGAAAAGCCAGCTATTATAGATGCTCAACAACTTGTCAATGCTAGAGCAGTTGATAGTATAACTGCAGAGGCAAGTAGAGATTTATTACGAAACTATCGCCAAACCTATGTCAGTAACCCGATGGCTTTAGCGCAGCGATTTCAGTCGATACCTGTTCAGCAAAACGGTAAAAACATTGGTTTTAAATTAAAAGGGCTAAAAGGAGAGAGTTTACTTGGGAAATTAAATTTTCAAGATTCAGATATTTTTACCAAAATTAATGGAATCGGTCTTGATAAACCTTTTCAGGCTTTGGATGCATTAAAGTCTTTAACAACAGCCGATAATGTCACTGTTACAATTCTCAGAAATGGGCGTGAACAAACATTAGATTTTAGTCTTTAGAGCTGCACGGACCTATATGAAAAATACTTCACCTATTATTAATCGTATCCTTCGGGTCATGCTCCTATGTTGGTTGTTTGTATTTCAAACTGTTCAAGCGGAGGAGGTTACGCTTAACTTTAGTAATGCTGACTTAGTTGCAGTTATCAATAGTGTTTCTCAAATTACGGGGAAAAATTTCATTATTGATCCTCGTGTAAAAGGCAAGATAACGGTTGTCTCAGCAAAGCCACTTAATAAAGATGAAGTTTATAATGTTTTCTTATCAATCTTGCAGGTCCATGGTTTTGCGACGGTAGAAACTAAAAATGCGATTAAAATAATTCCGGATGCGACAGCCAAACAAAATGCGACCCCAGTGACTAATTTAAACAGTAGTCCTGATGATCAATTGATTACCCGAGTATTAAAAATTGAGTACATTAACTCTGCTGAACTAGTGCCTATTCTCAGACCTTTGGTGGCTCAGCAGGGGCATCTTGCTGCTTATGCCACTACGAATATGCTGATTATTTCTGATAGAGCAGCCAACATTCGCCGCATGGAACGAATCGTGTCTGAAATGGATAAGGAATCTGATTCAGATATAGAAGTAATTAAACTAAAGCACGCATTTTCAGCCGAGGTGGTTAGGTTGTTAGCCAGCCTTAGCACTGCCTCACCCGAACAAAAAGGGGGGAGTTCTAGCGCAGTCAAATTTACTGCAGATGAGAGAACTAATAGCGTTTTACTGAGTGGTGAAAAATCGAGCCGGTTAAAATACCGAGCGATTATTTCTGACCTTGATTCCCCTATTGCATCATCGGGTAATACGCATGTGGTTTATTTACGATATGCCGATGCAAAAAACATAGCTACTATCCTAGATAGTGTTGGCAAAGAAGTCATTAAAGCAGACGCTATAAGCACAGGAAGTACCGCAGCAGGGAAAAAAGTTGAGGCTGTCAGTATTCAAGCTGATGAAACGTCAAATGCACTGGTTATTACCGCACCTGCCTCAGTATTTCCGTCATTGCGTTCAGTTATACAACAACTGGATATTCGTCGTGCGCAGGTTCATATCGAGGCGATTATTGCCGAGGTATCACTCGACACCGCGAATGAGTTAGGTGTCCAATGGTTAATCGATGGCAGTGGTAAAGGCAATCCAGCTTTTTCTAGTCAGCTGCCCGGCACTGGTCCAAGCCTGGCGGCTACTGCGGTTGGCGTCACTACTGGATTACCTGCAGCTATCCCTGATGGACTTTCTTTAGCTTTAGGAAGCGTCAAGGCAAGTAACAGCCTTAACTTTGTTACTTTGATAAGGGCATTAAACACTGATACAGAAACCAACTTGCTATCTACACCATCAATTGTGACCTTAGATAATCAAGAAGCTTCTATCATTGTTGGACAAAATGTACCCTTTGTAACGGGCTCATCAACCAGTTTAGGTACTAATGGTACTAGTAATCCATTTCAAACCATAGAGCGTCAGGATATAGGAACCACCTTAAAGGTTAAACCTCAAATTAACGAGGGCAACACAATTACACTTGATATAGACCAGGAAGTCTCGATTATTAGTCAGGCAGCGACCAGTGCTGTTGACTTAGTGACTAATAAACGTGCTATCAAAACTGCGGTTCAGCTTGAAGATGGTCAGTTATTAGTGCTGGGTGGCTTAATAGATGACACTGTTATTAAGGTTGAACAAAAAATACCTTTTTTAGGAGATATTCCTATTGTTGGCGCTTTGTTTCGTTCGAACAGCACTCGTAGAGTAAAGCAAAACTTACTTGTTTTTATCCGTGCAACGATTATCCGTGATCCGGAGCTGGCTCGTGACTTAAGTCAGAAAAAGTATAATTTTATGCGAGATATCCAGTTGCAGAATATTCCCCAGGATGAGGATGCGAGCTCAAAACCTGTGTTAGGCGCTTACCAGTAATAAACCCCTAATGACCTCCTTATAGTAAACTAGGCCATGGCATCTATAAACGAATTACCCTATTCCTTTTGTAAGCGGTTCGGCATTGTGTCTGATCAGCCTGATACGAAAGGGCTCATTAATCTGACAACCCGACATAACACTTCATTTGATTCCATTATCGAGGCTCAGAGAATTCTGGGCATGGTTGGGCATGTTACAGCCGAAAGTGATCAAGAGTTCAATCGTCGTTTAAGTCTTCACTTTGAAAATAATCGAGAAACATCACTCACCGAAGCGCAAAAAATTGGTGGTGACTTAAATCTTGACGATGTTGCCCGTGAACTATCTGAGCCGGAAGATTTACTCGAAAGTGACGATGATGCGCCCATTATTCGACTGATTAATGCACTTATTACCGAAGCCATTAAAGAGAACGCCTCTGATATCCACGTTGAGCCGTTTGAATCAAGGCTGTCTATACGATTCAGAGTCGATGGTGTATTGCGTGAGGTACTTGAACCACCCCGTCAAATTTCTAGTCTTCTCTGTTCTAGAATTAAGGTCATGGCACAGCTCGATATTGCAGAAAAACGCTTGCCACAAGATGGTCGTATATCGCTCAAAGTTGCTAATAGGCCAGTCGATATTCGGGTTTCAACTCTGCCTTCGGGTCATGGTGAACGAGTGGTAATGCGTATTCTTGACAAGCAGGCCGGTCGACTCGACCTACAGCACCTCGGTATGGATGATATTGTGCGTAAGCGCCTCTCGGTCATGATTGAAAAGCCCCATGGGATTATTTTGGTTACAGGTCCAACCGGGTCAGGTAAGACAACCACCCTGTATTCAATACTGTCAGCGCTCAATGATTCAACTCGAAACATTTTGACCGTTGAAGACCCAGTTGAATACGATTTAGATGGTATTGGCCAAACTCCGGTTAATACTAAAGTTAATATGACTTTTGCGAAAGGATTGAGAGCCATATTAAGGCAAGACCCTGACGTAGTCATGGTTGGAGAAATTCGAGACAGCGAAACGGCTCAAATAGCGGTGCAAGCCAGTCTGACAGGACATCTTGTTTTATCAACCCTACATACTAATTCAGCAGTTGGAGCCATTACCCGATTACAGGATATGGGCGTAGAACCTTTTTTACTTTCTTCAACTTTATTAGGCGTTGTATCACAGCGATTGGTGCGCAATATTTGCGACCACTGCAAGTCAGAAATGACGCTCGGTGAAGATGACAGAGCAAAGTATGGTATCGAACCTAAAGACGTCATTTTTCAACCAGTAGGTTGCCCTAAATGTTTGCAAACGGGTTATAAAGGGCGATCTGGTATTTATGAAGTTATCGACGTTGACGATGTGTTGGCTGGGAAAATACACGATGGTAAAAGTCAGGCTGAAATTGAACGTTATAGTCGGACTAAAAGCCATAGTCTTCGGGATGATGGTATTCGTCGAGTGATTGAAGGCAGCACAACACTCGATGAAGTGTTTCGGGTGACGCGTGACAACCTTCAATAAAGTGAGTTTTTGTTTTAGTCATAATGAATCCCTATTAAATGCTCGCCTATCATGAGTGCATTCGAATATCAGGCAGTTGATGTAAAAGGTAACAATAAAAAGGGTTTGATCGAAGCTGATACCGCTAGGCAAGCCCGATCGCAGTTACGTGGCATGGGTTTAATGCCGGTTGACGTTAGTGAAGTATCAAACGCTACGACTGAAGGCAAAACCCGCCTCAAAAAAGACAAACTCAACGTTGCTACTGTCGCTCTTATTACTCGTCAGCTGGCAACGCTGATTGGTGCAGGACAACCGATTGAGTCAGCCTATAACTCGGTATCTCAACAAACAACAAAAGACGTTGGCAAGCGCGTTCTTTTATCTGTTCGCACAAAGGTTCTCGAGGGCTACCCATTATCTGAAGCGTTACGTGACTATCCGCGTATTTTTGATTCGATGTACTGCGCCTCGGTACATGCAGGCGAGCAATCTGGGTTGCTCGATGTCGTCATGGAACGGCTGGCCGACTACATGGAAGCCCGGCAGGATTTGCAGCGTAAAACTGGCTTGGCTCTTATCTACCCCATATTATTAAGCGTTGTAGCCTTTGCGCTGGTGACTGGGTTACTCACTTTTGTCGTGCCGCAAATTGTTCAGGTATTTGAGGGTTTTGATCAGGAGCTGCCTATTTTAACGCAATGGTTGATTCAGTTATCCGAGTTTTTTAAGCAGTACGGTGTCTACCTTATTGGGGGTGTTGTGCTGACATGTATCGTTATGAGTCAACTCATGAAGCTACCTTGGATGCGCCTGTTACGGGACCAATTTTTACTTAAAGTACCAATGGTTCGCTTTTTGGTAAGGCTCGCTAATACCGCTCGTTATACCCGAACCATGAGTATTTTGGTGTCTAGTGGCGTCACCGCGTTGGATTCGATGCGAATCTCTACTGAAGTGATTTCCAACCAACCGATGAAAAATGCAGTTATCAAAGCGGCCGACAAGGTGAGGGAAGGTGAACATATCTCGGTTGCACTAAAACAAACGACTTATTTTAGCCCTCTAGTACTCCAATTGATCGCAAACGGTGAGTCCAGTGGTAAATTGGGCGACATGCTCGAAAGGTCTGCTAAAGCGGAAGAAACTGAATTTGCGAGCATTACTGCTTTGTTCGTCGGACTCTTCGAGCCAGCGATGATTTTATTTATGGGCATGGTAGTTATGATCATTGTATTAGCGATCTTGTTGCCTATATTTGATATGAATGACCTTGTTCAATAAAAACATGTCCAATAACAATGTCATCAATCAGTATTTTGGTGTTCCAACCCGTTGGTGGTCTGTACTGGCAAGCCTGTTGGTCATGGTTTGTTTGCAAGTAGTCGATAGCCAAAGCTTCAGGTTTCAACATGACTGGGTCGAACAATCAGAGTTTTGGCGCGTTATAACTGCACACTGGATTCATTTTAACTGGCAGCATTTATTGTTAAATGGCTTGGGTTTAGTGTTATGTGTTGGAATTACACGACCCACTTGGTCGATAGGTCGCTGGGTTGTTTATAATTTATTGTTAGCGGTTGGCATATCTGTGCTATTCACTTGGTTAAATCCTGGGCTAGATTGGTACGTTGGCTACTCGGGAGTTTTATTCGGCGTGTTTTTACTGGCTGCCATTGAGTTATTTAAAACAGAGCGCATCATGGCTTTATTACTGGGCTTGGGTGTGTGTAGCAAGGTCGTGTTAGAACAAATGAGCCCAATGACAGTCACAACCAGTGATATTATTGGAATGCCAGTCGTATTGATGCTCATCTTTATGGGATATTGCTCGCTTTTCTAATTGCTCTGGCATTTGCACTTGGCAACCAAGTTTATACAATAGTTAAAAAGTATAGCCAAACAATAGCACCCAATAAGCAAAATTGAACGATAACGTCAATTTTGCGGATAGTCCTTATCAAGTATGGAAATTAAATCAGTATGAATATATCTAAACAACAAAGCGGCTTCACACTACTCGAGATAATTGTGGTGGTAACAATAATTGCGGTACTAGCCGCTTATATTGCGCCTAAGGTATCTGGTCGTGCTGATGATGCGCGAGTAGCTAAAACAAAAAGTGATATCCGTGTGTTGGAATCATCTTTGGAATTGTATAAGCTCGACAATTTTGTATATCCCACGACGGAACAGGGTCTTGAGTCTTTATCGGCAAAACCTGATGGCTCTGAGTTACCGCATTGGCGTAAGGGTGGCTACATTAAAAAACTTAGCAACGACCCTTGGGGTAACGCATACATATACCTTCAGCCTGGGACACACGCAGAATTTGATATCATGTCTTTAGGTGCTGATTCGACTGAGGGTGGAGAAGACTCAGCTGCTGATATCGGAAACTGGAACCTTGACTCTTAATCAATCTTATTCCAGACATCACAGTGGCTTCACATTATGGGAAATGCTCATAGTCGTCATTATTATCACGGTATCAACCAGTGTGATTTTACTATCGACCAGTTTGGGACGCGATTCTGATGATTTAAAGGTGCTGGGTTCTGATATGAGTAAGTTAATACAATTACTCTATCAGGAGGCTATTTTTGAAAACCGGAATTTTGCAATCTCTCTCAATCACGATGGCTATCAGGTGCTTGAATATAATGGTCAATCATGGGATAAGTCAGGACAATCGTTGTTTCGAAAAATCAAACTGAACGAGGTTCAAGTTTCGACACTAGTAGTCGAAAGTCTGGTGGTTAAATCGGTAGATAAAGAAGCATTGATCCCCCATATTTTAATCCTAGCCAGCGGTGAAATGAGCCCTTTTGAATGGACAATTAACGACGAAGCAACCCAAAGCTCCATAACTCTTATGGGTGACCTCCTTGGAAAGGTTCAAATGGAAGGTCCTACACCTCAACTCTAATGATGCAAATTTAGTAGTGTGGCGTTTCTAATGAAAAATTTTAAAGCATTTACTCTGCTTGAAGTGATGGTAGCACTGGTTGTCATCTCAGTGACCATGGGAGCCATTATTACTAGTGCAGGAAGCTCGACAGCCGTTGCGTCAAGGTTGAAAGAAAAGACAGTGGCGAATTGGGTTGCTCAAAATCAAATCGCTTTGTATCGGGCGAAAAATATTTGGACGACGAGCACATCGAGTCAAAATGGCAAGGTCGAGATGCTGGATGTCGAGTGGCACTGGCGAATGAAAATTAATAAAACAGATGATCCTTCACTGCACAAAATAGAGGTTGAAGTCTATCTGGTCGATGATGATGTTATTTCTAGTGCTACTGGATTTGTAGCCAAGCTTTGAACTGCATAGGCAGACAAAAAAGGCATCAATATCAAGGTTTCACCTTGATAGAAATGGTAATTGCGGTCGCCATCTTTGCAGTGATGATGGTAATTGCATTCCCAGGCTTAAAACACATTGCGAAAGTAGGCGATCAGGTGGGTCAATCGAATCGTCGACTTTCGGAGTTACAGTTTGCGTTAACGTATCTTAACCGCGATTGGATGCAGGTATCGTCGAGAAAAATTCTTGATCAATATGGTGACGTAAAACCTCATATTATAATTGAAGATAACAGTATCAGCTTCACTCATAGTGGCTGGAGTAACTTTTTGCAACAAAAGCGAAGTGAATTGCAACGTGTACAGTATCTAGTAAAGGAAAACCAGCTGATAAGACAGTATTGGACTTCGTTGGATCAAATGATCGCCGAAGAACCTATTGCAACCGTTTTGATTGATGATATCGATTCCTTTAGCGTGCACTTTATAGATAGTTCTGAACAGGCAATAGAACGATGGCCGCTGGATGAGCAAGACGAGCAGCGAGTCAATAAGCCGATTGCATTAAGAGTCGACATCGATGTGAAAAATTTTGGTCAGGTACATCGCCTAATGGAGATACCTGAAGGTGTCTTATAGCCGCATGCGCCAACCAAAATTATCCCCATCATCACAAGAGGGTATCGTGCTACTGGCCGCTATCTTGGTGGTGATGGTTGCGTCCGCTATTATTGTTTCGATAACCCATGAAGAAGCATTTTCGATTCGTAAAACGGGTCGAATACAAGTGTTAGAACGGGCAAATTCTTATGCTTTTGGCTTAGAGGATTGGGCCAGAGTTCTACTGGTTAGGGATAGTAAGGAATCTGATACAGATCACTTAGCTGAAAACTGGGCAATTGGTATTCCTAGGTTACCGATCGAAGGTGGTTTTTTAAGTGGTTATTTGGAAGACGAGCAGGCAAAATTTAATATTAATAATCTGTTGGGGTCAGAAGAATCAGTCAAACGTTTTCAACGTCTGTGCGATAATCTTGAAATTGAAACAACGTTTATCGATCCTTTACTGGACTGGATGGATGAAGACTTTGATATCCGTTACCCCGATGGGGTCGAAGATCAATACGAAACTTATCGAGTCGCTAATCGTCCGCTGTCGGATAAAAGTGAGTTAATGTTAATAAAGAATATGACTGCAGATATGTATCAAAAACTATTGCCCCACATCACCACTTTGCCTGCGCCAACAAATATCAATGTCAACACGTTGACCGATCAAGTTTTTTTATCATTGGGTGAAGGCCTTAATTTAGACCAATATCTTGCAGAACGTGCAAAACAAAATTTCAAAGACATTCCCTCTTTTATCGAACGCTTGCAGTTGACCATTCCCATTACTGGCTTATCTGTTTCAACAGATTATTTTTATGCCCATGGCACGGTGGTGCAGGGTGATCAGTCCGTCAATTTTAATAGTCTCATTCATCGGGATAGCAATGACAAAACGATGATACTCAACCGTACCATGGGGCGTTTGTAATGCCTGAATTAATTATACGCTTTCATGACGAAGCTTTAGATGCTTTTGACTGGTTGGTGTGCCAAGAGTCTGAGGTGTCGCAGACTGTTCAATGGCGTTCTGGGTCTGAATCTGATTTAGGCGAATTGACATCAAGTCAAGATACATCCGTTGTATTGGCTATTCCTCAACATTGTGCTTTGATGACGCATTTTGATTTACCCAAAAAGGCATCGCGTCAAATTCTGTCATCGATTGAATTTCAAATTGAAGACCAGCTAGGTGACGATATAGATCGTCAGCACTTTGCTACTGGTAACATAGCGAACAACTCAGTTCCAATAGTGGTGATTAAAAAGTCAATTATGCAACGCTGTCAGGCTTTGCAGAAAAAATTTAATATGACCATATCAAAAATAATACCCGAGCTTTTTCTCTGTCCGTGGTCAGGTAAGGCGGGTGATATATCTGTGCTAGAAAGTCAGGATAGTATGATACTTCGCTTTGGTCATTATCAGGGATTTAAGTGTCAATCGACATTACTGAAATCCATGTTAGATCAACTCAATCGAAAGCACCCCATTGAACGGGTGAATTATTTTTATCCTGAAAATGAGGCTTACGAGGCAATCAAAGTTGAAGGCTATGAAAGCCAACAGTCTAATCCGACCATTAATCATCTAGACGACCCAAAAACAACGAATTTTGATTTGAGGCAACGAGAGTTTATACGATCATCGGTTTGGGGTGGGGTAGTGAAGCTGTGGAAGTGGGTAGCTGTCCTATTGGTCACATTTCTGATAATTTTTTTCTACAATAAACTAGCTCACTTAGATGAATTAGAAGATCAATTAGCTGATATAAGGCTTAGTCAATACGAAGTAGTAAAAGCTTATTTACCCTTAGGTACATCGAAAAATGATAACCTAAAAAAGAAATTGATCGAGCTAATCAAACAAAGTAACGCTAACGCCAGTGATAAAGACTTTCTATCTCAATTGGTGATTTTTACTAAAGCGAAGCAGAAATATAGCTCGGTAATCATTACTCAAATCAATTTCCAGAAATTGCGTTTAAGTATTGATATAAATAGTACCAAACTCAATGATGTAGAAGCGCTGGTAAAAACTTTAGAATTATCAACTTTAACTGTGAAATTAGAAAACCTAACCATTAAGCCAGAATTTATTTCTGGTCGTCTCGTATTGGGAAATTAATCGAATGCTCAGTTATTTATCGAAGTTAAGCATGAGAGAAAAGCTGATTCTCATGTTGGCGTTCATAGTCCTTAGTGTTTTATCTATTGATGGACTTGTGATTGTGCCATATCAGCAAAATTCAGTTCGCGTAACCGAAGAAATTGATCAGGCAAAAAGTGATTTGCTTTGGATGCAAAGCGAGGTTCAACGTTTGCCTGTGAATAACGAGATACAAAATAAAGTGAGTTTTAACGGGTCTCTCGCAAATCTAATCAATCAAGCTGTTGCTAGTCAACAGCTTAAAACCTATCTGACTCAAATGACCCCAATAGGTGAGAGCGAAATTAGGATTCGCTATTCGGCTATCGACTTTAATCAATTGATTGCGTTTATTGCCTCACTTAAAGAGCGTGGCCTGATTATTAAAGACCTGCGCATCAATAGTACCAGTGACATTGCAACAGTTGATTCTACTGTTGTATTCAAAAAGCCGGCGTAGATCAATGATGAAACCCCTTTGGAAACCAGCACTATTTTTTGTTTTTTTGTTGGCAATTTTGCTGGCTGTTAACCTGCCTGTTGGTCTAATTCTTAATCAAGTGGCCCTGCCGAATGGTATTAAACTGAATGACGTAAAAGGTCAGATAACATCTGGTCATATTGCTGTTGTCGATGTTAATAATTTTCCTATTCGTGATATCAATTACGAGGCAGATTTATCCTGCCTGCTATCGCTCCATGTTTGTTACCAAATCAATTACCAAAATGGTAAAGCCACTATTTCCTTCAACCCTTTGACCAGTAAAACAGAAATTAAACAGTTGGATGTTGAATATTCGTTGGCAGAACTGTCACCCTTAATGAGTCAACTGTTGTTCAAACCTAAGGGTGAAATCAACCTCAAGTTTAATCAGATCAATATTCACCATAACAATGTTAATCAAATTAAAATGGGTCATGTTGATGGTCTGGTCCTGTGGCGCAACGCGGGTGTAGTAGGAGAGGATATCAACTTAGGTGACTATCAATTTGAAGTTGCAAGTGAAGACAACAGCTATCGATTTAAATTAACCGATAAGCAGGCCTTATTGGGTATGGATGGAACCGGTAGGCTTAAATCGAATGGTGAATACTTGCTCGATATTAAAATAAAGGCTGACTCCGGTCTAGATAACAATATCAAGAGTATGCTGACCTTAGCCGCGAAAAAGAAAGGGCTAAATGAATATGTCATTTATCGACAGGGTCAGCTACCACCTCACTTGGCTCGGCAATTATTATTTTCTGATACGTTATAAATTAGTGATAACGCAGCTGACTAAACAAGATTTCGATTGATTAAATAATAAAGAACACTAATCTGGTCTTCACCTAATGTTGCAGATTGTTATAAAATTCGGTTTCTGCTATCGTTTCGTCCCAGCCGAGCTTCACAGCTTCATATTCCTCTGACGTATTTTTAACCTATGAGTCGTTTCATTTTTATTACTGGTGGTGTTGTTTCATCGCTGGGTAAAGGCATTGCATCTGCATCATTAGCAGCCATTCTTCAGGCACGAGGATTGAGTGTTAATATGCTAAAACTCGACCCTTATCTCAATGTTGATCCGGGCACAATGAGTCCATTTCAACATGGGGAGGTATACGTTACCGATGATGGTGCCGAAACTGATTTGGATTTAGGGCATTACGAACGCTTTGCTGGCATTCGCTGTTCAAAGAAGAGCAACTATACCACTGGTCGAATATACGAAAATGTTATCGCCCGCGAACGCCGTGGTGACTACTTGGGGGCGACTGTTCAGGTTATACCTCATATAACTGACGAAATTAAAAACTCGATATTGAGCAGTACCAATGGTGCAGACGTGGTGCTGGTAGAAATTGGTGGCACAGTCGGTGATATAGAATCATTACCCTTTTTAGAGGCAATCCGCCAGATGGGGTTTGAACTGGGGCGAAGTCATACACTTTATATGCACCTCACACTAATTCCTTATCTAGCAGCGGCAGGCGAAATTAAAACCAAGCCTACTCAACATTCGGTTAAAGAGCTTCGCTCGATTGGTATTCAACCTGACATTCTACTGTGTCGCGCTGATCGTGAAATTCCTCTTGAAGAATGTCGTAAAATTGCTCTGTTTACTAACGTAGCGGAGGATGCTGTCATTTCCTTTAAAGACGTGGATCATATCTATAAAATTCCACGTGAATTACATGAGCATCATCTAGACGAAATCGTATCTAGGCACTTTGGCTTAGATTTACCTGAAGTGGATTTATCCGATTGGGACCAAGTGGTTGAATCACTTAAATCACCCGAAAAAGAAGTCACCATTGGCTTCGTGGGCAAGTATGTCGATCACACTGATGCATACAAATCACTCAATGAATCACTGGATCATGCCGGTATTCACACCAGTACTCGTGTCAAAATAGTGAAAATTGACTCGGACTCTATCGAAACAAACGGTACTGATAGTCTCATAGGGCTAGATGCCATATTAGTTCCTGGCGGTTTTGGCAGCCGAGGCGTAGAAGGCAAAATTGCGGCTGTGAATTATGCTCGTATCAATCAAGTGCCCTATCTGGGAATTTGTCTTGGCATGCAGGTCGCTGTTATTGAATATGCGCGAAATGTACTTGGGCTTAAAAATGCTCACAGCACTGAATTTAATCCCAAAACTCCCGACCCTGTTATAGGACTTATTTCTGAGTGGGTTAATCAAGACGGCTCGGTCGAAATGCGGGATGAAAATACGGCGCTAGGCGGCACCATGAGACTCGGTGCGCAAACCTGTAAATTGGTTCCTGGCACCTTAGCCAGTAAGGCTTATAAAGCTCAAGAAATTGATGAAAGACACCGTCATCGTTATGAATTCAATAATAACTACCTGAGTAAATTACAAAGTGCCGGATTAGTCATATCAGGTCTTTCGGTTGACAACGAACTGGTTGAAATGGTCGAAATATCCGATCATCCTTGGTTTATTGGTTGCCAATTTCATCCCGAGTTCACTTCACAACCGAGAGAAGGGCACCCATTGTTTAATAGCTTTATTAATGCAGCAGCTGAATATAGCAAAAATAAACAATAGCCATTTAGCTTAAAGTGTTCGTTAAGATTTATACGAGTGAGTTAATTTTGTCGATTTATTGTAAGCCGACTCGCTCTATTACCGTCAGGCTCTATTACAGACAAACTCGTCTTAATAACAGATTAATGTAATAGATTAGACAATAAAGGAAAAATTATGAGCAGCATCGTTAAAGTAATCGGTCGAGAAATTCTCGATTCACGGGGCAACCCTACCGTTGAAGCTGAAGTAACACTCGCTTCAGGCGTAGTTGGCCGGGCAGCAGCACCTTCAGGTGCTTCAACGGGTCAACGAGAAGCCATTGAATTGCGTGATGGTGATAAAAATCGTTACCTAGGTAAAGGTGTCACTAAGGCCGTGGGTTACATCAATAATGAAATTGCTAACTTAGTTAAGGATCGCGATAGCACCGACCAATCAGGATTAGATCAGGCAATGATTGACCTTGATGGCACTGAGAATAAAAGCAAATTAGGCGCTAACTCATTGTTAGCCGTATCATTAGCCAACGCCCATGCTGCGGCTTTACAGGCTCAGTTACCACTCTATCGTTATTTAGGGGGAGAGGCCGCCAAGACATTGCCTGTGCCGATGATGAATATTATTAATGGTGGTGCGCATGCCGATAATAGTGTCGACCTGCAAGAATTCATGGTGTTGCCTGTCGGTGCGAGTAGTTTTTCAGAATCATTGCGCTACGGTACTGAAGTCTTCCACGCTCTCAAGTCTGTATTGAGTAAAAAAGGCCTCAACACAGCGGTCGGCGACGAGGGTGGTTTTGCTCCTGATTTATCCTCTAACGAAGAAGCAATCGAAGTCATTCTTCAAGCAATTGAACTGGCAGGGTTTAAAGCAGGTGATGACATTTGTTTAGGTTTAGACGTTGCTAGTTCTGAATTTTATCATGACGGCAAGTATGTCTTAGCCTCAGAAAACAAGTCATTTGATGCGCATGGTTTTACCGAATATCTATCTAACTGGGTCGATCAATATCCGATTATAACCATTGAAGATGGCATGGATGAAAGTGACTGGGATGGATGGGCCGTATTGACCGAGAAACTGGGTGGAAAAATTCAGCTTGTTGGTGATGATTTGTTTGTTACCAATACTCGTATTTTCACACGGGGTATCGAAAATAATATTGCTAATTCAATATTGATTAAATTCAATCAAATTGGCACCCTAACCGAAACATTGAGTGCGATATCAATGGCACATAATGCCAATTATACTGCTGTTATTTCACACCGATCCGGCGAAACAGAAGACGTCACCATTGCTGATTTAGCCGTTGCAACAAACGCTGGTCAAATTAAGACAGGTTCATTGTCGCGCTCTGATCGTGTTGCTAAGTATAATCAATTACTGCGGATCGAAAGCCAGTTAGGACTGGATGCTGTCTTCCCAGGCAGGTCAGTATTCCGTAATTTGTAAGATGAAGTGTATATCTATTAATCGATGAAAATACTGATCAGCGTATTAATAGCGTTATTTATTGGGCTACAGTATAAATTATGGGTAGGTGATGGCAGTCTCTCTGAAGTTGTTCAGTTATCGAAAGAGTTGGATCTACAGAAGGAGAAGCTGCATCAACTAGAACAACGTAATAGTGTACTAGAAGCACAGGTACTCGATTTACAAAATGGCTTGGATGTCTTTGAAGAAAAAGCCCGAAACGACCTCGGTATGATCAAGCAAGGCGAAACTTTCATTCAACTCATTCCTAGGCCTGACTCCTTTTCTAACAGGCGAGTTAAATGACTCAGTTACCTATTTTACCTATTTGGGCTATCATTCCTGCGTCTGGCATTGGCCAGCGTATGCAGTCAGAGCTGCCTAAACAATATCTACCCTTGGTAGATAAAACAATCATAGAACATACCCTTGACCGGTTGCTATCGCATCCACAGATTACTGGTGCTGTCTTGGTACTCAGCGCTGAAGACAAATATTGGGCTAATCTTCACTACCAATCGCAATCTAAAAAACCATTGATATTAGCGAAAGGTGGCTTAATGAGGCATCACAGTGTTCTCAATGGTCTAGAAAAACTATGTCTCGAGGTTGATCAAGATTGCTATGCCTTGGTGCATGATGCCGTTAGGCCGGTGGTCTCGATCAATGATTTAAATCGACTCATAGACGTCGCTAGACAGCATAGTGGAGGCGCCTTATTAGGGGCGCCAATCTCTGACACCATTAAGCAGCTTAATATTGATGGAAACGTTAATCAGACAATTAGCAGGTCAGGGTTATGGCGAGCGTTTACCCCACAGATATTCAAGGCTGATTTGTTAACGGACGCATTGAAATTTGTTATGGAAAACAAACTGGAAATAACAGACGACGCATCGGCTATTGAAGCCATCGGACAAACGCCAAAAGTAGTGTTGGGTAGTACACAAAATATAAAAATAACTCTACCGGAGGACTTGATCCTTGCGAGGCAGATTTGGAAGAACCAAATGGCTTCTAGTGACCGCAGAACACCTAGTGGCTGAAACCTGTTTGGCCTGACAAGACTGATCTAAACTAGACTGATCAGCAGAATTATAAATAAAATAACGACCGACATCGGCATAATGAAGCTCATCCAATCACTTCTGGTGCCTTTTGGCGATTGTTGGATGGCTGCCTTGGCTCTAGGGAATAACATAAATAACATGGCTGCTAACATGAGCGCTGAGCCAATTTGAATCCAATTCATTTTAAGTACCTCGGTAGAATACTCTAAAAATAAAAAAGCCCCAAAAAAGGGGCTTTAGAAATAATTTAACTGAGTTTAATTAACAGCTATAAAATTAATCGTCACCACTAAATACACCTAACAGGTGCAAAAGCGCTGTGAAAAGATTCAAGATAGACAGGAATAAACCAGCAGTCGCCATGATGTAGTTAGTCTCTCCACCATTAATCATTGCAGATGTTTGATATAAAATCAGTCCGCTCATAATCATTACCACGGCCGCACTAACAGCCAATGATAAAGCTGGAATTTGTACGAAAATGTTGAGCAAAGACGCACCAATCACCACGATCAACCCTACCATCAAAAAACCACCCATGAAGCTGAAGTCTTTACGAGTAGTTAGTGCATAGCCAGACAAGCCAAGGAAGATTGCACCAGTGCCACCAAGGGCTGTCATGACAATGCTAGAGTCCATAGCGAGGTAGTGGCCAATTAACGGTCCTAGTCCAAAACCCAGTAAACCAGTAATGCCGAACAATACTGGAATGCCAGAGGCTGAATTAGAAGTTTTGGGTAATACAAACCAGAGTAATCCAATTGCAACTAAGTTGGCGCCAAGTGCTAAACCAAATGGAGCAGCCATTGCAACGCCAATAAAAGCTGTGATACCAGCAAAAATTAGCGTCATTGATAAAAGTGTATAAGTATTCTTAATTAATTGATTAGTTTGAAGAATCGCCTCTGGTGGACGAGTGACTGAGGTATTAAGCTGCATTACAATCTCCGAAAATTGATGTGGTTATGTCTTACTACAGCTATTTTAAGTTCCAACAACTGCAATATCAAGTGATTAATAATAAGGCAATTCAATAAATTATTGATGCCAAAAAACTACTTTTCCTACTAAAACCATAATTATATGACATTGTGGCAAAGATACGTTTTTCAAGCGCATAATTTAATGAAAATTCCTAATGACACTCAGCGACAAATGTTTATAATATGCATCCTGTTGAGAGAGGCATATACGCCTTTTTTAATCGATACCATTTAAAATGACTCGGTATCAATCTGGAGAGCTGGCAGAGTGGTCGAATGCGGCAGTCTTGAAAACTGTTGAGGAGTGATCCTCCATAGGTTCGAATCCTATGCTCTCCGCCATATATAAGCCCTAAGTATTTGATATTTAGGGCTTTTTTATGGCCATAATAAAATTTAATTTAAGTTTTATTATGGCCAGAGCTCAATAATATTTATTTTAAAGTGGTTACTCTAAAAACGAAAAATCAAGCATTCATGCTGAAGTAGCGCAATAAGCGGGATATCGATTAGGTACTCAGATTGCTACTCAAATTTGAAGCTGCGCAGGTGGGGTAAGTTTAAACAGGGTAATTTTAACGTTTGACCATAGAAGGCCGAGGTTTTCTGGGTCTTTAAGCTTAAGGTCTCCAAAGTATTGTCAGCCATTATTAATCGAATATTTGATAAGAGATCATTCGTCTTAAATTTCTTAGGTAATAATGATGTTCTTATTTTATTTATTGTGACTAGTTTGATTTCAACACTGAATTGACTTTTTCTATAAGATTTTCAACATTTAAAGGTTTTCTCAAAAAAGGAAATAATCTAAAGTCTATACCATTTCCTTGTATTTTGGCGCTGGCGTGTCCAGACATTAAAATAAATTTTATGTTTTTCCCCAGGTCTGCTTGAACTATTTTAATGAGGTCAGCACCCGTTTCATCTGGCATTTGCATGTCTGTGAGAATCAGAGAAATATCAATGGTGGATTTAATTATTTCAACTGCTTCCCCGACGTTACTTGCAACAAGACAGTCGTAACCTTCATCAGTCAAGGTTTCTGCTGTTTCTTCGAGAATACTTTTTTCATCATCAACAATAAGGATTTTCATTGGTATTTTCTTTCTCCACCAATCACCAATTCAAACTAATAATTGGCAGTATAATCTTAAAATAGGCTCCATTATCGGTACTTTCAGCGTTAATGGTGCCACTTATTCCTTTAACAATAACATAACTAACTAGTACTCCAAACCGGTACCTTTGACTATTTTTTCGTTTTGCAAAATTGGGTCAAAGATTTCAGGCAGAAGATCTTCAGGAATAGCACCACCAGTATATTCATGCTGAAATACAGTCATTTTCATCAATGGCAAAGACCCGTAATGTAATTTTTACTTCATCCTTTCTGTCATATATGGCAGAGATGAAAAGGTTTAAAATTACCTTTTCTATTTTTAGTGAGGTTGCCTAAAACAGGCGAGTACTCTTCGCTAAATTTAGCCACAATTTCAATTTTTACCAATTGCAACCGCACTTCTTTTAGGTCAAGTGAGCTATGAACTATATTTCGAGGATCTACCGAGTCCAGAAAATTTCAAACTTCTTTTAAAAAGGCTGATAGAAAAGTTATAAACTGTCATTTAAAACTAGCATGCTGTTAGGCTTCAATTTAATAAAACCTGCTTCTTTAATCGGTCAAAACCTGCTTAAATTAGATCTTCGAATATATAAATCTGTAAATCTAAATGTCCTTTGAAACTATTGAACTGAGCCAGCAGGGTCCAGTTGCTATTTTAAGCCTGAATAGGCCCGAAAAACTTAATGCCATCAACAAAACTATGTTAGTCGAACTCGATATAGCGCTTGATGATATTGAAAAAAATGACAGTGTTTTCACGGTACTTATAAAAGGTAATGGACGCGCTTTTTGTGCTGGTTTTGATTTACAGGCGGGTGTTGAAGCCAGCCGCAAAGGTGAAGAAGAGTGGCGTGCTGCTATCCAGCATGATGTTGATGTAATTATGCGCTTTTGGCATTTCACTAAACCGACCATCGCTGTTGTACATGGTTATGCTCTCGCGGGAGGGTTTGAGCTGGCACTGGCCTGTGACATGACCATCTGTGAAGATAATACAATGTTTGGGGAACCCGAAGTTCGCTTTGGCAGCAGCGTCGCAGCTTTATTGCTGCCTTGGTACACCAATCCTAAACGGACAAAGAAAATGCTACTCTCTGGTCAGGATCGTATGCCGGCTCAGGAAGCGTTGCATCTGGGTATTGTTAACGAAGTCGTTGCTGACGGTGACGGCTTACAACGTGGTTTGACGCTCGCCGAAGAGATTGCATTAATGGATCCTGACTCCGTTCGCATGACTAAACAGGCAATTAATCAAACCTATGAGATAATGGGTTTGAGTCGTTCTCTGGCAATGGGTGTCGATACGTCGGTTAAGATTGAAACAACCGAGACACCGCTTCGTAAACAGTTCAATCAGATTTTAAGCGAACAGGGTATGAAGGCAGCACTAGCCTGGCGCGAACAACGTTTAAAACAGTCAAAATGAAACACTTTCTCGATCCACTTTTAAATCCCGCATCAATAGCTTTAGTTGGCGCTTCCAACAAGCTTGGAACGCCCGGGTTCATATTGGCCGATATGGTCATTAATTCAGGCTTTGCAGGAGCTGTTTTTCCAGTTAACCCAAGTACCGATGAAGTTATCGGTCTTAAGTGCTATGTTGATATTGAGTCCTTACCAACGGTAGTTGATCACATTGTACTTGCTTTGGGTAATAAACACCTAGAAGCAGCGCTGAAGTCAGCCATCGCTCATGGCGCCAAGGCGGTCACTATTTATGCCAGCGGCATACTAGAGGACGATACCAATCCACCCTTGTTAGAACGTTTAATCCAACTAGCAACTGAAGCAAAAATTGCTATCTGTGGTTGCAATGGCATGGGTTTTTACAATGTCCGAGATGATCTTTACACCGGTATTTTTGTTAAAGCTCTCAGTATTCAAAAGGGCGGGATTAGTTATATCGCACAGTCTGGCTCTGCATTCACAACACTTTGTCATAATGGCAATCGGCTTGGTTTTAATCTCTGTGTATCTAGCGGTAATGAGATTACAACCACGATAGCGGATTATATGGATTGGTCTTTAGAACAACCCGAAACTCAAGTCATTGGGCTGTTCCTAGAGGCCGTGCGTAGCCCTCAGGCTTTTGTTGATGCCCTTCAAAAAGCATCAGATAAGAATATTCCTGTGGTGATTTTAAAAATTGGAAAATCACCCTTGAGTGCAAAAATGGCGCTAACGCATACCGGTGCAATAGCCGGAAGTCAGGCTGCTTTTGAAGCCTTATATCGTCGTTATGGTGTTATTTCAGTTAATGATTTTGATGAAATGGCGGCGACATTGATGCTGCTCCAAAATAGCCCAGAAACCATACCAGGTAAAATTGCTACAATTCAAGAGTCTGGTGGATTCCGCGAACTAATAGCTGACCTTGCATACGAACTCAATATCGAATTTGCCGAAATTGAAGAAAGTACCAAAGAACAAATTCAAACCCACCTCGACCCTGGATTAAAAGCAGAGAATCCACTTGATGCTTGGGGTAGTCATGATGATTTTGAAAACCGTTTTCTTGCGTGTATAAACTTATTGATGGCTGACCCCAATGTTGCTGGTGGTGTCTTTTTTAGTAATTTTCGGGATGATTACTTTTTATCTGAAGCTATTTATCGAGCGATGCTGGCCGCTTCTAAAAAGACTAACAAACCGCTCGTATTGGGTAATTGTTATTCTGACTTAAAGCACGATGAAATTTGTCGGCAGGGTTATGAACAGGGTATTCCTGTGATTGATGGTGCCCGCGAAACACTGCTTGCATTCAAGCATTTATTTGCCTATCAGCAATTCAAAACAAATAAAAAAAGAGCTGCGAATAAAAACGTAATAGAACCCGCTATTATTAATCATTGGCATGAGCGGTTAAAGCAGCATGCTTCAAAAGCCTTAAACGAAGCTGATGGGATGGATTTATTGTCAGGCTTTGATATTGTTACACCCAGAAAAACAGTTATCAATGGTTCATCAGGTTTGCTAGAAGCTGCAGATTTGATTGGTTTTCCACTGGTATTAAAAACCGCAGAACCTGGAATTTTGCATAAAAGTGATGCAGGTGGCGTAATTGTTAATATTCAGACCAAGGACAAACTGCTAGAACACTATGATGATTTAAAGCAACGGCTTGGACCGATTGCACTATTGACTCAGATGATAGGCGAGGGCGTCGAGGTTGGCCTTGGTATTATCAATGATCCACAGTTTGGGCCAATACTGATGGTCGCTGCAGGAGGTATTTTAATTGAATTGCTATCCGAACGTGCCGTTGCACTATGCCCACTGAACAGCGACGAAGCAGACGAGCTTTTATCCACATTGAAAATTAACGCATTGATCAATGGAGTGCGTGGCCAAGTGCCATCAGACCGACAATCATTGATTGATACCATGGTGAAATTGTCTCAATTAGCCTATGAGCTGAAAGATATTATTGCTGAGGTTGATATCAATCCAGTGATTGTCAATCCGACGGGTGCAGTAGCTGTTGATGCCTTAATTGTATTGAAATAGTGTGTATAAACGTCTTCATCCCAGACTTAATCTAGGACTTTTTCAATCGCTGCTGAAAAATCTATCTAGACGAGTGTCTTAAGTCACAATCGTTACTGCAAAATCTAATAGCACATCCCTCAACTCTTCTTTCAAAAATCTATTTACCTCGGTGATTAGTTTGGGTTGGGTACGTTTTAAATTGATTGATGAGACTTTTAATGGCCAACGATGAACACCGATACTATTGCCATCCGTATCGATCAGATTGATTTCCATGGTGCCTCGTAGCCAGAACCAGCCATTTTTTTCAATTACTGGGTCAAGTAGAGTTTGAACCTTAAGTTGATAATCAAAGTTGTTATTGTTTATCGAAAAACCAACACCGGCTAGGGCTCCACTGACCACTTTCAACAATTCATTACTCACATCGCCAGAAGCTAGGGGTTGAATGCGAACCTTTATGAGCAAAGCATCGCGACTACGAATGAGTTCTGCCAATGATAGATTTGCAGGTTTACCAAAGCCACTAGGATCGACTACCTGTAAAGAACTTTGAATGATGATACGCTTCTGTTGTGAGTTGATAGCGATTTGCACTAACGCTGCTCGCTTAAGGTTTGAGGGTTCATTTTCGGCTTGTAAAAGGCGTTGATGACTTTGCTGGTCTATTTTTTGAAGTTCTTGCTCAAGCCTTTGTCGAGTTTTATTACGGGACAAAACTGCCAGCGCGTAATGTGTGTCTCGTTCGGGGTCATACCATTGATCAGCGATTTCGACACCCTGTAAAGTACGTGAAGTATAGGTAAATAGTTGGCGCGATATCTGTTGATTTAACAAATTCAGAGTTTCGCCATTAGCCTGTTCGCTAGTAAAGGTTTGAGATTGCTGGCTGCTTTCTTTGAGTGCTACTTCGAATTGTTTTGCTAGATCGCTACGGGCGCGGTCCTTGGCATCATCGAGAGTTAAGGCACTACCTTGTCCACTCAGATAATGTGATGAGGCATATTTTTTACTCTGACCGTTGACCCAGTTGGGTCGTTCATCGGGTGCGACTGAGGTAAAACTGCATGCGGTAGTTAATAGTGATATGAGCAAAACTAGGGTGATACTAATTTGCATGTTTATGGCTTCAGTTGGGTTACGTAGGATTCTGGCCAGTGGTAACTGAACAGTCGAGATTTACCTTTATTAAATTCTACTTGTGGCCAGGTTTGTATTGTACCTAGGAGGTTTGATCCTGATAGTGTGAGCTTCAAGTCATGAGTCCCTGCCGGCAAGTTTAAACGCATTATGAGTATTTGTTGGGGCAAAGTGTTCCATGCACGAGTATCAGCCTGTTCGGTTAGAAATGTAGCTATATTGAGAGCCAAGCTGAGTAGAGGCGAATCTTCGCGAGTTTTATCAACGGCGGTGTTTTTGATACTGACCCGTGCAATCGTGCGCGCGATTATAGAAGGCATCTCGTTATCTAGTGCAGTTCTGGCTTGTTCATCCAGTTGGGCAATTAATTCAGAATTTGTAATTGTTGTTTCTGAGCTTAATTCAGCTCGATAAACTTTGACAGCCCGATGCTCGTAAAAGGGTATCGAAATTCGATGAAGTTGACCATCACTAGGGCTTTGCACATTAATTTCAAAGCGATGCTTACGTGGCATTAAGCCGTTAAAAACTAACGCAACTGCATGTGCCTGCTGATCAAACGCTTGCTGTTTAGGCCAGACTTCGAGTTCAAACTCATCTAAGAATTTTTTATGCTCTTGTTTCAGGCCGAGATAATCAGTCAAGCGCAGTAAGTCTTCTTTTAGCATTAATGGAATTGCGTTGTTGTAACTGCCATAGGCCTGATAAGCCTTACGATAAGAGATTAGTGCATTATCGTGTTCTCGATTGAACTCAAATACTAGGCCCGATAGGTAACGGGCAAAAGGCATTTGGATATCATCTTTTTGTTTGAGTAATTCGTTGAGCTGTAATATTTCTACCCTAGCTTCACTATATTGTTGTAATTGCAGATAGTTGATGGCTTGGAAACAGTGTACCAAAACTTGCTCAAAGTTTTGGGGTAGATAACTTCGTTGGGAATCGTTAATTGTAATTGCCGCGGCTTGTTCTCGTAGACTGATTGCATCAAGTTTTTTAGTTAGTGTTTTAGCCTTTTCAAAGGTGCTATTACTGTCTTCAAATCTATTTTGCATTTGCAATAACATTGCCTTGTCGAGCAAATATAGGCTCTTGTTTCGATCTTCGGGTTTATAGTTATCGAGTGTAGTTAGGGCTTTTTCGGGTTGCTGAGTTAACAGATAATTCTCGATCTCACCACGATCGTGGGTAACACTGACGCAGGCAACCTGAGTCAAGGCGATGGCTACAAGTAAAAAAGGCAGCGCATATCTTGCTATGTCTCTGTTGCTTATCAGTCGACCTAAATTCATTTGTTTCACTGATGACGGTTTTCCGCTTTTAAGCTAAAGACGGAAAGCTGATTTCTCAACGAGTTTCTTTATTTTCTTTTGCCCCGCCCATACCTTACGATTATCCGCTAAATTAATTAAATTAAGGTCTATTTGATAATAACGTACTTGTTCATCTCCCTCACTATCTAAGATTGTATTGATCGAACCCTTAAGCATGAAATCAGCACCATATTCTTGTCCCATTTGTTTAACTGTCTCATTACTCGCATTTAGTTCTTGGTCCTTGCGTTCCTCTCTAATTTCTCCACGTTCTGTTTTTGATGCAACAAAATCAACCCCACCTGAGTTGATTAACTCCCGCTCCATATCGTTGATAAAGGTCGCAACATTAATGTGTTCGTGGCTCAAATTGCGCACTTCACCAACGATTATTGCTGGCCGGTTACCGTTGTCTGAGATAAAACTGCCTATCCAAGGGCGGCCTAATACATCGCGAATCATTTCTTCTGAAACAAGTCTTGAATCGGTATCGTTCCACTCACCACTGAGGTCGGTAACTTCACCTGAATCGAGGCGTTTTACAACTGTTGAACAGCCGTTTAGAATCATCACAACAGATATTGCAGCTATTAGCGTGAGGCTTTTAGCCCATTGGTTTTTCATTGTTTTACTCCGGTTAATCGATCAAAAATTGAATTGCCTTGTTGGGCCAGAAATTCACGTAGTGCAGGACTCATGGCTTCTGCCTTGTCTAAGGTTTGCTGTACACGATCTAAATCAAGTTCTGCTAGTGACCAGATGGAATTAGTGTGGTCATCCTGCCATCGAGCAATTATTTTAGCGCCAGATAAATTAATCTGAGTCAGGTTATCAATCTGGCGAGATACCGATTGTTCGCTCACTTGTTCGTCAATCTGATTCGCTGAAGCGCTGAAATCTTTTGTAGCAACGGTGAGGTAGGAACTGAATATACGGGCGACTTCCGCACGGGCTCGATCATCAGCCGTATTTTTTTGCAGTGAGTAATCACCCATCGAAGGTGCTGAACCGATACCGTGAAATAATCGACCATCATCATCATCGAGCATTTGATTGCCTTCGTTGACCCAGTCGGGTGCACCGCTAATATTTAAGTCACTTTCAACAATGGTTTTATTACTGCATCCAAACAGTAGGAAAACGCTGATGATCAAGCTAACTTTAATAATATGACGTTGTTTCATGCTTAAGTAACCTTCGTTCGTTGATTCAATTTTATGAGCAATATTATGATGAAAAGTGGGTATTTTCCATCAATTTAAGTGGGTTAAAGATCAATTATTTGCATGTTAATTCTACCTCTACCTCGGCACCTTTGTCCTAGAAACAATGTATGGACTACGCTAGTCGCGTAACTAAAGTTAGGTTAAATGATGAAAACCCAAGCCCACTATGAATAAAAAGGAAGCCGCTGAATCACAGTCATATTTACCTCTATCATATTAGGAATAAATATAACTGTGATTAGTCATAATGAAATTAGGTCTTGGGGTTAAAGCGTGTTTACTTTTAGCCGTTGACTAATAACAAAATCACTCAGCTGTTCAAATTTTGAAGGGCTAGTAATTATTGCCACACTCGCCAATTCTGGCTTCAGATAAAGACGCGTCACACGTTTTAAGTCATCCAGCGTTACTTGTAATATTTTTTGGCGAAATTCACGATGATGCTGTGGGCTTCGACCAAAAAGACGGTTGTGGAATGCTTGTTTAGCTTCACCAGCGGGTGAACCAGGTTTGTCAATGCCACTAATGACGCCAAGAATAGCCTGTTCCAATGGTTCTGATTCGTGATCTGTCTCCAATAGCCACTGAATTGAATGGTCAAAATCATCCAGTGTTTCTTCGAGCCGCGGATCTCGGTACGAGTAAAACTTAAACGCTGCAATAGCTGAGTCTTGACTGGCACCACCCCCATAGGCTCCACCTTGTTCTCGGATGACCCTATGGAGGAAACCATTGCGCAAAAAACCGCCCAGCACAGATAATGCAGCGGCATCTGGGTGGCTTACAGTAACGGTGGGGTAGGCTTTGGCACAGAAATTAACTTGAGTGTTAGCAACCCATAACTGTTTGGTCTGATTTCTAACGGGTTCAGGTTGAAAGTTCTGTGGAACAGTGTGGTTTTGCTCTGTCCAAAGTTGTTCGATGGTTTGCTGGCATTCAACCAATTTGTCTGTCTCGGCTATCAGCAATAACTGCTTCGGTGCTGCCATAATAAGCTGGTGTAATTCACTCAATGAGGCGGCGTAGTGAATAAGGTTGTCTTTTTGGTCGAGGCTATCATCTAGTGTTTTGACCGATTGGATACCCGCAAGACCGCCAAGCTGATGGCTAAGGGCAGCGGTAGGACTCATACCACTGCAAGCAGCGCTCATCGCTAAGTTATGACCACTGTTAGTCACTGACTGCTCTCGACTGGCCCTTTGTTGGCCGAGCAATTCATGCAGACGAGACAGTTCATCGAATCGCACTGCTTGAAGAGTTTGCTGCATCAGCTCGGCCTGCTGCTGCTGATTGCGGAACAATGCATTTGAAGAAAGAACTAGATAGCTTTTAATAAGCTGTTCATTATCAATGTCGGCACGCATTGTGGTAGAGGCATTAATGCCTCCACAAACCTCTGCCTGCCAGGCCTGAGTTTGCAAATAGTCTTTATCTCCCACAGCCAATTCGGTCAGACTGTTAGTGTAAAACGGTAACAAGGCTAATAGCTCTGCAGAAAGGGCAGGGAGCTCAATTAAAATCTGCTGATAGACCAAACCATTGGTTCCCTGAGCATAGCTGTGACTGGGCATTGAACCTAGCTGGAGGCTGACGCCTTCAACCACACGGATATCGGCAGGTACATCTTCTAAGCCTACTTTGGGTAAAATTGACTCGTCATCCTTTTGCAATTGACGTTTATTTAGGGCATTGGTTTGGTTGATGATGGCTTGTTTTTGCTGTTCTGAAAGCCCTGTTTTAATGGCGGCCAGTTTTGCGGCTTCTGCGGCATCACGACGACCAGCCAACTCGGTATCTGGCGTCAGAGTGAGCGTTACCCGATGAGGGTTATCAATCAGTAATTTGCGGGCCAAGCCTTTAATAAAGTTGGGGTCTTTAATGTTTTGCTGCAATTGCTCTAACACTGGATCGAGGTTTAATACACCAATAGGATCACCACGGTGAGTGGCACTTCCCATTGCTGCCATAATTAACTGCAGGCCAAAGGGAAAGCCGTCACCGCCGACTTCGCGTTGGTTTAATTCGAGTTGATGTAATACTGATTCGAGTTGTTGTTGAGATACACCGTTATCGGCCACGGCTTGAAGCGTGTCGAGAATCAATTTTTCAATGTGGATAACATTTTCAATTTTAGCGCCTTCAACACCACATACAAAAGTTAGTTCACGCATGGAGTCCTCTAATCCGCATAAGGGAGATGGCGAATTAGCCAGATCGGTGGTTTCCAAAGCGCGCATCAGCGGAGAACTGCTATTATCCAATAAGACGCTGGATAAAAGTTGTCCCTCCAGCATGTCCTGTAGGTTGGTGCTTTGCCCCCATAACCAGCCAATTACTACATGGTTTTTGTCGTCTAGGCTGCCTTCCTCATTAAAAGCATAGCTTTCCTGAACACTTATTGGAGCTAGATAACGCTTCTCCTTAGGCACTTCTATATTAATATCAAGTTTTTCAAAACGTGACAGTGCTAATGCTTCAAAGTTGGACTGATGCTGTTCAGCGCTGATATCGCCATAAGTCATAAAAATGGCGTTACTGGGGTGATAATGACGTTTATAAAAATCCTTCAATTGTTGATAGCTAAGATCGGGAATGTTTTCTGGTTCTCCGCCGCTGTTGTAGTGGTAAGTGTTGGTTGGGTAAAGATGCTCGCACAGTGTTTGCCACAGAGTACTTGTGACCGAACTCATTGCGCCTTTCATTTCGTTGAAAACGATTCCTTTGTAAACAAGATCACTATCAGTATTGTTGCTTTCAGAAAACTCTATCCTGTGGCCTTCCTGACAAAAATCTAACTCGTCGAGGCGAGAGAAAAAAACGGCATCTAAATAAACATCCAACAGGTTATTAAAGTCTTTTCGGTTTTGGCTGGCGAAAGGATAGGCGGTCCAGTCAGAGCTGGTAAAGGCATTCATGAATGTATTGAGTGAACGTCGAATCATCATAAAAAAGGGATCACGAACAGGGTAACGTTCACTGCCACACAGTGCGGTGTGCTCTAGAATGTGGGCAACGCCAGTAGAATCCATTGGCACAGTTCGCAGCGCCACAAAAAACACATTTTCATCGTTTTCGGCAGCCATATGGTAGTGTACGGCACCTGTTTTGCGATGATGATACTCTTCAACGGTGACGTTCAGTGACTCAATTGCCTGACTACGGATCAATTCAAACGCTGGATGGACGTTAGTAGTCTGTGCTGCTGCGGTGGATAAATTCATTAGCTATTTTTTACTTGGTTGCTGGTTTAAAGAAAAATTTTAATAGAGTATTCAAGTTTAGATTGTAACGCTTAATGGCTTGATCTGTGCAGTGCTAAATTGCCAACATAATGCATTATTGGTTAGATACTATTTGTTATGTTTGGTATCACAAAAATCGTCAAAAAGTTTAGTCATAATGGCCTTAATCGCCAAATATAAACATAAAAAACCCTAGAGCCAATAATTAAGGCATGGATGATGTCAGAAGATGACTTGTAGATGAAGGAAATCAACATTAATCCTTTATTAATCTAATCGTTGTATGAGTTTGAAAAAACAATATAGTTCATGGTACTTAAGGTTAGGCGCTAGAGTATGGATATGGAACCTCCTTTGAACAGCCCATCTGTTAACTTAGCTCATAAACCTATCGATATTAAGCAATCTTTATTCGATGTTTATGGGTTCACTCAATTTAGGCCGGGTCAAGAACAATCAGTTCATCAACTTCTCGACGGATTTTCATCCTTAGCTATTTTCCCAACCGGTTCTGGCAAATCACTGTGTTATCAGTTTAGCGCTCTTCACTTACCGCACTTAACGCTGGTGGTATCTCCACTGTTAGCCTTGATGAAAGATCAGCTTGAATTCTTGCAGACCAAGGGTATCAGTGCGGCCAGTATTGATTCCACACTGACGTATGAACAAAGCAAACGAACGATGCAGAGTGTACGTGACGGTAAGATTAAAATATTAATGGTGTCCGTAGAGCGTTTTAAAAACGAACGGTTCCGTCAGTTTATCGACGAGGTGCCAATGTCTATGTTAGTGGTGGATGAGGCGCACTGTATTTCGGAATGGGGTCATAACTTTCGTCCAGACTACCTAAAGCTGCCTCAGTATAGACAAGAGCTCAATATTCCATTGGTGCTATTACTGACGGCTACGGCAACTAAAAAAGTCAAACTAGACATGGCGTATCGTTTTTCAATTGCTCATGAGCATATTGTGCAAACAGGCTTTTATCGGGCCAATTTGGATTTGACTGTTCTACCGGTGGTAGAGGCAGATAAACGAGCTCAGCTTTTGAAGCTTGTTCAACAGCAAAGTGGCTCTGGTATTGTTTATGTTACCTTGCAGCATACTGCTGAGCTGGTCGCTCAGTTCCTGTCTCAAAATAGTATTAATGCTCAGGCTTATCATGCCGGATTTGATAATGACAAGCGTCAGGACATTCAAAATAACTTTATGCAAAGTCGGCTGCAAGTCGTTGTCGCCACAATAGCCTTTGGTATGGGAATTGATAAAGCCGATATTCGGTTTGTACTCCATTATGACTTACCCAAATCAATCGAAAATTACAGTCAGGAAATAGGCAGAGCCGGACGCGACGGTGAGCCTGCAACTTGTATTACCTTAGCTAATCTTGATGGATTGAATACAGTCGAAAATTTTGTTTATGGAGATACACCTGAGCTTCAAGGCATTGAACATGTGGTCAATGATATTCGTCAGGGGAGCAGTAATCAGCAAGCCCAGTGGGAAGTGCAAATTAATCGTTTGTCGACGGCCAGTAATATTCGCCAATTGCCCCTCAAAACTCTGTTGGTACAGCTCGAAATCCTAGCGATATTACGTCCTCTGTATGCTTATTTTGCCGATTTCAAATACAAGTTTTTACTGGATAAACAAACAATTTTGCTGAAGTTTGAAGGCGAGCGGCGGACTTTTCTTGAGGCTATTTTTGCTAACACTCAAATGAAAACACTATGGGGAAACCTAAACTTTGACAGCATGTATCAATCCTACGGGGCGGATCGTAATCGTGTAGTCAAGGCAATGGAGTACCTCCAAGAGAATAATTGGATTGAGTTGGAAACTAAGTTGATTATGGAGGTTTATGAGGTTGATGTACAAAAGCTGGCTGATCCTAAACTAGCGCAAAGCCTCACTACCTACTTTGCTGACAAGGAAGACAAAGAAATCAAGCGCATTGCTGCTCTGATCAGGTTTTTTGAGCTTGATCGTTGTTTGAGTATTAATTTGTCACGTTACTTTGATGATCAACAAGCGCCAGAGCATTGTGGTCATTGTTCGGTGTGCCGAAAACAGATAGCAAAATTATCATATTCGCATCATGCTGTGATGCCTGACATTCAAAAAATCAGGGCAGGAGTTGAAAGTTTGAATCAACATTTGTTAGGTAAAAACGACTATACTTTAACAATTGAAACCTATTGCCGTTTTCTAACCGGTATAAGCGTTCCATTGTTCGCTCGAAATAAAGTACGCCAATTGTCTGGTTTTGGATTGTGTGAGCATAATCGATATGCTGATGTACGTGAGATTCTTAAGAATTTTAGTTTTGATTGATTACTCAGGGTCTGTTTAATATTTACCGGAATTGATTAATTATTCTAATCTTAGTTACTTTCGTTATGTTTTTTTATGATTGTTTTAGTCGATGGTTAAATATATAAAGCAGATTAATATAACGTTATAACTGGCTGATTTAAAAAAGATTTTGTTTACAGTTTGGCGTAAGTTCTGGATAATGTTTGTCTTATTTTTTTGTTAAAGCATGGCTAAAGTACACATGAGCCGACCCGAGCACAGTTTTCAATGGCGATCACAATCAACGTTTGTGTTGGTTGCGGCGGGCGCCACACTAAGTCTCAATGACTTCCTCACTTTACCGGTATTGGTCGGCCAAAATGGCGGTGGTATTTTTCTTATACTTTATGCATTTTTTCTCTTTAGCCTAGGGATGCCACTGTTAATGGCCGAACTAATGCTAGGTCGACTGGGTCAATCAGATCCGTCTCGAAGCCTCGAAATTTTAGCCAGTCAGCAGAAAGCATCTGTAAATTGGAAAATCCTTGGTTTTACTTCAATGTTGGCTGCTTTCATTATTATTGCCATGCTGAGTGTTATAGCGGGTTGGTCTCTGTCCTATAGTTTCAAGTCTCTGATGGGGGTTTATAATGGGGTAACGGCTGATGGTGTTGCTCAATTATTTAAAGAGTTTGTCGGTGATGCTGAGCGGATGATGTTGTGGCACACACTATTTGTTATTTTATTAATGTCGATTAGTGCTCAGCCCTTAAAGTCAGGGTTAGAGCGAATGTTTCGGTTTGCTGTTCCGATTATCCTTTTAATTTTAATCAGTGGTTTCGTGTTGGCGACTTTTTCACCTGAATTCACACGCAGTGTCGAATTCCTGTTATATGCCGACTTTGCCAATGTCGATGCCCAGATCGCCTTGTTAGCTTTGCAACGAGCATTCTATACGCTGGCGTTAGGTGTCGGCGTAATGATGATTTTTGGCAGTTACTTACCTAATAATATTTCAATAGGTTATTCCGCTGGTCTCATTATCATTATCGATCTGTTGCTATCAATTGTGATTGGTTTAAGTCTCAACACACTGGTTTTTGACTCAGGAATGGAACCCGTTATTGAGAACCAGTTCGCCTTTCGAGCTTTACCCTACGCCTTTAGTCAATTTCAGTATGGAGAGCTGTTTGGAGCATTATTTTTCTTACTACTGACATTGGCCTCATTAACAACGACGTTAGCCTTGATGGAAGCTCCAGTTCGTTACATCCAACGTAAATTTGAGACAAACCGAATTAGAGCGGTCATTTATATTGGACTTGGGATTTGGCTATTGGGTTTAGGTGCCGTTTTGTCCTATAGCATTTGGAGTGGCAATGGTTTCACAGTGTCGTTCTTCTTTTTAGGTGATGCAATACGACTGGTTAACAATGCCGGCTTTTACGACGTTATGGTTTTCTTATCGAGCCATTTGATCCAGCCGTTGGTGGCACTGTTTCTGTGTATTTTTGTGGGTTGGATTCTACCACGCAGCCTTGCTTTCAATGAGCTGCGTCCGTCGCGAAGATTCTGGTTTGAGCTATGGAATTATTCGATTCGATATGTAGCTCCAATGTTAATCCTAGTGGTTGCTTTATACTCGTTAGGCTTGGTTTAAATCATGGCTATTGTAAATCGGCATGCGTTAATGCCATATTCGGCTCGAACTATGTTTGATATCGTTAATGATGTTGCTGCTTACCCACAGTTTTTACCTTGGTGTGGTGATGCAAGAATAACCTCAGAAACTGATCAGGCAATGCAGGCTTCGGTATTAATGAAAAAAGGTAGGCTTAATCATTGGTTTTCTACTGCTAACAGCATGATCCCAGCTAAAAAAATTGAAATGACGTTAATCGATGGTCCATTCAAATCACTCGATGGCGTCTGGGAATTTACCGCCTTTGATGAAACAACATCAAAAGTTACGCTTATTTTAAATTTTGAATTCTCAAGTGGCATTACGGCTTTATTGTTATCTCCAATTTTCACCCAAATCGCGAATTCAATGGTTGATTCTTTTTGTTCGCGCGCGCATGAGTTAAATCGATTATGACGATGATTGAAGTTGCTTATGCAACACCGCAGAGACAGAAGATCGTTGAATGCGAAGTAGAGCCCGGCACCTCATTAAGAGATGCCGTAAAATCATCGAGTATTTTGCATTACTTTCCTGAGATAGAAGTTGAAACCTGCGACTTAGGGATTTTCGGTAAAGCGGTGGCTCCAAATTATGAATTAGCCGATGGCGATAGAATTGAAATATACCGACCACTGATTGCTGACCCAAAAGAAATTAGGCGTCAGCGGGCAGAAATGGGGTTAAAAACTAAAAAGGGTGGAGCAGACGCTTAAAGAGATTAAACCTCAGAAAGTGTCTCTTCCTTTAATTGTCATTAGTAAATCTTCACTAAATCGCAAAGTCATCACTCGTTTGTTGATTTCGCTACTGTTACTGCCCTTTAGATAGTGGATGTAGTACCAGTCATCAGGGTGGTGGATATCAATAAGAGCAGGTGTGCCCAAAAGAAACTCAACTTGAGCTTTGGTCATGCCTTCTTCAAGTTGTACTAACTTTTCATTATTAATTCTATTGCCTTGTGAAATATCTTGGCGGTAGACACAGGCAGATAGTGGTACAATCAAGATTAGTAATGCTAAGATAAAAAACTGGCGTAATTTCATTGGTATAAAATGGGATTTATTAGAGGCAATGAATAGTACTGGCCTGATTCAAAAGCTGCAATTAAATAAGAGTTTTATTATATGGAATCTTCAGATTTAAAAAATGTAGGACTAAAAGTAACGTTACCTAGAATGAAAATTCTTGAGTTGCTCGAAAGTTCAAGTGATCGGCATTTAAAAGCCGAAGATATTTATAAGAACCTACTCGATTCAGGTGAAGAAATTGCGTTAGCGACTGTTTATCGAGTCTTAACTCAATTTGAAACGGCGGGTTTGGTAGAAAGGCATCACTTCGATGGTGGACATGCTGTGTTCGAAATCAAAGATGGTGATCATCATGATCATCTAGTGGATATTACAACGGGCAAAGTGGTTGAATTTTACGATGAAGTCATAGAGCAACGTCAAAAGGAAATAGCAGCAAAACATAATTTTAAAATTACCGACCACACCATGATTTTATACGGCCACTTTGATGATCAGTCGTAACTAAAAGCTTGACGTTCAGTTTATTCCTGAAGCGCAATCATTTCACTGGCATGAGCTCGAGTGTGGTCTGAAATAACTACGCCACCGAGCATTCGAGCAACTTCTTCAAGTCGTGGTCCACTCGATAAGGGGACTACACTAGTAGTTGTATCGTTACTGGTTTTGACCTTCTCAACAAGGTAGTGATGATGTGCTTGTGAAGCAACTTGGGGTAAGTGAGTAACACAGAAAACCTGCCGTTTGTCACCAAGCCAGCGCAGCTTTTTACCCACTATTTCTGCAATCCCGCCGCCAACACCGCTATCAACTTCATCAAAAATAAGAGTTGGTATGTTAGACGACTCCGAAAAAATAACTTGAATGGCAAGACTGATTCGAGATAACTCGCCACCCGAAGCTACTTTGGTTAATGGCTTTAATGGCTGTCCCGGATTAGCGCTGACTTGATAGACAATCGTATCGATGCCTGTTGCTTTAAAGCCATCTTCAGATTCATTACTATCGATTTGAATCGAAAATCGTCCGCCATCCATTCCCAGTTGTTGCATAATTGCACTGATTTGAACAGACAAAGAATCAGCCGTATCAATCCGCTTATGCGACAGTTGAATCGCCTGTTCAATGTAGTTCTTATTTGCTTGATTTAATAATCGATTTATTTCTTCTATATTATTTTCGCTACTACTAAGCACTTCAAGCTCTTGGTTAAGCTCTAACGTCAAACTGGGTAACATTTCTAAGTTGATGCGGTGCTTGCGCGCGAGATCCTGCGCATGACCTATACGCTGGTTTAGCCTATCAAGCTCTCCGGAATCAAGGTCTAAAGACTGTTGATAATTTCTCAGTTCATTTGTTGCTTCTTGAACTTGAATAACAGCGCTGGAAATGAGTTCATAACTAGCCATTAGCTTTGAATCATAAGCCACTTGGCTTGATAGCAGGCCCTCACAATGGCTGAGTAAACTTTGCACGCTGGCGTCATCATCGTCATAGAGAATACTGAGTATTTCTTCACTACTTTCCAACAGTTGTCCCGCATGCGCCAACCGATTGTATTCTGATTGTAAATTTTCGATTTCACCTTCAGCAAGATTTAATTGGTTAAGCTCTTGGCAATACAAATTGAGCAGGTCAATTCGTTGTTCACGATCGACTGAGCCGTCCATAACGTCGTTCAATTGTTTTTGTAGTTGTTGCCACAGTTTATAAGTCTGCTTTACAGAATCAATTAATGCTGGCTCATTCAAATAGGTGTCGAGTAATTGTTGCTGAATTGTTGATTTTTGAAGTGACTGGTGTTCATGCTGACCGTGAAGATCAACCAACATCTGAGTTAGATTTTTCAATTGGGATAGGGGTGCATTATGGCCATTAATAAAAGCTTTGCTGCGACCATTGGCAAATACTATTCTTCGGATAATACACTCTTGGTCACTGGCCATTTCGTTGGCATGTAACCACTCTTGAACCTTAGGATGCTGTTGGATATTGAAGCAGACATTGATTTCTGCTCGTTCTTGACCACTTTTAACATTATCACTATCGGCTCGATCACCTGAAATTAATTTTATAGCGTCAAGTAAAATAGATTTTCCTGCACCTGTTTCACCTGTCAGAGCCGTTAATCCCTGATTGAACTCAAGTTCCAATGAATCAATAATGGCAAAGTTTTTAATTTGGATAGATTCAAGCATTTGACATAACCATTAGTGAAACCATTAGTAATTTGAACTCCACTGAAGCTTAGCCCTCACTATTTCAAAATAGTCATAATCTTCAGGATGCAATAGCGTCAATGACTGAGGGTAACGCTGGATTGTAATCTTACTAGTATGATCAAGAACTTTAGTAGATTGACCGTCATAATTGATATTAGCCAGTGAACTGGCTTGACTTAAACGTACTTCAATTGCCTGATTAGCAGGAATAACAATCGGTCTGTTAGTCAATGTATGTGGGCATACGGGTACAATAGCAAGCGCTTCTAGTGAGGGGTGCATTATGGGCCCACCGCCAGACAGTGCGTAAGCTGTCGAGCCTGTAGGCGTTGTCACGATAACACCATCAGCCCTTTGCTTGTGAATTAAGCTGCCATTACAATGAACTTCGTATTCGATCATGCTCAATGATTCATGACTGTGCAAAATTATGTCATTAAGCGCAATATTAGTAGATGTTGTATTGTCTGCATATTGAATTTGACCTTCAATAAAAAAACGTTTCTCGACGGTATACTTGCCAGCAACAACTGCGGCAATATGTGATTCAAAATCGTCTATTGAAACATCAGCCAGGAAACCTAGACGGCCTAGATTAATGCCAAGTAAAGGTGTGTCAGTATCGACCAGTGCACGAGCAGCGGTTAACAAAGTACCGTCTCCACCGAGTGAAATTACAAGATCAGACTGACTCACCAGAGATTCAAGTGATACCTTTGGTAAATCACTTAAGGGGGTTTCAAAATCGAGACAATAGACTAATACTTCAGCATGTTTTCTCAATGCGCTGGCCACAGTCAAAACGGTATCGAAACGAGTTTCAATATCTTTGCGGACAACTAGACCAATCGTGTTAAATTTGACCTTCATAATAATTTTAGTTTTAAAGGAGGTATCGGATTTGAGTAAATATTAAAAGAAATATCAGCCTATTCTTTACTGTTGCCAAATTAGAGATACAATTTGCCACTAGAAATTTAAACCACAATATAGCAGACCCGATGACAGAAAAGCACGAACTTGATGAACGAGCGCAAATACTTCTAAGGCAGATCATTACGTCTTATAGTCAAGATGCCCAGCCTGTTGGCTCGAAAAACCTGGCTGAGTTATCAGGGCTCGATGTCAGTTCAGCAACGATAAGAAATATTATGGCCAAGCTAGAGCATTTTGGTTTGATTGACTCACCTCACAGATCATCAGGTCGAGTTCCAACGGACGCCGGTTACCGATTTTTTATTGACCGTTTACTCGAAGTTAATGATTTGGCGCAATCGGCCCAAAATAAAATTTTAGCCGAATTCGGTGGAAACAAAACCTCTAGTAACTTGATTCAAAGCGCTTCGTCTATTTTATCAAACATTACTCATCTAACCGGAATCGTCAGTTTAACCCACTCGACACCCGCCGAAATTCGTCATATTGAATTTATGCGGCTCAGCGAAAAGCGAATTCTCGTAATTCTGGTGATTAATGAAGACGATGTTCACAATAAGGTTATTCAGGTTGAGCGAGATTATAGTGATACAGAATTACAGCAGGCCGCCACTAAGTTAAACCAGTATTTGCTCGGACAAAGTTTTGAAACAGCGCGCAATCGTTTGAAAGTTGAATTATCGAACCTTAAAAGTGATGTTAACACAATGATGGAAGCGATGCTCAAAGCCATGGAAGAAGTGTGTGCTGATAACGATGGAGATGAACTTCTAACTACCGGACAATCGAATTTGCTTCAATACAGTGAGCTTAATGATATCAACAAGTTGCGAGACTTATTTCATGTGTTTAATGAAAAGACTGACTTGCTTAAATTGCTTGATAGCTGCACTAGTGCGAGTGGTGTCGAAATCTTTATCGGTAGCGAATCTGGTCACTCAGTGTTAAGCAATTGCAGTGTTGTGGGTGCGCCCTATCATAAAGGTGGTGAGGTCGTCGGAGTGCTAGGTGTTATCGGTCCAACGCGTATTGTCTATGAGCAAGTTATACCAATGGTAGACGTCACGGCAAAATTATTAAGTTTGGCCTTGAATACTCAAAAATAATCCATACCTATTACCCCACAAATTTTGTGAACTAACATTCTATTATTAATTTTAGCCTAGTGAATCAATTCAACAGTGCAGCTATATTATGCTGTTTCTTAATTTTGTGGAGTTTTAAAAATGTCATCTAAAAAACCTAAGGTTGACGATAACGAAGAATCAGTTGCACCAGAATTAATGGATGTTGAAGAGCGAGTTGAAGGCGAACAAGTTAATACATCAGCTGATAATGAAGCTGAAAGTATTGAGCAGCAGTTAGAAAGAACACAGGAAACAGTCAAAGACTACTGGGACCAAATTATGCGTTTAAAGGCAGAAATGGAAAATAACCGCAAACGCGCTATTCGAGATGTAGAAAACGCACATAAATTTGCGCTTAAAAACTTCACTGAAGCCTTATTGCCAGTAATCGATAGCATGGATATGGGGCAACAAGCCGCCGCGGCAGAAAATGCTACTTTAGAAAGTATTATTGAAGGCAGTGATATGACAACCAGCATGTTTGTTCAGGTTTTAGAAAAACATGGATTGAAGCGTTTAAACCCAGTGGGTGAAAAATTTGATCCTGAACAACATCAAGCAATTAGCATGATCGAAGACAAAAAGGTAAAAAGCAACCACATCATTAGCGTCATGCAAAAAGGCTTTTCACTCAATGAACGCCTGGTGAGGCCAGCAATGGTCATTGTTGCTAAATGAATTCTTGCAAAATTAAAGTGACTTGAAAGTAGGTTTTGACTTGAAAGCAGGGAATTAACCCCTACTTCGGAACTATCATTTGAAAAACACCGCATTTTATACGGTTATATATAGATAATCCCACAAATTATTAGGAGTACTTGTAGATGGGCAGAATTATTGGAATTGATCTCGGAACCACCAACTCATGCGTAGCAGTCATGGAAAATGGTAAACCAAAGGTTATTGAAAATGCAGAAGGCGATAGAACCACTCCTTCGATTGTTGCATTTAGCAAAGATGGAGATGTATTAGTTGGTCAACCGGCTAAACGACAGGCTGTTACAAACCCGACCAACACACTGTACGCAGTTAAACGCCTGATTGGTCGTCGCTTTGACGAGAAAGCCGTCCAGAAAGATATTGGTCTAGTGCCCTACACCATTGTCAAAGCTGATAACGGTGATGCCTGGGTTGACGCTAATGGTGAGAAAATGTCGCCCCCTGAAATATCGGCTCGTGTCTTGCAAAAAATGAAAAAGACCGCTGAAGATTATCTTGGTGAAGAAGTCACAGAAGCGGTTATTACTGTGCCTGCATACTTTAATGACTCTCAGCGTCAAGCCACTAAAGATGCTGGCAAGATCGCTGGCCTCGAAGTGAAGCGTATCATCAACGAACCAACCGCGGCTGCGTTAGCTTATGGTATGGATAAAGCCACTGGCGATAAGAAGATTGCAGTTTACGACTTGGGTGGCGGTACTTTTGATATCTCAATTATCGAAGTAGCTGAAATTGATGGTGAGCACCAATTTGAAGTATTGTCTACTAATGGTGATACTTTTCTAGGCGGTGAAGATTTTGATATGCGCCTTATTGATTATATTGCCGATGAATTTAAGAAAGATTCAGGCATGGATTTACGCGGCGACCCACTCGCCAAGCAGCGTTTGAAAGAAGCCGCTGAAAAAGCCAAGATCGAGCTATCTGCTGGTCAGCAAACTGATATTAACTTGCCATACATTACGGCTGATGCGTCAGGACCTAAACACTTAAATCTAAAAGTGACTCGTGCCAAACTAGAGTCTTTGGTTGATGACCTGATTGCTCGTACTATCGATCCTTTGAAAGTTGCATTAGACGATGCCGGACTATCCGTATCTGACATTGATGATGTCATCATGGTTGGCGGTCAAACTCGTATGCCTAAAGTCCAGGAAGTAGTTAAAAACTTCTTTGGTAAAGAGCCTCGCCGTGACGTTAATCCTGACGAATCAGTGGCATGTGGTGCGGCCATTCAGGGCGGTGTATTGGGGGGTGATGTTAAGAACGTATTACTCCTTGACGTAACCCCTTTGTCTCTTGGTATCGAGACAATGGGCAGCGTAATGACCAAGCTAATCGAAAAGAACACTACGATCCCAACTAAAGCATCACAAACTTTCTCTACAGCTGAAAACAATCAAACGGCTGTTACCGTACACGTTTTGCAAGGCGAACGTGAAGTTGCGTCTGCGAATAAGTCACTCGGTCGATTTGACCTATCTGACATTCCACCTGCACAACGCGGTGTACCGCAAATTGAAGTAACTTTTGATATCGATGCGAACGGTATCTTGAACGTATCGGCTAAAGATAAAGCGACTGGTAAAGAGCAAAAGATTGTAATCAAAGCATCCAGTGGTTTGTCTGATGAAGAAGTTGAAAAAATGATCAAAGATGCTGAAGCACATGCTGATGAAGATCGTCAACATATTGAGATGGTTCAGACTCGTAATCAGGCAGAAGCGATGATTAATGCGACTCAAAAGTCCTTAACTGATCTTGGTGACCAAGTTGAAGCAGATGATAAAACTAATATAGAATCAGCTATTGCTGCATTAAAGACTGCATTAGAAGGTACCGATAAGGATGACATTACTGCAAAGACCTTAGCATTGACTGAGGCTTCTGGTAAGTTGGCAGAAAAAGCTTATGCTGATAATGCTGATGGTGAGCCGGTTGATGCCAATGCAGCTGAAGAACCCTCTGCTAATGCAAATGATGATGTTGTTGATGCTGAGTTTGAAGAAGTAAAAGACGACAAAAAGTAAATTTAAATCGGTCCGAAACCTGGCGTGTCTTACTTGCCTCTTCAATGAGATGTAAGATTCACACGCCAGGTTTTTTGCTATTCAGGCGTAAGAACCCAGCATTAAGCTTGGTATAAGCCAGGTATATAATATAAATATGGCACAAAGAGATTATTACGAAGTATTAGGTGTTTCAAAGTCGACATCTGAGGCAGATTTGAAAAAGGCATTTCGACGCCTGGCAATGAAGCATCATCCCGATAGAAACCCTGATAACGAGGAAAGTGACCACCTTTTTAAAGAAGCCAAAGAAGCTTACGACGTACTCTCAAACGCTAATAAAAGAGCTTCCTACGATCAGTTTGGTCATGCAGGAGTCAACCAGTCTGCCGGTGGTGGCCAAGGATTTGGTGATGCTTTCAGTGATATTTTTGGCGACATTTTTGGTGGCGGCGGCGGTGGCGGTAAGCGCGTCCGCAAAGGCGCTGATTTGCAATATAACCTTGAGCTAAATCTTGAAGATGCCGTCTTTGGGTCCACAGTAAAAATTCGAATACCGACTATGAAGCACTGTACCAGTTGTTCTGGTTCAGGTGCAAAAGAAGGTTCTAAACCTGAGACCTGTGGTACATGTGCTGGACATGGCCAAGTGAGAATGCAACAAGGTTTTTTCTCAGTTCAACAAGCTTGTCCAAAGTGTCATGGTGCAGGTAATATTATTAGTGACCCTTGTAATACCTGTCACGGAGAAGGGCGCGTAAAAGAGCACAAATCACTATCGGTTGAAGTACCCGCTGGTGTTGATAACGGAGATAGAATTCGTTTAACTGGAGAGGGTGAAGCAGGAGAGTCCGGAGCTCCTTCAGGTGACTTATTTGTCCAGATGCATGTCAAACCGCATCCAATTTTTGAACGTGATAATGCCGATTTATTTTGTGAAGTGCCGATTAGCATTGTTACAGCAGCTCTTGGCGGTGAGCTTGAAGTCCCTAGTCTGAATGGTCGTCTGAATTTAAAAATTCCATCGGGTACTCAAACCCATAAGCTGTTTCGGATGCGCGGTAAAGGTGTAAAGCCGGTTCGTGGCGGTGCAGTGGGTGATTTAATCTGTCGAATTATTGTTGAAACACCGGTTAAATTAAACACTGAACAAAAAGAGTTGCTAGAGAAATTTTCTAAGTCGATGGATAAGGGTGGTATCAATAAACATAGCCCGAATGAAAAAACTTGGTTAGATGGTATGAAAAAATTCTTTGAAGAAATGAAGCCCTAGGCCTATTAATATGATTGATAATTTGACTGCTGATGTGACACGTATTGCAATTGTTGGCGCTGCTGGTCGTATGGGTAGGCATCTGGTAATGGCTTGTGCCGAATCAGCTAATGTACAACTCACGCAAGCATTAGAAAAGCCTGAAGGCTCTTTAATTGGTGCGGATGCGGGTATTGTTGCAGGTATTGAACTACAGAACGTGCTCATCAGTGAAACACTGGACGCCAGCCAATTTGATGTTTTAATCGACTTTACTCATCCTAGTGTGACAGCTCTTAATCTAGATTTTTGCTTGAAACATGGCAAAAAAATGGTAATTGGAACAACTGGTTGTGACGAGGCACTAATTAAAAAATTAGAAGCCGCCGGTGAATCGATTGCCATTATGTATGCTCCAAATATGAGTGTTGGCGTCAACCTTTGTCTCAAGTTACTGAAGACAGCTGCTGCGGTGTTGGGTGATACTGTCGATATAGAAATCATCGAAGCACACCATCGTCATAAGGTCGATGCTCCCTCAGGCACTGCCCTTAAAATGGGCGAAGTCATTGCAGATGCACTTGGCCGCGATCTAAAGGAGTGCGCCGTTTACGGTAGAGAAGGCCAAACTGGCGCAAGAAACCGACAAACGATTGGTTTCGAGACCATACGTGCGGGAGATATTGTTGGTGAGCATACGGTTTTATTTGCTGCAGAAGGCGAAAGAATCGAAATCACTCACAAAGCATCCAGTCGTATGACTTTTGCTAACGGTGCCATCCGAGCAGCGCATTGGGTGCAACAAAAATCAAGCGGCCTTTATGGCATGGATGATGTGCTAGGTCTTTAAACAAATAGCTGCGGTCTAGGTGTAAACAAACATTATTTTTTAGAGCCACTAGCAACATTAAAGCCGTGTTGTTTAGTGGCCTTCAACGCATCTACTTCTATTGTCCATCCTATAACCCTGATAAAAATACGTCTTTAAATTAACTACACATGGTGCTAGTGTCGACTTGATAGGCTGTATTTTTTTCACTTCAAAATTCAAATTTCCTTCAAACTTAATTCGTATTAAATAGTGGGTGTAATTGCATGAATATTAGTAAATTTACAATATTTCCAGCCATCCATATAAGGAACGGTGAAGTCGTCAGATTTACCAAAGGTGATATTGATCACCCGATTGTTTTCCATACTGATCCAGTTGCTTGTGCACAGCAATGGATAGATCAGGGCGCAGTATGGTTGCAGGTTATCAATCTCGATGCTGCTTTTGATGAAGATGCAACAAACAATTGGGCCTTGATTAAAAAGATGGCAGATCTAGATGTCAATATTCAATTCGGTGGTGGAATTCGCAGCATGGACGACGTGCATTGGGCCATGAAGATAGGGATTAAACGCGTCATTATTGGCACCGCAGCAATAGAAGAACCTCAGCTAATGGCTGATGCGATTGTGGCTTATGGTAGTGATGCCATTATTCTGGGTATTGATGCCGATGAAGCTGGTGAAGTTAAAATTCATGGATGGAAGGCCGGTGGAAGTATTCAGGCAACAAGTCTAGCCATACAGATGAGGCACTTTGGTGTCACTACAGCGATCCTCACGAGCATTCATTTAGACGGTTCAATGACGGGTGTTGACCTCGATGCATCGATAGCATTATCACAAATCAGCGGGTTGAATATAATCGTTGGGGGTGGAATTGGTAGTTTGGCAGATGTCTCTGATTGCTATAACAATGCGGGTATTACTGGCGTTATTGTTGGAAAAGCCTTATATACTGGAAATTTAGAACTTAAAAAAGCCTTGCGGGCTTCGAGCAAAAGAGATTCGTTCGAGTCACATCTCAATCAGTGGAAAGAAGAACAGAATACAACTTGGGCTAAATTTAGTTACGAGTTAGTTGAAAACAATCTCAAAAAACATATTCCAGTTGATTCCCCCCCATTACGAATTCTAGATGCTGGTGGTGGTAATGGCGTTGATAGTTTGGCGTTAGCGCGAATGAATCATCAGATAGACTTGGTTGATACATCTCAGCAAATGCTAGACGATGCTAATGTGACCGCTGCTTTATCGGGTGCGTCGGGTCGGATACAAACTCACGCACTCGATATTTTGAGTTTGAGTAAGAAATTCCCCGAGCCTGAATTTGATATTGTACTTTGTCATAACGTTATTCAATTCGTCGATGACTTAGAACCAGTTTTAGACATGGTACTCAAGATGTTACGTCCCGGTGGCTTCCTGTCACTGATAACCGCCAATCAATATTCATCTGCTTATCAGGCTGCTTTTTTGGAAGGTGATTTAGATAAGGCTTACGACTCGCTAGACCAAACCATTCAATATAGTGATACTTTCAAAATGGAAATGCAAGAATTCAGGGCCAATGAGTTGTCTGAAATGTTGATAAATAAAGGTTGTGAAATTGAAAACCATTATGGCATCCGTTGTATGTATAACTACTGGGGGACTAACGAAGAAAAAAATGACTTAGAAGTAAATGAAAAGCTTCGAAAGCTTGAATTTGAGTTGTCCAATCGTGAACCCTACAAACACACTGCCAGACTATTTCAGCTTATCGCCAGAAAACAATAAACCTTAGGCTATTGGCAGTTAATCTAATGTTTGATTTTAATCGTCTAACCATTGAAGAAATATCTTATCGTTTAAAAAAGCAGCCTGATCCCACCTATGATGTTCCACCTGAAATGTTGGGTTCGAACTGTCGAGAAGCGGCAGTGCTTATTCCGTTTTTGAGACTTGATGAATGCTGGCATATTCTTTACATTAGGCGGGCGATACTCGAAGGCGATCAGCACAGTGGACAAGTCGCTTTTGCTGGCGGTAAACGCGAATTAGAAGACGCTTCACTGGAAATAACAGCATTACGTGAAGCAGAAGAAGAAGTAGGTATTAAGCAAAGTGATGTGACTGCATTAGGCCGCCTCAATCATCATCACACTATCAGTGAATTTCAAGTCACACCTTATATCGGTGTAATTCCATGGCCCTACCCACTAAAGCTGGATCAAGGCGAGGTAGCGCATGCATTTACGCTGCCACTCAACTGGTTGGCTAATTCATCTCATTACCGAACGGAGCAAAGATCACACCTTGATTCTAAACGCCCATGGCCCGTCGTTTATTACGAAGAATATGACGGTGAGTTATTGTGGGGCGCTACCGCACGCATGACTTTATCATTGGTAGACGTACTAAAGACCAAGCTAACCGATTGAATTTTTCCAGCAATAACTGCCTGATTTTTCAATTGCATCTAGATATATCAACTCAAAGTCTTCTACAACAGACTGTTTTACAGCTGGTGTTGCCAACAAGCGTTTTGACCAGGCCGAAATTTTTGGCAAGGATTCGAAATCAATAACAGAGAACCGATAGTCAGCAACTGCGTCATGCATGAAAATTGGGGCAAATGCGGTATCAGCAAGAGAAAAACTGGCTCCGTTAAACCAAGGGCCATCATCTAACTGATTCTCAATACGTTGCATCTGCAACACTAATTGGGTTCGATACTTTTCATATCCTTCTTTATCTTTCGCCATCTTCATCATGTAGCCTGTGCCGAGCATATTGGACGCATATTCAATCCAAGCTCGATTCTTTGCCCTTGATAAAGGTTCTTTGGGCTGAAGCTCGCCGCCGGTAATGTCATCAACGTATTCATTAATAACTGCTGATTCAAAAATTACTTCGCCGTCCACTTTTAACACGGGCACTTTGCCTAGCGGTGACAACTCAAGAAACCATGCAGGGGGATTGGCAAGATCGATAAATGTGATTTTATGCGCTACATTCTTGTACCCAAGTGTAATTAATGTTCTCTGTACAAACGGGCAAGTTTTAAAACTTATGAGTTCTAATAACATGTAATGGGCCTTTGAGTTATTAATGTGATAGTGACTTAGTCATGTTAGTGTAGTTGAAATTAAATCTGCCATTCAATTGATGTTTCTAATTGCGTTTTAATATATCCGTCAACATTCGAGTGTTTGCAGGAATGTTGGTCTAATGTTCTGATAAAAAAGGCTGGATATTATTTACAACCTCAGTGTGGCGATTGGCTGTTTGTTTCTAGTCAGACTGTTGAAGTAAATTTACATCAGGGCACTATGCTCTTAATAAGGATTTTAAAGTTTGCAATGAAACACTTTGAACCGAAAGGAATATTAACAGTCCTATCACAAATTTATTTAAAGAGTGGTGAATACTACTAATGAAAAAAATTAGTTTGGTTGGCGTATTAGTCATCATTATAGTCCTTTTCTTCGTTTTCGATCTTGGTCACTATCTGACACTCGATTACATTAAAACCCAACAGTTTCAGATAGAGCAATTCTATTCAGAAAACCGAGTGCTCACACTGGTCTTATATTTCACGATTTATGTCATCGTGACTGGCGCTTCTTTACCGGGAGCTGCTATTTTAACACTAGCTGGTGGTGCCATTTTCGGTCTGGTCACGGGGTTATTGCTAGTTTCTTTTGCAAGCTCTATAGGTGCGTCGTTAGCATTTCTATTTTCTCGCTATTTATTTCGTGAGACAGTTCAGGCGCGTTTTGGCAGCTCACTTAAATCGATCAACGACGGCATTGCAAAAGAGGGTGCATTCTATCTTTTTGCTTTGAGATTAGTGCCTGCTTTTCCATTTTTTGTTATTAACCTAGTAATGGGCTTGACCAGTATTAAGTTAAAGACCTTTTACTGGGTTAGCCAATTGGGCATGCTGGCTGGTACTGTGGTATTTGTTAATGCCGGCACCCAGTTGGCTCAAATTGAATCAGCCTCTGATATATTTACCTTTGAATTACTGATTTCATTTGTGCTGTTGGGACTACTGCCATTCTTGAGCAAGAAAATCATTTCTGTGATTAACAACCGTAAAGTGTTGTCAGGGTTCAACAAACCCGATCATTTCGATACCAATATGATTGTTATTGGTGGTGGATCGGCTGGGCTGGTGACGTCGTACATTGCCGCTGCGGTAAAAGCCAAAGTAACTTTGGTAGAACGCCATAAAATGGGCGGTGATTGTTTGAACACGGGCTGTGTTCCATCTAAAGCGATTATTCGTTCAGCCAAGTTTATGTCACATGTGTCGCGTTGCCAGGAGTTTGGAATTAAACATGCTCAAGCTAACTTTGAGTTTGCTGAAGTGATGGAGCGTGTAGCCAATGTTATCAAAAAAATAGAACCGCACGATTCAATCGAGCGTTATACCAGTTTAGGGGTTGACGTCGTGACGGGGGAAGCAAAGATCACTTCACCTTGGTCTGTTGAAGTGAATGGCAAAACAATTAATGCCAAAAACATCGTTATTGCTACTGGTGCGCGCCCCTTTGTACCGCCGATAGAAGGCATAGAGTCAGTTGATTATTACACTTCGAATAATTTATGGGACCTACGTGTAAAGCCAGAAAAATTAGTCGTGCTCGGTGGTGGCCCCATTGGGACTGAGTTAACGCAGGCATTTGGGCGGTTGAATATTTCTGTTACCCAAGTCGAAATGGCTCCCAGAATTTTGCTTCGAGAAGATGAAGAAGTGTCAAAGTTGGTGCAATCTAGGTTAATAGATGAAGGCATCAATGTACTGGTAAACCACAAGGCTAAGCAATTTATTAAACGTGATGATAAAGATATATTGATTGCTGAGCATGATGGTTTTGATGTCGAAATTGAGTTTGATACCTTAATAGTAGCCGTTGGACGTGCAGCAAATACAGCAGGTTTTGGTCTTGAGGAAATTGGCGTTCGCTTGAATCCGAATAAAACCATTGAAGTAAATGAATACTTACAAACCAATATACCTACCATTCTTGCTTGTGGTGATGTGGCAGGTCCTTATCAATTTACTCATGTTGCTGCACACCAAGCCTGGTTTGCATCCGTGAATGCTTTATTCGGTAGCCTTAAACGTTTCAAAGTTGACTATTCGGTCATTCCCTGGGCAACCTTTTCAGAGCCAGAAGTCGCTAGAGTCGGATTGAATGAACTTGAAGCAAAAGAGCAGGGTGTTGCTTATGAGGTAACAAAATATGAAATTAATGATTTAGATCGTGCGATCGCTGATAGTGAGGATCATGGCTTTGTGAAGGTATTAACGGTGCCTGGTAAAGATAAAATATTGGGCGTTACCATTGTTGGAGAACATGCTGGAGATTTAATTGCTGAATATGTTTTAGCAATGAAACATAAACTGGGTCTTAATAAAATTCTGGGCACAATCCATATTTATCCGACCATGGCCGAGGCGAACAAATATGCGGCTGGAGAATGGAAACGAGCACATGCTCCTCAAAAACTACTAGAGTGGGTTAAAAAATTTCATCGCTGGAAACGTGGGCAGGCATAGCAGATTTAACTTTTTAACCTGATGCATGATTGCGTCGGGTTAATAATTAATCGACTTACTTTCTGTCAGCAAACACTGCATTGAACTGTTGCCCCGTTTTGACAAAAGTGGTGCATTTACTCAGCCATTTCAGCTTTTTGGCGCCAGCGTAGGTGCAGGTGCTGCGAATACCACCCAGCAAATCCTGAACTGTTTTACCAATGCCTCCTCGGTAAGGTACCAGAACGTCTCTACCCTCGGAAGAACGATACTCCTTTAGCCCACCCGAATGTTTGGTATTGGCTGCTTCTGAACTCATACCATAAAACTGCATGAATTTACGTTCTTCTATGACGTCTTCCCAGCCACTGTCAGTTTGAATCACCTCACCACTTTTATAGTGACGGGTAATGATATCTCCTCCACCTTCGTCGTGTCCTGCTAACATGCCACCAAGCATCACGAAATCAGCACCGGCGGCAAATGCCTTGGCCAAGTCGCCAGGACAAGTACAGCCGCCGTCGGCAATAATATGGCCACCTAATCCATGTGCCGAATCAGCGCATTCGATTACCGCTGATAATTGGGGATAACCAACGCCCGTTTGAATTCGTGTTGTGCAAACACTACCAGGCCCAATGCCGACTTTAACAATATCGGCACCGCTCAAAATTAATTCTTCGGTCATTTCACCAGTGACGACATTGCCTGCAATAATAACAATATTAGGATAAGCGTCCCTAAGTTGCTTTATATACGCTGAAAAACGTTCCGAATAACCATTCGCAACATCGACACAGACATACTTTAATTGGGTGCTGGCTGTTTCATAAACCACTTTAAATTTGTCAAAGTCAGAGTCAGTAATACCCATCGAATAGGCCACGTTCTCAAAACGACTCTTGTTATTTTGACCAAAGAAATCAATTAATTCTTCAACGTTATAGTTTTTCATTAAACTGGTAAACAGACCAATTTTGGCGAGCGAGTTGGCCATTTCAAAGGTGCCCACACCATCCATGTTTGAAGCCATAATGGGAATGCCGTGATAGTGGTCGTCTGTATCGCCACCCTGATAGTGTCGAAAGCTAAACTTTCGATATAAATCAACTTCTTTACGACTTCCGAGCGTACTGCGTTTGGGCCTAATGAGAACATCTTTATAGTCAAGTTTACTATCGTCTTCTATTCGCATAGGGTTGTTCTGCTTGAAGTTTTGTAGTGGTGCTTGGACATCAGCATGAATTTTTAGTCGGTCAATTGAAGCCTAATAAACTCAGACTATTTGCAACTATTCCTTATCAGAGTAACCTAATAATTGGTGCAGTTATACCGGCCTATGTTTTATAGTCAGTTTTAATCGAGAAGTTTAATCTTAGGATTTAACGGAGAGTATTAAATGAAACGACATTATTATATTAGCGACGATCTTGACGAGCTGGATCGCATTGAGCTAGAGCTAGAGTCGAGTGGCGTTCACAAGCCGCAAATTTACGTTTTTAGTAAGGATGACAGTGGTGTGCTCGCTCATGACCACCTTCACAATATAGAATCGGTTTTTAAAAACGATGTGGTGAATGGCACTATAACGGGTGCTTGGATTGGTTTAGGAATGGCGGCATTAGTATTAATTGTCACGTCTTATAGCGATTTGCCATCCACCTATACTTGGGTTCCATTTATCCTTTTGGCAATCGTCCTACTTGGGTTTTTCGCATGGTTGGGTGGTTTGTACGGTATTCAGGAGCCTCATCATGATTTTAAGCGGTTTGAAACACAACTACGAGAAGGGAAGCATGTGTTTATTGTAGATGTTGATGCAAATCAGGAGGATATTCTGGATAAAGTCGCAAAGGCTCATCTTGGACTTAAATTAGCAGGGACCGGAAAAGCATCACCCCGTTGGTTGGTTATGGGGCAGTATAAGATTAAAAAAATTACGTCTGAAATTTTCCATTAAACTTAAAGCTGTATGCATTAGGTAACCAATAACCGTTTATGACGGCTATTGGTTCTTGATTAAATTTTCTTTCTGAAAAGCTAAAACTAACGAGTTCTTGCACAAACGCCATCAGCGCCAAAGAAAAATTCAATTTCAGCATTTGCCGTTTCTTGACTATCTGATCCATGTACCGCGTTTTCATCAATGGACTGGGCGAAGTCAGCACGAATAGTGCCAGCTGCTGCCTCTGCTGGGTTAGTAGCGCCCATTACGTCACGGTTAGCTGAGATTGCGTTTTCGCCTTCTAGTACTTGGATCATAACAGGCCCAGAAGTCATGAAAGATACGAGGTCGTTGTAAAAAGGACGCTCTTTGTGGACTGAATAAAATTCGCCCGCTTTCTCAGCCGTAAGATGTTCCATACGAGCAGCAACAATGCTCAAGCCTGCTTTCTCGAAGCGGCTGTAAATTTCACCGATAACATTTTTAGCAACAGCGTCGGGTTTGATGATTGAAATAGTACGTTCAATAGCCATGTTAAGTTTCTCTAGTAAGGTCAATTAGGGCAAATGCGGTTATTTGTAACAATAAAAATCGAAGCGCATGATAGCGGATTTAATGATTATTCGAAACCTAATGAAGTGTTCAAATGGTGCCTGTTTTGAAATAGATTGGGATATTCCTCATTAATTTGATAGAAACCCCACCCAATGCCACTATTTTATCGTTTAGTGGCAAATTCAAACGGCCTATAACGAAGATTCAGGTACACTTTACAAATTGTTTTTGCGCCATCATTTGGCATAGTTAATAAGGTGAATTTCATGAAAACTGATCAAAATTTACGAAAATATCTGAGTGAGTATGCCCCACCAGAATTCACTATTACCAATACGGAACTGGTGTTTCATTTAGATAAAAATAAAACTCGGGTTGAAAGCAGGCTGTCCATTTCTCGCACAGCTTCCAGGCTAGAAAACCCATCGAGTCAGGGTTTAAAGTTGGATGGCGTTAATCTCAAATTATTGCGTGTGAGTATTGATGATGTCGTTTTAAATGCCGATCAATATCAAATCACCGAAACGCACCTAACGCTGCCTAATGTTGCTGATCATTTTATCTTTTCCTGCGAAGTAGAGATCGACCCAGCAGCAAATACTCGCCTTGAAGGGTTATATCTGTCGAACGGTAATTTTTGTACGCAGTGTGAGGCACAAGGGTTTCGCTACATTACTTATTATCTTGATCGGCCTGATGTGATGTCTGTCTTTAAGACTACAATTTTTGGAAATCCTCAGCAGTTCCCTCATTTGCTGTCTAATGGCAACTTGATAGATTCTGGTAAGTCGACCGAATTGGATAATGTGCACTGGGTTGAGTGGTCTGATCCTTATCCAAAGCCGAGCTATTTATTTGCGCTAGTAGCCGGTGATTTAGCTCGAATTGATGGCGAGTTCACAACCGTTTCTGGGCGAAGGGTTGCACTGCAGTTTTTTACTGAGCATCACAATAAAGATAAATGTGAGCATGCCTTAGTATCGCTACAAAAAGCGATGAAATGGGATGAAGAGACTTTTGGGTTGGAGTACGACTTAGATTTATATATGGTTGTCGCGGTGGACGACTTCAACATGGGTGCGATGGAAAACAAGGGCTTGAATGTTTTTAACACTAAGTATGTGTTAGCCAACCCACAAACTGCGACTGATGATGATTACTTGGGTATCGAAGGTGTCATTGGGCATGAATATTTCCATAACTGGACCGGCAATCGAGTCACCTGCCGTGATTGGTTTCAGCTGAGTCTAAAGGAGGGTCTCACTGTTTTTCGTGATCAGGAATTTAGTGCTGACATGACGTCACGGGCGATTCAGCGTATTAGTGATGTTCGTGTTTTGCGTAACCACCAATTTCCTGAAGATGCAGGCCCAATGGCGCATCCAGTTCGACCAGCATTTTATCAAGAAATTAATAATTTCTACACGGCAACGGTTTACAACAAAGGCGCCGAAGTGGTGCGTATGATTCATACCCTGCTCGGTAAAGCGAATTTTCGAAAGGGTATGGATCTCTACTTCGAACGGTTCGATGGTCAGGCTGTTACGACCGATGACTTTAGGCAGGCAATGCAAGATGCATCCGGCATTGACCTTAGTCAGTTTCAACGCTGGTATGAACAATCTGGCACGCCAAAAATAAACATACGACGTGAATTTGATTTGGCTCAAAAAACGCTCACGCTGGTGATTCTTCAAGACCCCGGTTATACCCGTGGTGAGCCCAATCTTCCATTCCACCTACCGATGCGACTCTCTTTATTCAACCAACAAGGTGAAGCTCTAGCGCTTGACGAACAGGGTAATACCGAAATAACCATCGATATCAAACAGATTGAACAACGGATTAGTTTTAATAATATCGATAGTTTGCCGGTGATTTCTTCATTTCGTGAATTTTCTGCACCGATTTCTTTGAAGTCAGATTTGAATAATAATGAACTTGCTCAACTAATGTCCTGTGATAACGATGCTTTTAATCGATGGGAAGCGAGTCAGCAATTAGCGAGTAGGGTGATGCTCGATATGCTTGCTGTTGAAGTTGATGAATGGGCTCAACTTATGAGTGATCTGGTCAATGGTTTTGCGACTTTATTAAACGATAGTGATTTTGATTTAGCACTAAAGGCTGAAATGCTCATATTACCGAGTGAAAAATATTTGGGTGAGCTTCTCGATGTGGTCGACATCCATAAGCTACGACAGCTGCGCGAAACGATTCGCTTATCGATTGCTATTGAGCACGAAGCCTTACTATTGAAACACTACCAAGCGTCATTAACGTCCAATGAATATTCTATTACGCCAGAAGCAATGGCGCAGCGACGGTTTAAAAATACCTGTTTGGCCTATTTACTAACGCTTAAGAAAGATGTCTATTTTGACTTATGCCTTCAACAATATGAGACCGCTGACAACATGACGGACCAAATGGCTTGCTTACAACCCATAGTGAATTATCATCATCCGGTACGAGATCAGATAGTGTCTGATTTCTACGGGCAATGGAAAGATACTGCGCTCGTGGTGGATAAGTGGTTTAGTGCGCAGGGACTGTCTTACGAAACCGACTCTTTGGCGACTATTATTAAACTATTCGAGCATCCTGCCTATAGCTTGTCAAATCCCAACCGGGCGAGATCATTACTCGGCGCCTTGATTGGTAACCCCAGTGCTTTTCATCAGGCCGATGGCGCTGGATACGAGTTTGCTGTGAATAAAATAATTCAACTCGATAAAATCAACCCTCAAGTATCCGCTCGTATGGCAAATGCTTTTTTACATTGGCGCAAGTTGTTACCCGCTCAGGCAGCTTTAATGAAAGCCCAAATAGAGAGAATGGCAGCCACGCCGAATATATCAAAAGACTTAAATGAGCTGGTAACAACCAGCCTTAACGATTAAGCCAGCACTATTCATGGGTACTCAGATAGATTTAGTCATCCCCGGGTTGTTTAACTTACCGTTAGAGGAGTTTGCTGCCGATTTTCTGGCATCAAATTTACCGGCGTTGAATCAAATACTGGCCTACTCAAATTCAATAACGAACGAGCAAACTGATTTTGAATCAATTATTGCGGATTCTCTCGGATTAGCGGGCTCCCAAACTCTACCGTTTGCACAAGCTTATGTTGAGGGTGAGGCGGTAGACCAGCCGCATCGGTATTTACTATGCCGAACCATTCATTTAAAAGCTGATATGCACAACGCGTTGGTTGTACCGTTAGAAAGCAATAGCGCCAACGAAGATGATTCATCAATCATACTTGAGGATTTACAGGCTTTTTTTAGTGACGACTGTGACCTCACGCCTCTAGGCAACGGCCTGTGGCTAATGCGTTTGAAGCACTGTGGTGCCTCTGATTGTTATCCGCACTACCTCTCAATGATTGGCCGAAAGGCAAATCAATTCATCGAGCAATCGAAGCAAGCGTTGCCTTGGTATAAATTGATGAATGAAATGCAAATGTTCATGCATCAACATCCCATTAATCAAAACAGACTGACAACAGGGCTGCTTCCGATTAATAGCCTGTGGTTCTGGGGGGCAGGACAAAAGCCAAAGTGTGATGATAATAAAGCTCAATGGTTTTGTGATGATGAACAATTAAGCCGATTTGCCGATAGCATTAATATTGACCATCAGCCACTCAATCAATTGAGTCAAATGAAGAGTGACGAAAACACACTGGTTATCGACCTTTCATTGCTTGAAGCCCTTAAATCATCGAGTAGTGATGATCTACAGGTTAAGCTCGAAGTCTTGGAAGAAACGGTATTCAAGCCCGCCATGGTATTGTTTCGCTCGGGTCGTATCTCGCTTCAATTAAGAGCCGCCCATCATTTTGATTTGACAATGACGCCATTGTCTAAATATAAAATCTGGCGATCGTCAAAAAATTTGATTAGTTTTGGTCAGCCTGAAATGGAATAAAATATGACTCAACGCAGTCTACTGGTGCGGGATGTTACTCAATCTCAATTAAAAAACGATGCCCAATTTCCACCACCAGTTTGGAACATTTTGGCTGGGCGGGGCGTCAATTCTTTTGCAGAGACCGACTACAAATTATCGCGAATGTTGCCAGTTGATGCGATTAGGAATTTGCCCGAGGCAGCTAAACTTTTAGCCGCCACTATTCAGCAAAAGAAGCAGATATTAATTTTCGGTGATTATGATGCGGACGGTGCAACCAGTACGGCATTATGTGTTCGAGCCTTGATATTAATGGGTCATCACAACGTTAGTTATATCATGCCCGATCGATTCATCAATGGTTATGGACTATCTGTTTCAATCGCTCATAAAATAGCTGAAGCTAAACCTGATTGTGTTATTACGGTGGATAATGGTATTGCCAGCATCGATGGCATCGCCTTGCTTCGCGCACAAAATATCGATGTCATTGTCACCGATCATCATTTACCTGCTGATGTGCTACCCAACGCTAACGTCATCATCAATCAAAATGCATGGCCTGATGAAACCGTAGGTAAAAATCTGGCGGGTGTTGGAGTCTCGTTTTATCTCATGCTAGGGATACGTAAAGCCCTAAGAGAGATCGATTGGTTCAATCAACAAAGAATCGAGCCGAATCTGGCCAGCTGTCTTGATTTGGTTGCAATAGGCACGGTGGCCGATTTGGTACCTCTTGATTTTCATAATCGGTTGTTGGTCAACGAAGGTTTGAGACGGATGCGCGCTGGGCATTGCTCTGCAGGTATTCAGTCACTGATTGAAATATCCAATAAACAAATCAGCCATGTGACGAGCACCGACATTGGTTTTTCGATTGCACCCAAAATAAATGCGGCTGGACGATTGGAAGACATGACCAGCGGCGTTCAGTGTCTATTAGCCGACGATCAAATGAGTGCCGATGGATTTGCCAATCAGTTAAACGATATCAACCAATTGCGTAAAGAGTTACAACAGACAATGGCCGACGAGGCGCAACTTCAGCTGGCTAAACTAAGTGAACCAGAATTTCGTGCGAGTGTTGGAATCGTATTGTTTCAGAAAGGCTGGCACGAAGGCATTGTCGGTATTGTGGCGTCGAAGGTGAAAGAAAAATATCACCGGCCCTGCATTGTATTTGCCGAGGCAGAAGACGGTGTCTTAAAGGGATCAGGACGATCAATTTCAGGGATTCATCTTCGAGATATACTGGATGTTGTTGACAAACGTTACCCGGGCATTATTTTGAAGTTTGGCGGGCATGCTATGGCTGCGGGCTTGAGTTTAAAAGCCGACGCATTTGATTTTTTTTCAACTGCATTTCAGACGGTGATTTCTGATTTAGTTGATCCTGCCTGTTTTGCTGATTCAATTGAATGTGATGGCTTGCTCGACAGCCAATATTTAACCATCGACTTTGCTAAGACCATTCAAAATTTAACCCCTTGGGGGCAGCGATTTCCGTCACCAAGCTTTGTCGGTGAATTTGAAGTGACTGATAGCAGAATATTGGCGCAAAAACACATCAAGTTTGAATTAAAGCAAAATAGTGACACGTCAATTAATCGTTTTGAGGCCATTGCTTTTTTCCAGCCAGCTGAAGTGTTAGAGGCTAACTACGATAACATTCACATCCATTATGAACTCAGCATCAATCATTTTAGAAATCGAGAGTCACTGCAGTTATTGATTCGAGACATTCTTTAAAGATTCTAATAGCTAACACTAATCCCAAAAATAATTATGAGTAGAATTACTCAACGCTTGCTGTTAAATGGAAATTTTTTAAGGCAGTTAGTTGTGACGTAATTCTAAGGTAGTTCTGAATAACGCCAAAGTTTTAACCACTCCTATTATAAGATCAGGACTTTGGCTAATTTCACAATCACTGTCCATAATTTAAGCCAAGCGTTAGAGTGAACAGAGCTGTTGAATAGACCTGCCTATATATTACCTATTATTATTTTTTCGCAGTTTGCAGGCACCTCACTGTGGTTTGCTGGCAATGCCATCATTCCAGACTTGCAACAAAGTTGGACGTTGCCTGAGCATAGTATCGGCTATGTTACAACCGCGGTTCAAATGGGCTTTATTTTTGGAACCTTAGTATTTGCTTATTTAGCGTTATCCGATCGTTTTTCGCCGCGTAAGGTGTTTTTTAGCTGTTCTATGATTGCTGCTATTTCAAATTCAGCTTTATTGGTGGCACCTGAAGAGATGACGGCATTACTCATACTGAGATTTTTGACAGGATTTTTTTTGGCGGGTATTTATCCTGTTGGAATGAAAATTGCGGCAAGTTGGTACGAAAAGGGGTTAGGACGAGCCTTAGGCTATTTGGTTGGTGCTTTAGTATTGGGCACCGCATTTCCACATTTAATTCGGAGTCTAGGTACCGAAATTCCTTGGCAACAAGTTATCGCAGTTGTTTCTCTTGTTGCTGTATCGGGCGGCTTATTATTGTTGCTATTGGTACCCGATGGTCCTTTTCTGCCGAAAGGATCACCATTCAACGCTAAGGTTCTCGGACTTATATTTCGATCTAAAAAATTTCGAGCTTCTGCGCTGGGTTACTTCGGGCACATGTGGGAACTCTATTCGCTATGGGCCTTTATACCGTTATTTTTATTGGGTTACAGCATCCAATCGAATGAGTTGATCAATATTCCACTTTGGTCTTTTATCACGATTGCCGTTGGTTTCATTGGATGCGCTGTTGGTGGCTTAATGTCTGTTAAATTAGGCAGTGTCAAAGTGGCCTCAATTCAACTCTTAATTTCAGGTGCCTGTTGTATCCTATCGCCTTTTTTATTCGAGGCTGAGTGGCCTGTTTTCATACTGTTTATGCTAGTTTGGGGTGTAACAGTTATTGGCGATTCGCCCCAATTTTCAACACTCACTGCGCAAAATGCACCTCGTGAATATGTCGGGTCAGCGTTAACAATTGTCAATTCAATTGGCTTTCTGATTACTGTGGTGAGCATTCAACTCACTACTAGTTTATTGCCAGTGCTCGGAGTGCAATACATTTTCTGGCTATTGATCCCAGGCCCAGTTGTAGGCTTGATTGCTTTGCGTTCTATTCGATAAACTTCAACTTAATATGATGTTGGTAGCTAGAAATATAGTTGCTAAAGTCATTAAGTTACTCTGAAAAATGTCTATTATTTATATTTATATTTTTTATAATAAGATATGGTTTTTCAGCAACATCAGTTACTTAACCAACTGAAACAGACAATAGAATGAAACGAGTTTTCATATTTATAATGACTAACATTGCGATTATGGTCGTTTTCAGTATCCCACTAAGGTTGTTAGGTGTAACAGTATATTGGCTGAAAATGGGTCTGATCTTAATATACAAACCTTAGTGATACTCTCAGGTGTGATTGGTTTCGGCGGTTCGATTATTTCTTTGCTGATATCGAAGTGGATGGCTAAACGGATGACCTCTTCGGTTGTAATTACTCAACCAAAAACGGAAATTGAAAAGAGGTTAATGAGTATTGTCAAAAAGCAGGCTCAGACTGTTGGTATAAAAATACCGGAAGTCTCTATTTTTCCTACTTTGGCTATGAATGCTTTTGCCACAGGGGCCAACAAAAACAATGCTTTAATGGTGGTGTCTCAGGGCCTATTTGAGTATATGACGAAAGATGAAAGATGAAAGATGAAGTGGTTGTCGGCCATGAAATCAGTCGCATTGCTAATAGAAGTATGGTGACATTGGCGTTAATTCAAGGCGTGGTTAATACCTTTGTTGTATTTTTGTCACGTATAATTGGACATGGTGTAGATCGAGTGATCTTAAAATATAATCGTGGGCATGGTATCGGTTATTTTGTTACTGTTATGGTTCCATAGATCGTTTTATTTATTCTTGCATCAACTATTGTGATGTACTTTTCTAGAAAACGAGAGTTCGTTGCCGACACAGGTGGTGCTGATTGAACCGGTTACCAAAATATGATTGCTGCGTTAAAGCGTCTGGGACAGTTAGAGTCCGAAGCATTGTCTGAACAAATGGCCACTTTTGGTATTAATAAAAGTGGTTTGATGTCTTTACTTTCATCTCACCCACGATTGAAGCGAGAATAGAAGCATTAGAAATGCGTGCACAACGGGTTAATAATCGACCATAACTTTATTGTTTGATGTTAATAACACAGGCAAACTCTGCGGAATATTAATTTACAAAATAGACTTATATTCTGCAATAGTATCGCATAAATTATTTTGTTTGATTAGGGTAACAGTTGGCTGGTCTTTATTGACACTTAATTTAGGTCCTCTCTTAAAACGACTGAGTTTGCCAAGGTCACCACTGTAAGCAGTATCCACTTCAGATGAGTATCAGGTCATGAATACAAAAGATCTTCAACAACGTTTTATGAGGCTTAGAAGTCATAAAGTTTTTGAGTTGTTTGTTGTTTCAGTCATCATCGCTTCAGCGCTGCTTGTCGGAGCTAAAACATACGACCTGCATCCCATCACGCATATATTGGTAATCTGGTTCGATCGCTTGATCACAACCATATTCCTGATTGAGATTACCATTCGCTTTATTGGTGAAGAAAATAAAAAAGACTTCTTCAAAAATCCTTGGAACCTATTTGATACGTTGATAGTAGCTGTCAGTATGATTCCTATAGACAATACGGACATGGCGCTGGTCGCCAGACTGATACGAGTATTTCGGGTGCTAAGAATGATTTCGATCATTCCAGAACTTCGTATGTTGCTTAACTCATTGGTTAATGCCTTACCACAGCTGGGCTATGTGCTGTTGCTGATGTTTATTATCTTCTATATCTATGCCGCTATGGGCAGCACGTTATTCGAGGCGATTAATCCAGTTCTTTGGGGAGATATCAGCGTCTCTCTATTGACTCTTTTTCGAATAATGACCTTCGAAGATTGGACTGATGTGATGTATGAAACAATGGAGGTCTATCCGATGAGTTGGACTTTTTATATAACATTCATTTTTTTCACAGCATTTGCATTTCTTAATATGGTCATTGGAATCGTCGTAAATGTGATGAATGAAGAACAACAGAAAGTGCTGAAAAAAAAAGCAGTAGAAGCTCATGAGCCTGATATTAAAGATTTAATGATTAAATTGGAGGCAATCGAAGCAAGGTTAAAAGTGAACCAGTTTAAAAAATAGTCATTAGACTTTTTCGAAATACAACGAAATTACATCGCTTCTTTATATTTCTGGCGTCTCTGTTAAATGATTGTCTTTCGAAAGCCTTTATGATTTAACTATAATATAGTTTTTAATGGGTGCCCTTTGTAACTATTGTGTTCTTGTCGTTTTAAAATAAATTGATTAACAAAGGAGAGATCAGTTGGCTGAGTTTAAAATCGAGAAGCTGCATGCAGACTTTGGTGCGCGTTTAAGTGGTGTTGACTTATCGGCGGATTTATCTAATCTGCAATTGTGTGAAATCCATGATGCGATCAATACTTATTCTTTCCTGTGCTTTCCTCATCAAACCATCTCAGATGATATCCAATTGGCATTGACGCAGCGTCTTGGCGTCGCTGAAGCCGAACACGTAACGCTGGGGAAAACGGGCAAGACTACTTATTTTGGCAGTGTCGGCAATATAAATGATGAAGGCATTCAACAGGGCAATCAGCACCAAGACACACGTTTCCAATCAGGTAATCATCTTTGGCATTCTGACTCTTCTTTTCGACACCAACCCAGTTATGTTTCAATTATGTTTCCCTATGAAGTACCTGGAGAATCGGGTGCGACAGAATTTGTTAGTCAACGAGCGGCCTACCAACGATTAAATACAGCAGATCAAAGTGCCTATGAAGAAATGACGGTTATCCACGATTATGTTTTTTCGCGTTCCCAGACTGCACCTGTGGACCTTTGTCATGCGGCTTCATTACCTCCTGTAAAGCATCCGTTGATTCGTAAAAACCCGGCTAACTTGCTGAAAAACCTCTACATTGGTGCTCATGCTCGTTCTATTGTTGGCTGTGATGGGATTGAAAGCCGACGAGTGATTGATCAATTATTAGTCGATACAACCCGACCACAGGATATCCTTTCGCACAGCTGGCGGGTTGGTGAAGTTGTGATGTGGGATAACCGATGCGTGCTGCATCGTGGTACAGGTTACGATGCTGATCGTTGGCGTCGACACATGCGCCAGACCCGAGTTGTTGGAGAGCACAAGGGTATTTTGTGAGGGATTCTATTTAAAAATTTAAGGTTCTTAGTTCTATAATATAATAAAAAAGGTCAGTAATACTTAATTATAACAATGGATTAAAAGTATGATCGACGGTGATGCAATGGCCTAGTCATCTGGTATTAAACGTTTACCCAGTCCGACGGCGTTTTCGACATCGTAGCCAATCGCTTGGTAAAACTGTATTACTTCGCTATTAGTATCACGCACCTGAAGGTTTATTTTTGGACAGCCCTTATTCTGAATCAATACTTCAACCTGCTGCATCATGGCTCGGGCGTAACCCTTACGCTGATGTTCGGGTGATACAGCCAAGTAATTGATCCAACCGCGATGACCTTCGTATCCACCCATGACCGTTGCGATTATTTTACCCGATGGGTCACCCGGAAGTTGACCAATCAAAAATAGGTCAGGATCAACCAGCATCTTGCGTTGAATATCTTTAACCGGATCATTCCATGCGACAACTAAATTGCAGGCTTGCCATAAGTTAACGACGGCTTGTTGGTTGTCTAAATGGTAGGGTTTAATATTCAAGAGGGTTCATAGACCTCTATGTCAGCTTCAGGTTTAATTAGTTTATGATCCCAATGGCGAGCGGCTTGTTGCAATATTGCTTTGGGTTTTAAATTTAGCCATGAGGCTTGTGTCGGCTGATTTAGAAATTCTAGTGCGGATATTAAAGTTGCAGCTGGATAATTAATATCGATCGCTTTTGCACCTGTTTGTTTGCTGAGCTTCTTGCCATCACTATTGGTGATCAAGGGTAAATGCAGGTACTGGGGTGTTGGCAATTTTAAACGTTGTTGCAGGTAAAGATGCAAGCAAGTCGATAGCAGTAGGTCGGCACCCCGTATAACTTGGTTAATTTTTTGACTGTCATCGTCTAGTATTACGGCCAGATGATAGGCATAAATTCCATCAACCCGTTTTAGAATAAAGTCTCCGACTTGTTCTTTTAGATTAAGCTCGATATCACCATAAATTTGGTCGTTAAATTGACTGATTTTGGCTGACTCAGTATTGAGTCTGATCGAATGATCGTTTGAAGTGAGATTTTCGTTTCTACAAACCCCCGGATAAATTGGCCCCATCAATCCTGAATTGATGCCTTTTTCTCTGAGTGATTTTCGACTACATTTGCAAGCATAACAATCCTGCTGGTCGAGTAATTCGACTAGCTTTGATTCATAATATTCGAATCGACTGCTCTGATATAACACTTCGCCATCCCACTCAAAGCCATAGGCTTCAAGTGAGGTGAGAATTTGGCTAGTAGCGCCTTTAACGACGCGAGGTGTATCGACATCTTCGATGCGCAGTAGCCATTGGCCTTGTTGTGATTTGCTATGGCAGTAGCTGGCAACAGCAGTCACTAAAGAACCAAAATGTAATGGCCCAGAAGGCGTTGGGGCAAATCGGCCTATGACCTTGCCTTGGGTCATTAGTGCATCACTTGGTCAATAGATTTTGGGTCAGTAGCTTTTCGAGTATGCCTTGATACACTTCAGTCAATTGTTCAACATCAGACACTCTGACGTGCTCGTTTATTTTATGAATAGTTGCGTTGACTGGGCCAAGTTCGAGTACTTGTGCCCCAGTGGGGGCAATAAATCGACCATCAGACGTACCGCCAGCGGTGGATAGTTCGGTATCAAGTCCTGTAACCTCTTTGATAGATTTTTTTGCCGCTTCAACTAACGAACCAGCGCTGGTTAGAAACGGCAAACCAGATAGATTCCAATCTACATCATATTCGAGGCCGTGCTGTTCAAAGATAGCTTCCGACGTTTTGATGATTTGATGATGATCAAGCTCGGTCGAATATCGCAGGTTAAAAGTGACTTCAATGTGACCCGGAATAACATTGGTTACACCTGTGCCACTATGGATGTTTGAGATCTGTAAGCTAGTGGGTGGAAAAAATTCGTTGCCATCATCCCAGTGCACGGCGCAAAGCTGGTTGAGTGCGGGTAGAACTTTATGAATTGGGTTGTCAGCTAATTCAGGGTAGGCAACATGTCCCTGAATGCCTCGAACGGTGAGCACAGCACCGAGTGATCCACGGCGACCATTCTTGACTGTGTCGCCTAACTTGATAGAGCTTGAAGGTTCGCCAACCAATGCCCACTTGATTTTCTCACCTCGGGCTTCAAGCGTTTCAATGACTTTAACGGTACCATTTTTAGCCGGGCCTTCTTCATCGCTGGTAATTAAGAAAGCAATTGAACCGGAATGATTGGCGTGATCGTTCACGAAGCGCTCACAGGCAGTGACCATCGCCGCAATGCCAGCTTTCATGTCGGCAGTACCTCTGCCGAATAACAAACCATCGCGCACTTCTGGCTTAAAGGGATCACTTTCCCAGTTTTCAACAGGCCCAGTTGGTACCACATCGGTATGACCTGCAAAAGCAAATATGGGCTCATTAGTGCCACGTCTTGCCCATAGATTGGTTACTTCACCAAATTGCATTGTTTCACATTCAAATCCAATTGATGTTAGCCGATCAATCAGTAATTGCTGACAGCCAAGATCGTCGGGTGTCACTGATCGCATAGAGACCAGTGACTTGAGTAATTTTAAAGTTTCAGATTCCATTAGCGATTCACTTCGACTCAAAAATATTGTTGTAATTTGCGTCACTAAAACCGACATGACGTTCGTCACCCTTAATCAGAAGGGGTCGTTTAATAATAGCAGGGTTATCGAGCATGATCTGAATGGCTGACTCTTTATCGATGTTGGTTTTGGCCAAGTCTGATAGTTGTCGCCATGTCGTGCCACGTTTATTAATCATAATGTCCCACCCCAATTCATTCACCCAATCGCTAAGCAGTACAGGGTCGAGACCTTGTTTCCTATAGTCATGAAATTTAAATTCTATCTCATGTTCGGTGAGCCACTGCTTGGCCTTTTTAATAGTATCGCAATTAGCAATACCATAAATTGTGACAGAATCAGCCATGTTTAGTTGCCTAGTTACTATTCGGTTCTTTGCTTTTAATCGATATACCTAATCGATATTTCTGAGTAGATCGTTAATACCGACTTTAGATCGTGTTTTTTCATCAACTTGCTTAACAATAACGGCACAGTAAAGGCTGTAAGAGCCATCTGTGGAAGGCAGATTACCCGACACCACGACTGAACCAGCAGGAATACGACCATAGCTGACTTCACCTGTTGCACGATTAAATATCTTAGTGCTTTGACCGATGTACACACCCATTGAAATCACTGAATTTTTCTCAACGATAACGCCTTCAACTACTTCAGAGCGTGCTCCGATAAAGCAATTGTCTTCGATAATAGTAGGCGAGGCCTGTAAGGGTTCGAGTACGCCACCTATCCCAACACCGCCAGACAGATGGACGTTCTTTCCAATTTGAGCACAAGAACCAACGGTGGCCCATGTGTCGACCATGGTACCACTATCAACATAAGCTCCTATATTGACGTAAGACGGCATCAATACCACACCTGATGCGATATAGGACCCCTTACGGGCCATTGCAGGTGGAACAACACGCACGCCGCTAGAGGCAAATTCTGCAGATGTTGTCTCGGCAAATTTAGAGTCGACCTTATCGTAATACTGAGTTGAAGCACCGGCCATGACTTGGTTTTCGTGGATTCGAAATGATAATAAAACCGCTTTCTTTAGCCATTCGTTTACCTTCCAGCCATCATCAGTGGGTTCGGCAACTCGTGCAGCACCTGAATCAAGTAGTTCGATGGCGGCAGTTACCGCTTTTTTGATGTCATCAGAGACATTTGACGGTGTAATATCAGCACGGTTTTCAAAAGCAGCTTCAATGGTTTGTTGAAGGTCAGACATAACATTCTCCTAAAGATGAGATAAAAGGGTATTGATTCGGTTAGCAGCGTCCTGACATTCTTCAAGTGGTGCGACGAGAGCCATGCGTATCTTGTTCAAGCCAGGATTGCTGTTGGTGTTGTCTTCATTAGTATCACGCGACAATAGGCTGCCAGGTAATACCGTAATATTTTGTTCTGCATAAAGCCTAACGGCAAATTCAGTATCAGGAATAGGTGTTGTTACCCATAAATAAAATCCAGCCTGCGGTTTTTCCGGTTGAAGTGTATTTGCTAATGTTGATAAAACACAATCAAATTTTTCGCGGTAAAGTTTGCGATTTTCGACGACATGAGATTGTTCGCCCCAGGCTACAATGCTGGCAGACTGTGTCGCGGGGGGCATAGCGCTGCCATGGTAGGTTCGATAGAGTAAAAATTTTTCAATGATTTTTGCATCACCGGCCACAAATCCAGAGCGTAATCCAGGTAAGTTTGAACGTTTTGATAGACTATGAAAAGCGAGGCAACGGTCGAAATTAGTCAGTCCCATATCCGCTGCTGCGCCTAATAGACCCGGTGGCGGCTGGCTTTCATCGTAGTAAATTTCGGCATAACATTCATCACTGGCTATGACAAAATCATATTTTTGAGAGAGTGAGATGAGCTGTTGTAAATAGGCTTGACTCATGACTGCACCGGTAGGATTGCCCGGAGTGCAAATATATATGAGCTGGCAGTCTCGCCATTGTTGCGGTTCGATAGCTTCTAAATCGGGTAGATAGCCATTGGCTTCAATGCAATTAAGATAGTGCGGTTTTCCACCCGCTAGAATAGCCGCGCCTTCATATATTTGATAAAAAGGATTGGGCATTAGTACCAGTGGGTTTTTAGCCGTTCGATCGATCAGACACTGTGCGATGGCAAAAAGTGCCTCGCGTGTACCGGTCACTGGCAATATATGTCTTTCGGGGTCAATAAGCGTTGAATTGATATTAAATCGATTCGAAAGCCAGCGCGCTGTTGATTCACGTAACGCAATGTTGCCTTTGGTACTCGGGTATCGAGACAATTGGTGTAAGTTTTCAATCAAGCTATCCATAACAAACTGCGGGGCAGCATGCTGTGGCTCACCGATGGACAAGGCAATAGGGCTCAAGTCAGCTGGCGGCGTTAGCCCACGCTTTAACTCTGCCAGTTTCTCGAACGGGTAGGGGTGTAGTAGAGAGAGATCACAATTCATAAAATTTAAGGTCTAGTTCAGCTTGCCAAATCAAAAGTCATTTTTATTAAATTTCATTGATTTAGCGCAGTTAATTAACTTAGTTTGATACGGTAATTCAGTCAGTTATGCCAACAAACCCAACCCATCCATTGCTGCATCAATACTTTTCTTCGCTTCTTTTGAAAGCGGCATGACGGGAACACGACAATCTTCACCACAATGGCCTAATCTGGATACTGCATACTTGGCACCCGCTGGACTAGGTTCTGTAAATAGGGTTGAATGTAATGCCATTAAGTCATCCTGTATAGCGAGAGCCTTCACGAAGTTACCTTCTGTACAGGCCTTTTGCATTTGTGCACAAAGTGCGGGGGCTACATTCGCAGTCACTGAAATGCAACCATTACCACCACCGGCATTATAGGCTACAGCGGTGGCATCCTCTCCCGATAACCAGGTAAATTCAGACTTGATGAGCATTCTTTCCTGTAAAGGACGCGACAAGTCACAAGTGGCGTCTTTGACGCCAACAATACGCGGCAACTGAGCTAGCTTTGCTATAGTTTCAATTTCGATATCGACTATAGCGCGCGGTGGAATGTTGTATAAAATAATCGGCAGATTACAAGCGTCATGGACCATTTTAAAATGCGCATAAAGACCCGGTTGCTTTGGGCGATTGTAATAGCCAGCAACATGAAGCAAACCATCTGCGCCGACTTCTTCAGCATGTAAACTATATTCGATGGCTTCGATTGGATTGTTTGAACCCGCACCGGCAACAACGGGTACTCGGCCAGCGGCTTCCGTCACAACGATTTCAATTATACGTTTATGCTCAACACTACTTAATGAAGGAGACTCTCCCGTAGTGCCGACGGGTACTAAACCATCAGTGCCTTGTTCGATGTGCCAATGAGTAAGCTTTCGAAGTGCGTCCTCATCAAGCTTTCCATTGCGAAACGGAGTTACCATCGCGACCAGTGATCCAGAAAATAATGCCATGCCTTATGCCTAAGATATTGAATGTAAGGGGTAATTATAACGAGCCTTCGGGCGTGGGTACAATTAATATTCAATCAAACTATGGTTGCATTGAATTTATCTTTGCAAATAGCCGCAGCATTAGTTTACAGTGCGCCAAAAGTTCGATAACGAGGATTATCATGACAGTCAATCAAGCAAGTTCATTGTGCGATAAAGTAGTATTAATAACGGCTGGAGGGTCAGGCATTGGTCGAACCATAATCGAGGCTTATCTTGCGCTGGGGGCTAAAGTTCATACCTGCGACATATCGCAGTCAATGTTAGACGACTGTCTCAATAACCACCCTGAATTGACGGCAAGTGTGTGCGATGTTTCCAATGAAAGCCAAGTTGAGTCGATGTTTGATGATTTAAAAAAACAGCATGGTCGCCTTGATATTTTGGTCAATAATGCGGGTATTTCAGGCGCGACAGCGGCAATAGAAGATGTTGCAATAGAGGATTGGGATAGAACCCTCGCGGTAGATTTGAGAGGCACTTTTCTTGTTACCAGACTAGCCGTACCGCTACTCAAGCTTGCTGGTGGTGGATCAATCATTAATATGTCATCGAATGCAGGATTATTTGGTACGCCATTGAGATCACCTTATGCCGCTGCAAAATGGGCGATTATTGGATTGACTAAAACCTGGGCAATGGAGTTAGGACCTTTTGCTGTTAGAGTGAATGCGATTTGTCCTGGTTGTGTCGAAGGGCCTAGAATTGATGGCGTAATTGACAGAGACGCAATGGAGCGTGGTATGCAGCCGAGTCAAATACGCGATGTTTATCAGCGTCAAAGTTCACTCAGAAAGTTTGTTAGTGCTCAAGATATTGCCAATATGGCTACTTTTATCAGCTCAGACTTGGGTGCGAATATTTCAGGACAATCGCTCAGTATTGATGGTCACACTGAAGGCCTATCTAACTGGTTAGATTGAAACTTAAAAATGGATACTTTCATCAATGGATAATATAAAAATGCAAGCAGCTTGGTTTGAATCATTTGGTGAAGGGCATCATGTTTTAACAATAGGCGAGCTGGAAAAACCAAAACCAAATGCCGGTGAGGTACTGATTCGATTAGTCAGCAGCGGTGTTAATCCTTCTGATGTCAAAAAACGGGCAGGGGCTTTCTCCCATTTGTTGGATAACGGTTTAGTGATCCCGCATAGTGATGGTGCGGGTATAATTGATGCTGTTGGTGATGGTGTATCAACCCACAGAATTGGCGAACGTGTCTGGGTTTATCAAGCACAGTATGGTCGACGCTTTGGAACGGCTGCTGAATATATTACGGTCGATTCAAATCGAGCCCCTAAACTAGCCGATAATACATCGTTTGAAATAGGCGCTTGTTTGGGTATTCCGGTGATGACGGCTCATCGTTGCGTTTTCTCTGACGGGCCTGTTGAAGGCAAAACAGTTTTAGTAACGGGGGGTGCAGGGCGAGTTGGTTATTATGCGATTCAATGGGCAAAACAAGCGGGTGCTAGAGTAATCGCAACCGCCAGTAACGACGCCGATAAGGCTGCTTGTGAAGCTATTGGCGCCGATTGTGTGGTAAACCATCGACAAGACAATTGGAGTCAGAAACTACTCTCGTTTACCAATGGTGAGAAAGTTAATCGAGTGATCGATGTCGAGTTTGGCGCTAATCTGCCTGAGGTTCTTAAGGTTATCGCAACCAGTGGCACCATTGCCAGCTACTCCTCGGCACAGGTAAAAGAACCCCAGTTACCTTTTTTGCAAATGATGTTTATGGATTTAACCATTCGATTGGTGATTGTTTATGCCATGCCTGAACAGGCAAAACAGGCTGCCATTAAAGATATTAATTCAAAACTTGAGGGCAATTCATTCCAGCATCGCATTGCACATGTGCTACCGATGTCCGATATAGCAAAGTCTCATCAACTCGTAGAGCAAGGTGGTTTTAGTGGTTGTGTGGTTATTAAAACTGGCAAATAAGGGAGGGCTTTATCTAAGCTGGCTATCTTTGCTACCACGACGATTAAATAGCCCTTGTTGGTTACTCTGCTCATCTTGATCAGTTTGACAAGTGATGCATAAACGTACGCCCCGGATTGCCTGACGTCGCGCCTTTGGAATAACTTCATCACAACCTTCGCAGTTTTCTAACCCAGCGCCTTTGGGTAACTGGCTACGAACCTGCTTAACGGCATCTTCGATACTGGCATCGATTTGATCTTGTACGGCTCCATCAGGTGCCCATCCACCTGCCATGATTAAACCTCAGGTTGTCCACTTGGTGATGTAATTAAATCAGTCAAAGTAGCAGTATCGTAAGCCAAACCTGAAACAGACACTAGTGATGTGTTGATTCGGTCTCTCCTCCAAGTGCTGATATCAAGGCTTTTACAAATTGCGATAGTTCTGATGTCATTATCGAGAAGTCTACGTCAAACTGACCAGCAACGTCATCCACTTCGGTTTCGGCGGCTTTTTCCTGAATTAAGTCACTAAAGCGTAATCGTTTAATGGCCATTTTTTCGTCAAGCATAAATTCAACACGCTCGTGCCAACTCAATGCAAGCTTATTGACATGCATGCCAGTTTTTAGATGATTAAGAATTTCATCACTACTTAGATTTTGATTTTTACACCGAATTACACCACTCACGTCGGCATTGTCTCTAAGCTCACATTCTTCACCGAGCTCGAAATTATCGGTTAATTCACCACTATTAACCCACTGGGTCATTAAGTCTATCGGCAAATTTTTAGCCACTAACGGAATCAAAGGTAATGATCCAAGCGCTTCACGTAAGTCTTGAATTAAATCTTCAGCACGCTTCTCTGAAGTGGCGTTGATGACTAAAAGGCTATCCTGTAAAGAAATATAGGCAAATTGTAAAGAAGACCGTGCAAATGCTTTGGGCATCAAACTAAAAATCACTTCTTCTTTTATCGAACTGCGTTCCTTGCGGGAGACCTTCCGAGATTCTGTCGATTCAATTTCCTGAATTTGCTCTTCGAGAAAGTCATTCACGACAGAAGTCGGTAAAATCTTATCCTGACGCTTTGAACAAACCATCAAGTAGCCATTAGACTCATGAACTAGTTCTTCACTATGTCGACCCAAAGGTGGCACCCAGCCGGCGCGACTGAGTTCCTGGCTACCACAGGGTTCAAAGCTATGTTCGGATAATTGCTCAGCTAGTAATTCAGCCGTTAATTCGATCGGTTGAGTAAAACGGTAAAGCTGTAAGTTCTTGAACCACATGGAGGGGGTTTTCCTTGAAGGTAGATTTAAATATAAAAAATGATGAATGCCAAATCCAAGTATTCTTTGAGTTGTTAGAAGTTGGCGTAAAGTAGAGTTTCTGTTGTATATATTTTAACAACATTTAATCGAAAAGCTATATTCAGAAAGTTATCTTTTAACCCTAAAGGCTGTCGATCTCAGTCTTCGAATATATCGTCTTCATCAAATAATTCATCATTGAATAAATCGCTGTCTAAAGTGCCATCGATAGGTGGGTTGCCATCATGAACCAAGTTGTTACGTCGTTGTAAAAAAGCTTCACGTAAATAAATATAGGGATCCAGTGCAGCTTCATTCAAAACACTTTCTGCTTTTAATAAACCAGCGCGTAAATCAATAACCTTGACAACGGTTAAGGCGGTTGCCGTGTCTCTATTGCGGTTAGGGAAAATCCATGATTCATGGACTTCATTATTGATCGGGTCAAAGTAAGCACTATCCGCCACCATCCCGCCAGCATCACGAACGGTGCTTGGCCCAAAGAAAGGCAGGATGAGATAAGGCCCGCTTGAGACACCCCAGTAGCCTAAGGTTTGTCCAAAATCTTCATTGTGCTTTTCTAGCCCCATATCAGATGCCCAGTCAATTAAACCAAATACGCCAACGGTGGTGTTAATTAGTACACGTCCAGTGTCGGATGCAAATTGTTTAAGTTTGAATTGAAACAGATTGTTAAATATAACCACAACATCATCAAGGTTACTAAAGAAATTTCCGACGCCCTTTTGTACGAATGATGGCGTAACGACATCGTAACCTTGGGCCACTGGCTTTAATAAATAGCGATCAACGTTGTTATTAAATGAGTCCATGCTACGATTATAACTCTCAAATGGGTCACTAGGATCAGTAGGACCATCAAGTGTTGCACAGCCTGACAAAAACAGGCTGCTTAGTAAAATTAGGGCGGTCATCAAAGTTTTATTCATGTGGTTTTTCTGTTGGGTATATTTGATATTGGATTGGGCTGAGTAGTGCAATTGAATAAAATAATTTTCAAATGAAACAGTATCTTAATGCCTTTAAGCACGCAATTATTACTTGAAAACAAGTCTCTAATATTTTTTACAAATAATAATTTAACGATTGGATATTAGGCACTGTCTTTATCACTTTTAGTTCAGCCCAATGTCCGTTTACAGGTTTGATATGTTAATACTCAAGCTCAATCAATTTCCAATATAGGTATAAAAACATTGGCGGACTGATGATAAATAACGCAAGATTAACTTTGTCGATTATTTGCGGGTATGCTGTCGATCAAATCCTAGGATCACACAAATTTTTAATCGTGTTTTCGTGTTTTGGTGACTTGTGTGTTGTATATAAAGTTATTCTCCTACTGTAAACGTTTGAAACTATGAAATATTTTTTCCGTCTAATCCGCTGGCCTTTGGCTCAAATGATCATCTTAGTTAACTGGATGACGTTGCCGACTCCACCCGTAGTAACCCCTGAACAGCGCAAAAAGCTGGACGATAATACGGCTAATATGAAGCTTTATCATTTCAATCAATGCCCTTTTTGTGTCAAAACTCGTCGGTCTATTCATCGTCTAGGCTTAAACATAGAAACTCGCGACGCAAGGAATGACCCTCAATGGAATCAAGAGCTTATTAACGAAGGTGGCAAATATCAAGTGCCCTGTTTGCGCATAGTAAAAGAAGATGGTTCGATAGAATGGATGTATGAATCGAAAACTATCAATCAATATCTTGACCAGCGTTTTGGATAAATTGCATCGTTAGAACGAACAATGCCCCCCCAAACTAAAAATTGCGGCCCATAGTTTTTAATTAGCCGAAGTAGCTCAAACTAGATTGTTTTGATTGCTTTGAAAAACAAGTTTTGACGCCAAAAATTGTCTAGCCTTGCTCAAATTTCTAGCATCTCCGTTATTGAGAGTAACTATTATGCTTGATTATCGATTTTCTTTGGTACGATTGAACCAATGAAACGGATGCATGAATAAGCAGAGCTCACTCCGAACGATGCTCCCACTTCGGTTAATCTGGTGCTTTTATTTCTTAAAAGTGGAATGGTTGTCGTGATCTAGATGATTAGAAGATTACATTTTTCAGTGCATTAGTAATAACTTGCCTGCAATAGCCCACATTACAAGGCCAATCAATATTTCCAATATCTGCCAAGATCGGGCTCGTGCAAATACAGGCCGTAATAATTTTGCGCCATAACCCAATGCAAAAAAGAAGACATATGAAGCAGTGATTGCACCCGTACCAAAATAAACTAGTTCATTGGCAAATTGTGCCGATATAGAACCAAGCAATACGACGGTATCTAAATAAACATGCGGGTTTAACCAAGTAAAGGCTAGGCAGGTGAGGGCAGATTTTATCCAGCTATTGCTTACTATGTTGCTCGGGTTTAAAGCGCTTGACGAGTGCCAAGCACTGTAGAAACTTCTTAGGCCATAGACGAATAGAAAAATAGCCCCGCCATAACGCGCGATCGAAACCACCTCAGGATAGTTTGAAACAAGCACATGAAAGCCACTGACACCAATCACTATTAAGATGGCATCCGAAGTTGCACATATTAGGCAAACGAGAAGTAAATGTTCACCTTTTAAACCTTGTTTTAGGACGAAAGCGTTTTGCGACCCAATGGCAAGAATTAGTGAAAACCCCAGCGAAAAACCATAAATAAATGTATCCATGAAAGTAGTCTACACGATAGTAAAATACTGTTTCAATTGAAAACGGAGCTCTCCGATAATATTTTTTATGCTACTCTGACTAGTTATAAATAGCGCAAACATTAGCAATTTAAAGAGTCAAAAAATGGCGCAGATCATACTGTTTAAACAGCAATTCCAACGGTCAGAACTTTTTCTTTACCTATTTTCTGCTGCAGTGCCTTTATCGTTTGCAACTTGGCAAGCACTAATTAATAACTTTGCGATTGAACAGGTTTCCTTTAGTGGTGTAGAAATTGGAATTTTACAGAGTTTGCGTGAAGTCCCTGGCTTCATTGCCTTTGGTGTCATTTTCCTACTATTAATTATCAGAGAGCAAACGGTCGCTTTTCTGGCCCTGATTGCATTAGGCATAGGCACAGCAATGACAGGTTTTCTGCCATCAATTATGGGTTTATATTTCACCACTGTATTGATGTCGATGGGTTATCACTATGCGGAAACAATCCAACAATCACTCTCACTACAACTGGTGAGTCGTGAGCGTTTGCCCCTGGTAATGGGCCGGCAAATTGCAGTTGGTTCATTTACTGGACTCTTGGTTTTTGGAGCATTATTTGGGCTAATGGAAGTTTTAAATGTAGATTATCGCTGGGTCTACTTAATGGGTGGTGGGCTAACCGTTGTGATCGCCTTTTTGATGTATCTTAAATTCCCCCATTTTACAGGCGAAGCCGAGCAGAATAAAAAAATCATTCTTCGAAAACGTTACTGGCTTTATTACCTACTGACATTCCTATCGGGGGCGCGACGCCAGATTTTTGTTGTTTTTGCTGGGTTTTTGATGGTAGAAAAGTTTCACTTTAGTGTGGGTGAGATGGCGTTATTATTTTTGGTGAATGGTGTGCTCACCATTTATTTGGCGCCTCGCATTGGCCGGCTTGTTAGTGTTTGGGGAGAAAGAAAGACTCTGACACTCGAGTATGTGGGCTTGGTTGTTATTTTTAGTTGTTATGCCATTGCGGATAACGTGATATTTGTTTCGTTGCTTTATATTCTCGACCATATCTTCTTTGCTATGGCGATTGCTTTAAAGAGTTACCTTAAAAAAATAGCTGACCCTGCCGATATAGCATCGACCGCAGGCGTTTCATTTTCGATTAATCATATTGCTGCCATAGTTTTACCAGTTGTGCTAGGGCTGGTGTGGATTTACTCGCCTTCACTCGTCTTTACTGTGGGTGTTGGCATTGCAATGATGTCACTGGTTTTATCTCAAATGGTGCCATTCCAACCAGAACAGGGCAGAGAGACAATATACTCCAACCAGAAAGAGCTTCCAAGCTAACGAATTAAAGCAATTTAACCGGCCGATAACAGATCAGCGACGGCTTGAGCGGTCATTAATACTGCAATAAAACCAGAACCGCTACTGTCGGTCGAAAAATGGATATGAGTCACTTCACCCTTGTCTTTTAGCATAGTCACTAGTTCGGGGTTGATATGAATCACCTCGCCAATAGGAGTTTTTAGCGCAACAAATTGAGTCATGGTTAGAACCTAGTCGATTAAATTGTTAGATGTAAATTAATGTTTAAATCAGGTGAAGCACAAATTTTATTTAATAATACTAAATGATAACTGATAAGTGAATTGATCGCTGACTAACTAACCAACATAACGCAAAATATAGCAGACTGGTCTACTTCACAGACAATGTGGGCTCGACTAAGACAATCAATTTGCGTGAGTGATTTGTTAAACGTTAAACTGCCTTTTCTAAGACAGTAGGCAAAAAAGTAATGAGACAAAAATTAGGCATCTTATTGATGCTGATCGCATTGGGATTTTTGATCCCAGGCGTTACGCAGCCCATTCTATCGCTCATTGGTACGGTAGATAAGACTTCATTAGTTGATTTGGGGGTGCAAACATTGGCAAATTCGCCAGGTGTGCCAGACTTTATGGTGTCTATTTCACAACAACTCGTCAGTCAACTAGACATTTCGGGTGAGCTACACGCCTATGAAAAAACACGTAGTATTGCTGGTACGGTGCAAGAACTTTATAAAGCTGACCAATGGCTAGTGGCATTGCTAATAGGCCTATTCAGCATTGTGATTCCAGCTTTAAAGAGTTTGTTAATGTTGGCCTCTGTTTTGGCACAAAACAGCCAGACTAGGCAGGCTGCAGATAAAATTAAAAATATGATTTCAAAGTGGTCGATGGCGGATGTCTTTGTGGTGGCAATAATTGTGGCTTTTTTAGCGGCCAACGCCACGCAACAGACAGAAAAACTGTTTTCACTGAATGCTCAATTTATGCCGGGCTTTTACTATTTTTTAAGCTATTGCATATTATCTATTGCGTCATCCCAGCTATTAGATAAGCAGCCAGATAAATAGCTAAAGTGGTAAATCAAATCAAGCACATCCAATCAACATTATTTTAATGCGTTTATTAATTTTGGGTTGATATTAATTTGTTAGCATCTAAGAATGATCTGAAGTGTTGCCTCTAGATACTAAATATTCTACCAGTTCATTAGCCAGCGTGTCGGCATCTAACTCGCCACTTTTTAATACAACCTCAGCCTTTTCGGGTGGCTCGTAGTCGGAGTCAATGCCAGTAAAGTTTTTCAACTCTCCGGCACGCGCTTTTTTATAAAGGCCTTTAGGATCACGTTGCTCGCATATTGCCAACGGTGTATTGACATAAACCTCAACGAATTCACCGCTACTGAATAACTCTCTGGCCATCTGGCGTTCTGATCTAAATGGCGATATGAATGACGCAAGGACAATCAATCCGGCATCGACCAATAACTTAGCAACCTCTGCGACACGGCGAATATTCTCAACGCGATCATGATCGGTAAAGCCTAAATCCTTGTTTAAACCGAATCGGATATTATCGCCATCAAGTAGATAAGTGCGTTTACCTGCCTCGTGTAACTTCTGTTCGAGTTGGTCGGCTATACTCGATTTACCCGATCCAGAAAAACCTGTAAACCAAACAACGCAGGGTTTTTGATTGTTAACCGCAGCACGAACTGACTTGTCGATTTTCATATTGTGCCAACCAATATTGCTCGCTCGACGTAAGGCAAATTCAATCATGCCAGCACCCACTGTGGCTTTACTGTATTGGTCAATTAATACAAATGCACCGGTCTGTCGATTATCTTTGTAAGCATCAAAAGCAACCGCCTTGTCGAGTGACATTTTGCAATAACCCACTTCATTCTGGCCAAGCTTTTTAGCCGCAAGTTTGTCTAACGTATTAGTATCAACCTTGTGAACCAAATCGGTAATTCTAGCAGTAGTGTCTGAATTGCTAAAACGAATGACATAGGTTCGTTCAGGCAACATTTCGTCAGAATTCATCCAAATAATATGTGCTGCAAATTGATCAGCCACGTCGGGTTTGCTGTCCTCCAGCGCAATGATGTCACCAGGACCCATGTCAATATCGTCTTCCATAAATAAGGTCACGGCCTGGCCACTTTTAGCTGATGGCACTTCACCCGATGCCCCAACAATTTGTTTTACCTTGGTTGATCGTCCAGACAAACTGGCGACGACAGTCATGCCTTGACTAATGTTGCCAGATACAATACTGCCACTAAAGCCAAAAAACTCAGAGCTAGATTGATTTACTGATTGCACTGGTAAGCGAAAACTTGGGTTTTTAACCATAGAGTGTGCGGGTAATTTTTCGAGATGCTCGATCAGGGTTGAGCCAGAATACCAAGGCATATTGATGTTTAAAGTAACATTGCCTGAAGTGACAGTTTGGGTGGTCAATACATTATCGCCGTTCAGTAAAGATATCGGTACAAAATGTATGGCATCAAAACTAAGCTGACCAGTGAACTCGCTGTACTCAGCCACAATGCCGTCGAAACGGTCTTGAGCATAGTTAATCAAATCCATATTATTAACGGCCAAAACAACCTGTTTAATGCCAAATAACGACATCATATAGCTATGACGACGAGTTTCAGTGAGGATGCCCTGACTGGCATCAATAACGATTACCGCAGCATCCGTCATAGAAGCAGCAGCTACGATATGGTGGGTATATTGAATATGGTTTGGTATGTCAGTTGCAATGAATTGCCGCTTTTCGGTTGCGAAGTAGTGGAATGCTTTGTGATTGTCAGTTTCAAATTTAGTGACTGAATCTTGGTCTGTAAAGACAGCCTTAGAATAATTTAATAAAGAGCCTAGTAAGGTTGATTGTTCAATACCTATCGAATCACAGATCATAAGGCGAAATGGATCTTTTGTATTAGTAGGTGATTGAAAGGTATTGATATCTTGTAGGGTATTTTTATTTGATTGGATCATTAAAATTTTTTACCTGCATTTTAATCAATAGAGTCGCTTTATTTTTGATGAACCGATCATTAACTTTTAATAACCATTCGTTAAATTGATTAGGATAATACCAGAGACAGATTAAGTCGACGATTCAAAGGTCCTTTTTAAGTGATGGTAGTCACATAATTATGATTTGCGTGGTAAATTTGTTGATAATTAATGGGGCGGTGTAAGTGGGAATTATACTCACGTAACAACACTGAGTTGGCTTATGATTCTAAGCAATCATTAAAGGCTTAACTGATTAAGCCTTATTAGTTAGACAGCACTATTTCTAAACTGAAATTTTGATTACAATAGTAGCGCTGTTTTAGTAGTCGTTACTTTCGACTGTTATTAAACCGCACTATTCTCGGGGCGGGGTGCAATTCCCCACCGGCGGTAATTGGATGCACAATAGCTCCATTAGCCCGCGAGCGCTTTTGGTTTTGAGTGATTGGTCAAAAACCAAAAGGTCAGCTGATTCGGTTGTTAGTTAATAACATATTCCGAAGCCGACGGTTAAAGTCCGGATGAAAGAGAATGGGGTGTTTATGTTGTTCGGGCCTTGGCCCGAGCCTAAGCACGCTTGTCGCCCTGATCCCATATCACCCATCGCAAAGCGCGTAGATCTTTAGGTCATATCATGGATCAGTCAACACAGTTAAAAACGAATAGCAAAGAGCTCCAAAAACCTTTCCAGTTAATTCAAAGCGGTAAGCGAATTGCGTTTATTCAGGCCGCTTGGCATAGCGATATTGTTGATCAATCGAGACTTTCATTTGTTAGCGAATGCAATAATTTAGGGATTGATGAGTCATCCATTGATTTTTTTGAGGTGCCCGGTAGTTTAGAGCTGCCTTTGCAAGCTAAGTTATTAGCCAAAACTAACCATTACGCTATTATTATCGCTGCAGGGCTTATTGTTGACGGTGGTATTTATCGGCATGATTTTGTTGCTGGTACGGTGCTTGATGCCCTGATGAACATTCAGATTGATTTGGAAGTCCCTATTCTCTCATTGGTATTAACTCCGCATCATTTCCAAGAAACGCCAGCGCACGAAAACTTTTTCTTTGAACATTTTAAATTAAAAGGATCAGAGACAGCACAAGCCTGCGCTATGACATTGAAAAACCTTGAATTTACGCTTTAAGAATTTTTGGTTTGTGTGTTTCGTTACTCGCCGTTCATTTATAGATACTGATCAATGAGTATCGCGATAATCTACAAATGTTCAACTTGATTGAACAGAATGTCGTCTCTACTTATTTATCTTCATATTAGTTATTTAAAGTCTTATAGCCACCGTTAAGTTTTTTGGGTAAGGCTTGCGCTCTATCGACTCAATTCTCTTGCTTTGCGTTAATTTCCCGCTGATATTGTTTGGGCCAATTTTCTCTGACAACCGGGCTGTCAGTAGCAAGAGAATGACAGCTATTTAAAAATAATGACGCTGATTCAATGGGTTTAACATCAGCTTGAACCGAACGTTTCATCATTTCACTGCTAATGGTTTGAATAGCAGTGGTTGCTACAGGGCCCAATAATTCGGTTAGATGGGTACAGCCTCGGTTTTTACCCATCGCCGCTTTTGATTTTAAGGTCCATCCTGGCGCTATTTTCAAACCAATTAGGTTTTTGGCTATAGCTACAACGCATTTGCAATAGTTGTAGGGTGAACTATCAATTACTGCCTCGGCATCGATTACTTTCATCCCAATATCGATGGTAATTCTAATCGATATATCGTGCAAAGCTTCATCTGCTTCAATGAATCCTCCGCGATCTTTATTAGCAAATCGGTACGGCTTGGTATCGACTATTTGGCCTTCGATATCCCATAAACCATCCTCCCTTTTATATCCGTGACAGGTAACCACACGAGTGTGAGCAAGTTCACGGGTAATGGATTTGGATAGTGGCATAAATAGAATTCCTGAATGTTTGCTAACGCATTTAAAGTATTTTACTAATGAAGTCTATCAATCTTCGGCGACTAGTGTTTAAGTGACTATATAACCGCATAAATCATCATTTCATTGTTATGATTAATTCATTAGTATGTAGATTAACTTATCGTAAGGTGTAGAAGTGGTAGATATTGTAACTGTAGTGATTGGGTCAGGCATATTAATTTCATTATTTGTGATCCTATGGCTTAAAGAACGTAGAAACTCACGTAATGAGAATATTGTTTATGGTTTAAGAAGTAGTGAGGATCAAACTGAAAACACTAAAACCAATATCACCGGTCTAGAAACTGGTTTTCGCGAGGCTATGTCTAAATTAGAGGATATCGGTGAGGTTATGAAAGACGAGCAGGGTCAATGGCGATGGGTGAAATCAGGTCTGCCTGTTGGTGAGTTACTTCAGAAAAAACGCCAAGGTAATCACAAATAGTGAGTTCAAATTTTGGTTGCTGCCCAAACATTACTTTTTAAATTGTTATTAATGTTCAGAATTTTCCGATCAACCCAGGCTAAAAATAAAACTATTAACCAACACATTTTTTAATGATTGTCTTTTGATGTTTTTATTTGACGTCTTTATTCTCACCACGGATGGCTTAATTATTCAAATTCTGGGCTTAGATAATGCTACTTCTGCTTTACTAGCTTAAGCGATTTCTATTTGTGGTGTTGGTGGGATTAGTATTCTTAATGACTTTATTTTTTCGATTACCGATATAACATCAATTTATACAATTCAATTAATATCCTTTGGCTATACCCTTTCTATTTTGTCGTCTGCGTCTGTTTTACTGACATACTGTTGTAAATCATTTTTAAAAAAATCAAAAGTTACTGAAGCGTTTAATTATTAAAATATCATTTGTTGCAATTTTGCTATTGGTTTTGGTGCTTTTGGGTTAGTTAGTTCTATAGATGGCATCATTACCTTAGACTGCGCTGTTAGCTTAGATTTAAGCGCTGTTTTGGGTCGTTTTAAAAAATTCCGACCTTGTTTGATCTCTATTATTGTTGATAGCGTCATTACCCTTTTGGCGCACTTGCCAGCGTGCCTATTTCTGCAGTTGACTCGACACAAGTGATGTATTTTTCAGTACAATACGATTACAGATACCGTTAGCTTTCACAATTATTACTATTACACTCACTTCGCAAGTTCTGCCAAAGTGCAGCTGGTTTTATTTCTAAAAAGTATCTTAGGGTCTTTATGGGTCTGAATTGTAATAAGCGAAATATCACCGATCAATATTGTTATCGGTGGAGGTTTGCTGTTGGTATCAGTTTTCTGGTTTGCTATTACCAGTGTGGGTGACGGTTTGGAAGATTTAGAAGGTCTGACTGAAATTAATAGAAACAATGGATAGGTCGTGAAGTATGGCAATTAAACCGGTGTTAAGAATGGGCGAAGTGAGTTTATTCGAGCCCTCTGTAGAGGTGGATGAATTCAACACGCCAATGCTCGAATCTTTGCTCACGGATATGTGGGATACAATGGCTGCTGAAAATGGTGCGGGTATCGCAGCGCCACAAATTGGCGTCAATTTAAGGGTGGTTATTTTTGGCTATGAAGATAATCCTCGGTATCCAGATGAGGATGCTATACCTCAAACCGTGCTTATTAACCCCGTTATTACGCCGATGGGTGATGATATGGATGAGGGCTGGGAAGGTTGTTTAAGTGTCCCAGGTATGCGAGGTTTGGTTCCAAGATTCACTCATATTCGTTATCAAGGGTTTGATCAGTTCGGCCATTCGATTGACCGTGAAGTCGACGGCTTTCATGCTAGAGTAGTACAGCACGAATGTGATCATCTCGATGGAATTCTTTACCCTCAACGCATTGAAGACATGAGTTATTTTGGGTTCTGTGAAGAGTTAGAATCGAGTAACTATTTTCAGTCTTAGCATCGCTTTAGTGAGATTATAAAGATGAATCTAGAAGACATTAAGCACTTAAAGCAAGTGGATGCTAATCACATCTGGCATCCTTATACAGCGATGCACGGTGGCAACCCAGTATATGTTGTTGAAAGTGCTAAAGGCACTCGAATCAAATTGGCTGATGGGCGAGAGCTTATTGACGGTATGTCTTCTTGGTGGTGTGCAATGCATGGCTATAACCATCCGGTTTTGAATCAGGCGGTCCAAGACCAACTTGGCAATATGTCGCATATCATGTTTGGCGGTTTAACGCATGCACCGGCCGCTAAACTGGTTGAAAAGCTGGTAGAGATAACCCCAGAACCACTCGTGTCAGTTTTTCTGTCTGACTCAGGATCAGTTTCTGTCGACGTTGCGATGAAAATGGCAATTCAATATTGGCACGCTAAAGGTAAACCTTCGAAATATCGATTTGTATCTCTTCTCAATGGTTATCATGGTGATACGTTTGGCGCAATGTCAGTGTGTGATCCCGTCAACGGTATGCATAGTTTATTTTCTAATGTGCTGGCAAAACAGTTTTTTGTTGATTCACCTGATTGCAAATTTGGCGAACCCTGTAGTGAGCAAGACACGGCATCTTTGTCTAATTTGCTTAAAACACAACATGACGATATTGCAGCGGTCATATTAGAGCCAATAGTGCAGGGCGCTGGTGGTATGCGGTTCTATTCAGCAGATTATTTAAAGCAGGCCCGATTGCTGTGTGATCGATATGATGTGCTTTTAATTGCCGACGAAATAGCCACTGGATTTGGTCGCACGGGTAAGTTGTTTGCCTGCGAACATGCCGACATATCACCCGATATTATGTGTATTGGGAAATCGCTGACAGGTGGCTACATGACATTGGCAGCAACCTTAACGACTTTGGACGTGAGCAGCACAATTGACCAAGGCAACCCGGGTGTTTTCATGCACGGGCCAACATTTATGGCCAACCCATTAGCCTGTGCCGTGGCGTTAGCGAGTATCTTATTATTAAAAGAAACTGACTGGTCGGAACAGGTTGCGTCTATTGCGTTAATTCTAGAATCAAATTTGAGGCCGTTTGAATCCTACACTCAAGTGAAGGATGTTCGTGTGTTAGGCGCCATTGGTGTTATTGAATTACACGAGCCAGTTAATATGAAATGGATAACAGAGCAATTTGTTAAATCGGGTGTTTGGGTAAGGCCATTTGGACGTTTAGTTTACCTAATGCCACCTTTCGTTATTGATGAGGTTGATTTGACTGTTCTATGTCAAGCTGTCGGCCGTATTGTGAAATCAATTCCAAGCCCAAAGTCATGAAATTGATGCCGGCAATGGCTTCAATTTTGGCTCAAGTCTAATATCGTTTAACCTTTTTTGCTGTCTTCAACCTTCTAATGCCTTCGATTGAGAGTTGTATTTTAAGTCAATTGGTTTGGTCAAATCATTCATTTGCATCATATGTTTATAACATAAGCATGTTGCAGATTGTCTGTGCTATTCGATGACCGTTCGTTTTATTGCTAAATCCTTCGTTTGCAAGATGGCCTCTGGCAATTTAACCGGTATTTCGTAGGGCGTTATGATTACTAACATCGAGAATTCTGGACTATCAAGATAATGTAACGTCTCACTTCGCATACGACGGTGCTCTTTTAAAGCATAATTATCCAGAATTCTAGCCTCGCTCAAATTCTCATTGAGTAATGGTTGTGAATTTAAGTTAGTGGTTTCTAGTTGAGGGTCAAGTGGATTACGGGGTTTACGCAGTACCAGGTCAGTATAAACATGCAGGTATCTAGAAAGAGACACCGTGATTTTACCTTCAAGTTCATATAATCCGCTGATTTGAGGCTCAAGGGTTAATGATGTTTCATCAATAATCTCAGCGTAGTTCAGATCGTTTTGCTCACTGTCTATTGAAATTAGAGTCACTAGGTTGTCAGTAATATCAATGTTGTCTAAATTATTTTGCTCACTATCTATTAAACTGAGAGTCACCCGATCCTTAACGGCCTGACTTGCCTTCAATAATTCAACTTTGTCATCAATTGAAATGAATTCATTGCCAAAATGCCGACCGGCCTTAATCCATAAGGGTAATGCTTGTGATTGATCTAGCCCGGGCTGACGCCATGCAAAGTGTTTTAACACTTCATAACGGGATGATTTTTTTATTTTATTCACCATGTCATTCAGTTGTAGCCTGGCTTCAGGCACGACTTCATAGTGCTTTTTTATAGCTGCCTCGATGCTGTCTGAATCAGACAAGTCAAGTATTTGATTATCTTTTATTGGAGAGCTAATGGGTAAGGTATATTCCTGTGAGGTAGGTACTTTTGTGTTTTTATAAAGAATAACCTCAATTTCATAATGAGGTATGGTGTCATCACTTTCTTGTGCCATAGCTTTACTTGGCAGGAATGTTCCTGCCAGAGATGACATCACGGAGGTTAACAGTATCAGTTGGAGTAATTTCATAAATAGCTATGATGTGAATTTCTGAAGCAAAGCTTCAGTTTGCTTAAAACGCACTTCAAGTTCATCACTTTGACAAGCGATGCGCAAGGTTTGTTTACCGTCAAAGCGATATTCAGCTGGTTTTGATTGAATCAGTTGAATAATAGCCATTGGGTCGATATTCGGATTCTTAGTGAAGATGATTTTTCCACTGTGTTCGCCGATGTCGATTTTTTCTATGCCCAACGCCAGTGTTTGCAACTTGATTTGGGTCACTCGGAACAAATGCTTGAGTGGATCTGGCAGTAGACCAAAACGGTCGATAAATTCTACCTGCAACTCCCTCAGTGCCTGGGAACTAGTGGCTGAGGCAATACGTTTATACTCAATTAAACGGTGATGAATATCAGGTATATAACTTTCAGGTATCAGAGCAGGGATGTGGAAATCGACTTCAGAAGCGCGCATTAACGGTGATTCGAAATCAATCGATTGATTCGATTTGAGTGACTTGACTGCTCGTTCGAGCAGTTCGGCATAAAGCGTAAAACCAATTTCAGTAATTTGACCACTTTGACCTTCTCCGAGCAATTCACCAGCACCGCGTATTTCTAAATCGTGTGTTGCCAGTGTAAAGCCCACTCCCAGCTCTTCTAAAGATTCGATGGCCTGCAGGCGTTTTCGTGCATCGGGCGTCATTGCTTTTTCTGGTGGCACCATTAGATAAGCATAGGCCCTGTGATGTGATCGTCCAACACGACCTCGAATTTGATGCAGTTGTGCGAGACCAAGCTTGTCTGCTCGATTGATAAAAATCGTGTTGGCAGTTGGTACGTCGATACCACTTTCGATGATGGTGGTGCAGACTAATAAATTGCAGCGATGATGATAAAAGTCCAACATTGCATGCTCTAGTTCCTTTTCTTTCATTTGACCATGAACAATCCCAACTCGTGCATCGGGTATTAATTCCTGTAGTTCGCTGGCGACCTTTTCAATTGACTTTACCTCGTTATGTAAGAAGTAAATTTGACCACCACGCTTTAATTCACGCTGACAACCTTCAATGATAGTTTCGTCATTCCATTGTGATACAAAGGTTTTTATCGCATGTCGTTGCATCGGTGGCGTAGCAATAATAGACAAATCTCTCATGCCAGATAAAGACATGTTGAGGGTACGGGGAATCGGTGTTGCGGTCATTGTGAGCAAGTCGACCTGCGCTCGCAATGCCTTGAGCTTTTCTTTATGACGAACGCCAAAACGATGTTCTTCATCGATAATGACGAGTCCGAGGTCATGATATTTAATAGTATCGGACAATAATTTATGGGTGCCGATTAAAATATCGACCTTTCCATTGGCTACTTTTTGTAGTGTTTCTGTCAGTGCCTTTTTAGCGGTAAATCGTGTCAGACTAGCGATTTGTATTGGCCAGTCGGCAAATCGGTCCAGAAAGTTTTGAAAATGCTGTTGAGCCAATAAAGTTGTAGGCACTAGCACAGCCACTTGCTTACCAGAACAGGCGGCAATAAAAGCAGCGCGCATGCTAACTTCAGTCTTTCCAAAACCAACGTCACCACACACAATTCGGTCCATCGGTCTCGAAGATTGCATGTCTTCCATGACGGCTAGAATGGCATTTTCTTGATCGGGTGTTTCTTCAAAAGGGAAATCGCTGGCAAACTTTTGATACTCATCGAGTATTAATTCATGGCTGAAGCCCTGCAGGGCTTCACGTCTGGCTTGAATTTCGAGTAATTCTACCGCGACATCATAAATTTTTTCCTGAGCTTTTTTCTTGGTTTTCTGCCAATGGTCAGTCCCTAGTCGATGGAGTGGTGCACTGTCGTCACTGGCACCGGCATAGCGACTAATTAAATGAAGTGACGATACGGGTACGTAAAGCTTGTCTTCATTAGCATATTCAATACATAAAAACTCGGTAACTAAACCTGATAATGTGAGTGTTTTTAATCCTCGATAACGACCGACGCCGTGGTCTTCATGTACCACGGCAGCCCCTTCGTAGACATCGGCAAGACTTTGAATTGCATTTTCAGCGTCGCGTGTTTTTTTGTATTTCCGACGACGTTGCTGCTTTGCTCGTTCACCAAAAAGCTGATGTTCTGCAATGACTGCAAATTTAGACTGTGTTATTGTCAGGCCACTTTGTAGTGGCGAAGTTGTTAAGAAATAACGACTAGTTTCATTCGATAAAAAGTCGCCCCAGTTGCTAACTAGGGTCGGGCGAATGCCATATTGCTGAAGTATTTCGTAGAGGAATTCTCGACGACCTGCAGACTCTGCGCTAAACAGTATTTTGTTGAAAGTTTTCCGGTTAATAAAATTCTGCAGCTCGGCATCGGGCTTTTCTGCTTGATATTGTAAAGTCAGTTGAGGTATTGCCTGTGTATCACAGTTAACCATTTGAGCTGATTCATCACTATGCTTGAATAAACTATAGTAGATACAGGGAAAGGCATTCAGAGCTGATTCGACTGCTCCGGTATCAAGAAATAGTTCTTCAGGTTTTAATAAGGGACGTTCCAGATTGTAGCGACGTATTTCGTAACGCTCGTCAACTTGGTCACGAAACGTTTTACAGGCGTCAAAAGCTGATTGGTCGATTAAAAACTGAGCGTTGTCTGGTAGGTAATCAAACAAACTAAATAATTGGTCGAAAAATAAGGGCAGGTAATACTCGACTCCGGGTGACGACGAGCCTTGAGATACATCGACATAAACTGGACAACTATTGGGATTAATATCGAACTTTTCGCGAAAGTTTTCACGAAAGGTTTTGATGCCTGCAGGATCGAGAGGGAACTCCTGGGCAGGCAACAAATTAACTTCAGTTAATTTTTCGAGTGAGCGTTGATCTTCTATATCGAAACTGCGAATGGACTCAATGTCGTCATCAAAAAATTCAATTCGAAAAGGTGTTCGACTGCCCATTGGAAACAAATCAAGGATAGCGCCTCGGGATGCAAACTCGCCGTGTTCTTCTACACGAGAGACAGAACGGTAACCAAATTGGATTAAATCTTCACGCAATTGAATTGGGTCACGAGTTTCGCCAATTTTCAGGCAGAGAGAACGATGTTGAATAAAGTCTGATGGTGCGACTTTTTGCAGTAGTGTACTAATTGGTAGTGTCAGAATGCCTTGTTTCGCTTGAGGTATACTAGCCAAGCATTTAATACGCTCTGAAATAATGTCTTGATGTGGCGAGAATTGATCGTATGGCAGTGTCTCGAGATCAGGGAAGCGAAAAATCTCGTGCTTTTGATGAGAGAAAAAAAGTATTTCCTGCTCAACCTGATCTGCATCAGCCATATCATTACAGACTATGACTGAGAGCCCCTTATGTTCAGCTATTTGTTCAGCTAAAAATAAACTACGACTACTGCCATATAACTGGCCGACATGAAGTGGACTGGCACGAGAGGGAACTGGAACCGATAAAATTGTTTTAGACATTCAAACTATGCAAATTGAAGAAGTCGCGATTGTACATACTAGTCTGAAAAAGAAAAGTTAATCGATCAGTATTAGTCTTCACCCCAGATTATATCGCCACATTCATCTAGCTGATAACCACCTAATTGATTCGATATAGCTTGTCCACGGTCAGATTTAATATGTGCGATGAAGTTTTGAAATAAGTGTCGGAACCAGATATTTCTTGGTACGACAAAATCGAAGGCCTCCCAACCGAGACTGATGAAGTCGAGTCCAAACTCTGCAGCAATAGAACGCGTGCCAGAGGCAACATCGGCAGTCTGCAAGGCAACATTTGAAGCAGCTTCACGCTCTGAACGAGCAGTTGCACTGACGTTTAGTCCATCATAATTAAGTCCATGTTGACTCAAGATTTCCATCAAAAAACGCTGCCCGCCCGAACCTGCCTGGCGAATTGACCAGCGATATTTTTGATTAAATATATCGGGTATGTTTGGCCTGACTTCAGTCGGGTTAGCGCTATACATTAACCCCTGTTCGCGCTTAAAAGCACGGATCAAAACCCAGTCGTGATGCTTTTGATATTGCTGCAGCAATGATGGATGTCGCCGACTACTCTCTTGTTCCGGTCCCCAGTGTATGCAACTAACGTCGATCTTATTTGAATTGAGTAAATCAAGACCTTGACGTGTGCTGCTTGGAGAATAGGTAACTAATGCTTTGTTACCAAACGCTTCCATCATCGCTAACACCACTCGGTAGATTAACGGGTCATCACCACCGGCAATGATAAGGCGGTCGTGTAGTAATCCATTATGAGTTGAGTCGAGCATCCATTTATCAATTAACTCTTTTGGGAACATCCATTTTCCTGTAATTTTTGTTGCAGGTATGTGGCCCTCACCAATTAGAGCGTATATTTTTTTTTCATTTAGATGCAGATAATCGGATACCTGCTTTACGTTCATGAAAACATCTGAATAGTGAGCTAATTGTTTACTCATTTAAAATGCCTTAGTTTTTCTGTCAAACAATTGCGTTGTTAAAAATACATCCATAAGAATGAATCTACTCTTAAATGTTATACCTAACACAGCGTTAGACCCGTCAGTTCTAAAGTCCATGCTTATCATTAAGCAATAAATGTACCGTCTTGATGTATTCATATAATTTTGTTGACTTTGATTAACGATATCAATGACCTATAACTCTATCTGCTAACAATCTAGCTTCTAATAAGCAGTTGTATTGAGTTGAGGTGGTTATCATCGATTTCAAAAACAAACATATCAAGACTTCATTGCGAGACATTTTGTCTCACACCAGTGCGGTTAGTGGTACATAATGAATCGAAATAATTCACTTTTAATTGAGTTTACGAATAAAGCACTGTCTTTTAACGTTTTCGAATAGTGGTACAACATTTGCAAGTTACATTTATCTCTTAAATGCATTTTCGAAACTGACTTGGTTACTAAATATGGAAAGTATCGAACTGAAAGATTTTAATCAGACGCTGCCCAGTAAAATGCCGATTGCGGTCATTATGGAAAAGACGCCGTCTGAAAACCCTTGGATTGACTTCACTTATAAAGCTGTTGGCGTCGTTAGCTCTAAAGAGCCTGTCAATGATGGAATTCAATTAATTCATGAAAATAACGGAGTCGAACGTTACTTGGTGAGCGGACTCGGGTTACAGCTGCACGTCGATGAATGCGAAGGATATTATCATAACTTAATGTCTCCTCAGCCCGGTATTTATATCGTTGCTGGTGAAGTCGACGACCCGAATGATATGCCTATGCCTTATTTGGTGAGTTTAAGTTTTGATGAGGTGCATGCTTACTTAGAAGGTGACGAAATTGTCTACGCAGTAGAGATACCACCCGAACTCTATCAATGGAGTGAAGCCTTTATTCTTCAACACTACGTTGCCATTAAAAAAACCAAACGCAAGCTCAAGGACTGGAAGGGTGAGGCGAAAGGTCAAGTAGCCGAAGCAAAAAACCCACCGACACAGCATTGATGAAAACTGTTGATAACGAAAGTAGGCTGTCGCGTTGGTCAAGACGAAAACAACAAACTAAAGCTGAAACAAAAGAAGAGGATCAAGCTTTAGATCTTCAGGCGCAGGGTGATTTAGATCAACTGCCTAATTCTATTGCTTTAACCACGATTAACGATGAGGTTGGCGAGGAGCAAGCGGCAACCGAACCACCGATACTGACTGATGCAGATATGCCCGCGATTGAGACGCTTAATACAGATTCTGATTTCAGCCTGTTCATGTCGTCTGGCGTTTCTGATAAATTGCGTAATCTCGCATTAAAACAGCTCTTTAAAGCGCCCCATTTTAATATACGTGATGGCCTAGATGAATATGATGAAGACTATACTTTTTTTGAAAAGCTAGGTGATATTGTCACCTGTGACATGAAGCACCAAATTGAAGTGGATGCATTAAAGAAAGAGGCCGCTCAGTTAGAGGCGGATAAGCTCGCTGCACTAAATGATGTTGATGCAGATGAGCCAATAGACGCTGATCTAGAAGAAGATTTAGGACATGTTTTAGATGAAGATGAAGATCTAGAAGACCCGGAAAAAGGATTATCTGAAGATAACTCAGATGGCAATACCCACGATACTATTCAAAAACAAAGCAATATCGAAGCTAATGACGTCTTATTTAATTCTGAAAGCTTAGACCCAATACTAACTAAAATTGAAGCATTAGGCGGTTCAACAATAACCAAAGGCGAATCATCATGACTATGAGTAATCATTCCGAAGCCAGAATTCAAGCGCTAATCAGGCGTGATGAATTTGTGCCGGTACCAACCAGCATTATCAGCTACCAATCAAATGGTCATATTATCATGATTGGTGGCTCTGCTGATTTAGCATTAGCTCACACCATGATTTTAGATTTACCGATATCACCTATTTTAGTATCCAATATTCCGGGTGAGTCGGTGCCAACTAATACGATATATTTGGCAGGCAGAACACTTGATATTGATGGGTACCTTGGCAATTTTCGGGTAACACTGACTGACAGCGATGAAACGACAGAAGTCGTTTCTGCAGACCTTGTGCTAGATTTAAATACGCAACCAATGATAAGCCTCGAAATTCTGCCACCGGGTTATTTACATCGGAATATTCAACAAATTGGAGTTGACACACTTGCCCAAGAGTTGAGTGAAATGACCGGTACTTTCGAAAAGCCGAAGTACTTTCATTATGATGCCAATATTTGTGCGCATGGCGCTAATGGAGTTCAATTCTGTACCCAATGCATCGATGCTTGCCCTGCAGATGCAATCATAAGCTTGGGTGATAAAATCGAAGTAAACCCTTTTTTATGTCAAGGCGGTGGTGTCTGTGCAACAGCCTGTCCATCGGGAGCGATTCGATACGTCTATCCGAGTCTATCCGATAGCGGAAATCAGGTGCGAAAAATGCTGCAGACCTATCGTGAGCAAGGTGGGCAAGAACCAATTGTTGTTTTTTATAGTGATAATGAATCCGAAGTTATAGAGAAAACTATTCTCTCTTCACATAGTGAAATACTGTCGGTTAAGGTAGAAGAGCTTGCTAGTGTCGGTATGGATTTGTGTTTATCTGCATTAGTTTATGGTGCATCTCAAGTAATGCTTTTGGCGAACCACAGTGTACCCAAAAGTTCATTACAAGTCATGGAACGCCAATTAGATTGGGTCAAAGCCATGCTCGTAGGGCTTGAAATCAACGCTGACCGCATTTCAATCACCAATAACATAGCTGACAATATCGATTTACTTTCAGTTAATCAGCAACCAATCGGGTCATGGCAAATTAAGCCTGCTATGTACACCATGCCGGATAACAAACGCAATGCGATTTACCAGGCGATAGACCATTTATATCAGCAGTCTGCAAAGCAACAGGAACAAATAGAGCTTCCAGCGGGCGCACCTTTTGGCACTGCGACAATTGATGCTGAAAGCTGCACGCTTTGCTTGGCCTGTGTCGGGGCCTGCCCAGGTAAAGCATTACAAGACGGCAGCAATCGAGAAGTACCTGAAGTCTTCTTTATCGAAAGCAACTGTATTCAATGTAACGTCTGTACTCTGACGTGCCCTGAGCAAGCGATTGAGATTGCCCCCAGAATTATATTTGATCGTGAGAAGCGAAATCGTTCTCGGGCACTTAACCAAGACACTCCATTTGCATGCATCAGTTGTGGTAAAGGATTTGCACCAACATTAATTATTAGCAAGATGACTGAGAAGCTAAAAGATCATTATATGTTTCAGGGACCTCGAGCATTAGATCGATTAAAGATGTGTGAAGATTGCCGAGTGGTTGATATTGTCCAAGATGACTCAGCCATGAGGGGCCGTTTTGATACATTAAATTAGAATTACAGTTCATGGCTATCCATTTTGGTAACTATTAGTTATTAATTGCTTAATAAAGCTGGAGCGCTAATTGCAGTTTAAAATGTAATGAGAAAAATAATATGACACTGCAAGCTAAGTATTCAACTAAAAATGTAACGTTTTCAGTAGAGGTAGGGGGCGCTAAGAATTCACTTGAAACCATCAATAGTGTTGCAATTGAGTCGATTGGTGATGGGGTTGCGCCCGAACAAGGGCAACTGGCAATAGAACAACAATATCGTTCATCTACCTATAGTTTGCTGGCGGCTCTATTACGTGCAGCACCCGATCAAAATTTGCTCGATATTCTGACGGAACTCGTATCGGACAACAATAATAATGAAGACGACGCCATTTTGTTGTCAATGACGGCATTAAGCTTGTCAGCCAAAATGTTGTCGCCTGACTCGATTGAAGACGAATACCATCAATTATTAATTGGTTTGGGAAGAGGCGAAGTCGTACCTTATGGGTCATGGTATTTAACGGGTTTCTTGATGGAGCAGCCTTTAAGTGATTTACGGGACGACTTGGTATTACTAGGTTTTGAACGAAATGACAATATTTATGAGCCGGAAGATCATGCGGCAGCGCTGTGCGAAGTGTTTTCGCTTTTAATTAGTGAAGGTAGCGATATTGATCAGCAATACAAGTTTTTTAAAACTCACATGGAACCTTGGATTGGGCGCTTTTTCGATGATTTAAGTGATGCTAAATCCGCAGTGTTCTACAAATCAGTTGGCCGCTTTGGCAGCGCTTTCATTACATTTGAAAGTGAATATTTTTCAATGCAGACATAATAATTAAGTTAAGAATTAGTCGATATCAGAAATTGAATATCCCATTAATGACCGTTAAATGAAGAGGAGAAGTTGATGAAAAAGATAGCCGAAGAAAAGCAACAATCGTTGCTGGACAAAAAGAGGAGGGCCTTTGTCACTAAGACCGCCGTCATAGGTGTTGGTGTCGCGAGTGTGGCTGTTCTGCCAAATGTTGCTGTTGCCGGTACGACTGAGTCGAACACGGAATCAAAAAAACAGCAGAAAGGCTATCAGTTGACGAATCACGTTGCCGATTATTATCAATCGGCTTCTAATTAATCGGGGGCATTATGAGCAAACTAACAAGAAGAACGAGTCAAGTAATTGCTGATCCTGATAAGCTTCAGGCTGGAAACTATGGTCAATCCAATGATCAAATGATGGTTGCTAACGCAGTCAGCCGAAGAAGCTTCCTAAAGCGATCTGGTTTGATGGCTGGTGGTGCAGCACTGGTATCAAGCGTAACCCCAGTAATGATGAAAAAAGCTGAAGCAGCTAATTCTTCACTTGGCAAAACAAAGCGGGTGAAAACAGTCTGCACTCACTGTTCTGTTGGCTGTGGCATTATTGCTGAAGTTCAAAATGGGGTTTGGACTGGTCAGGAACCTGCTTTTGACCACCCATTTAATAAAGGTGCCCACTGCGCCAAAGGTGCTGCGATTCGTGAACACGGACATGGCGATAGACGTTTAAAATACCCAACCAAACTAGTTGATGGTAAATGGAAAAAAGTGTCTTGGGACGAAGCCATCAGTGATATTGGCGATCAATTACTGGACATAAGAGAAAAGAATAGCCCTGATTCCGTTTACTGGTTAGGAAGTGCAAAGCACAGTAATGAACAAGCTTACTTATTTCGCAAAATGGCTGCAATGTGGGGAACCAACAACGTAGATCATCAAGCAAGAATATGCCACTCAACCACGGTTGCCGGCGTAGCCAATACTTGGGGCTATGGTGCGATGACAAACTCATATAACGATATGCATAATTCGAAAGCGATCTTGATGATTGGTTCGAACCCCGCTGAAGCGCACCCGGTTGCACTACAGCATATCTTTAAAGCGAAGGAAGAGAATAACGCGCCGATCATTGTGATTGATCCGCGTTTTACTCGTACTGCAGCACACGCAGATCACTTTTTACAGATTCGACCCGGTACAGACGTGCCGCTTATTTGGGGCATGTTGTGGCATGTTTTTGAAAATGGTTGGGAAGATAAGGAATTTATTCGCCAGCGTGTCTATGGTGTAGAGGAAATTCGTCAAGAAGTAGCCAAATGGACGCCTGATGAAGTCGAGCGTGTCACTGGTGTCCCTGAAGGTCGTGTTTATGGTGCAACTAAAGCAATGGCCGATAATCGTCCAAGCACTTTTGTTTGGTGTATGGGTGGTACTCAACACACAATTGGTAACAATAATACCCGTGCTTATTGTGTCTTCCAGTTAGTCCTTGGCAACATGGGAGTGCCTGGTGGTGGAACCAATATTTTCCGAGGTCACGATAATGTTCAAGGCGCAACTGACCTAGGCGTGCTATCGAACACATTACCCGGTTATTACGGTTTAAAAACGGGTTCATGGAAGCATTGGGCTAAAGTATGGGATTTAGACTACGAATGGATTAAAGGTCGTTTCGACCAAGGTAGTTATGAACAGAGCAAGGGCAAGGATGTCCATGTCATGAACACCAAAGGCATTCCTGTTTCGCGTTGGATTGATGGTGTGTTGGAAGATAAAGACAACATAGCTCAAAAAGATAACGTCAAAGCAATGATCTTTTGGGGTCATGCGCCCAACAGTCAAACCCGTGGCGCAGAAATGAAAAAAGCCATGGAAAAGCTCGATTTGCTGGTGATTGTTGATCCTTACCCAACATCTACATCTATCATGCATGACCGTAAAAATGGCGTATATTTATTACCAGCTGCTACGCAAATGGAAACTTATGGCTCGGTCACAGCTTCGAATCGATCTCTCCAATGGCGTTCAAAAGTTATCGATCCATTGTTTGAATCACTGCCCGATCATACGATCATGTACAAGTTGTCTAAAAAACTGGGATTCTCCGATGAGCTATTTAAAAACATCGAAGTCAAAGGTGAAGAGCCCTATATTGAGGATGTTTTACGTGAAATTAATAGCGGTATGTGGACTATTGGTTATACCGGCCAAAGCCCTGAAAGACTCAAATCGCATCAGGAAAATTGGGGCACTTTTGATTACACCTCGCTGAAAGCAGAAGGCGGCCCAGCAGATGGTGACTTCTACGGATTGCCATGGCCATCTTGGGGCACGCCCGAAATGAAACATCCTGGCACCCCGAATCTTTATAACCCAGCGTTATCGGTTGCCGAAGGTGGCCTGACATTCCGTGCCAGATTCGGAGTTGAGCGTAATGGTGAGAATTTACTTGCAGAAGGGTCGTACAGTAAAGGCTCGGAAATTAAAGACGGTTATCCTGAATTTACGGGTGACATGTTAAAGAAACTGGGCTGGTGGAATGATTTGACCGCTGCTGAGAAGGTACAGGCAGAAGGTAAAAACTGGAAAACTGATCTTTCTGGTGGTATTCAACGTGTCGCTATTAAACATGGCTGTGCACCCTTTGGTAACGCTAAGGCTAGGGCAGTCGTGTGGACATTTCCTGATCCAGTACCGATTCATCGTGAACCGCTCTATACGTCACGTCGTGATTTGGTTGAGAAATATCCAACTTATGAAGATCGCAAATCGTTTTGGCGCTTACCCACTCGATATAATTCGATACAAGCGAAAGACTATTCAAGCGAATATCCAATTATCCTAACATCCGGCCGTTTGGTTGAATATGAAGGGGGTGGTGACGAATCTCGTTCGAATAAATGGCTAGCTGAATTGCAACAAGATATGTTCGTCGAAATGCACCCACGAGATGCCAATAATGCTGGTGTTAAGGATGGTGATGATGTGTGGCTTGAAGGCGCAGAGGGTTCCAAAGTCAAGATCAAAGCACTTGTAACAAGACGTGTTAGTTCTGGTGTTGCTTTTATGCCATTTCATTTTTCAGGTCATATGCATGGTGTTGATTTCAGCCATAAATATCCAGAAGGTGCCGCACCTTATGTGGTCGGTGAGGCTGCTAATACGGCAATGACCTATGGTTATGACTCGGTCACTCAAATGCAAGAAACAAAATGCAGCCTTTGCCGCATTACTAAAGTTTAAAAGAGGATTTTAAAATGGCTAGAATGAAATTCTATTGTGATCCGGAACGTTGTATTGAATGTAATGCCTGTGTCACCGCGTGTAAAAACGAACACGAAATTCCCTGGGGCGTGAACCGGCGCCGGGTCGTGACAATAAAAGATGGTGAGCCAGGTGAACGCTCATTATCCGTTGCCTGTATGCATTGTTCCGATGCGCCATGCGCAGCGGTTTGCCCTGTTGATTGTTTTTATACAACAAAGGATGGCATCGTGTTGCATGACAAGGATATATGCATTGGCTGTGGCTATTGCTTTTATGCCTGTCCGTTTGGTGCACCTCAGTTTCCTGAGGCAGCGGCCTTTTCCTCTCGAGGAAAAATGGATAAATGTACCTTCTGTGCTGGTGGCCCTGAAGAAGATCATAGTTCAGATGAATATAAAAAATATGGTCGAAATCGTATAGCTGAAGGTAAGTTGCCGCTGTGTGCAGAGATGTGTTCCACTAAAGCACTGCTGGCGGGTGATGCCAATATCCTGTCGGATATTTATCGAAAGCGTGTCATTAATCGAGGTGCCAGTGTTCTTAACTGGGGTGTTTCTTATGATAATGCAAATCTCAAGTCTTAGTCTCGGCTAGATAATTGAGCATGTTAGGCCAATGAAGTGATGAAATATCAATCGTTTCATTGGCCTTAACTTTATTGATCTTTATCACGGTCGATGTACTGCATAATCTTAAATAGTTGCCTGCCGTGCCAAAAGTAAGAACATACGAACGTCGTTAAGCAAGCACGCTAACTTGGAAATATTTAATGATCAAATTATTCAAAAACATGTTGATTATAAGTTGTTTGCTACTACCTCAAATAGCAACAGCGCAGAGTAATAATTCAGGCAATCAATTTGATGAAAGTATCAGCATAGAGAACCCCGGTGCTGAATTGTGGCGTAATGTTAGACAACGAGACGGCATTATTAAAGGCAGTACCCAAATGCGTGGTACAGATGCTAATTCTTTAATTAATGTCTCGGGTGAAGCGTGGCGGCAATATCGAATGCTGGATTTAATTCCTAAGGCAGGCATTGCATTGCTCGTTTCTTTACTCGGTGTTTTCTTATTTCGGGTAATTCGAGGCAACATACTGCTTGAAGCAGGACGCTCAGGCATTAAAATATTGCGCTTTAGCACCAGCCAGCGCGTGATCCACTGGGTTACCGCTATACTCTTTATAATATTGTCACTCACCGGGTTGTTATTATTATTTGGCCGTAGTGTTCTTATACCGATGATAGGTGCCGAAGCTTTTAGTTATTTTGCTGTCGGTGCTAAATTTTTGCATGATTACCTAGGCCCAGCTTTTGCTGTTTCATTAGTCTTTTTATTCATATTTTTTATTAAAGGTAATTTACCGTCATTCAAACAGGATCTTGCCTGGTTAGCTAAAGGCGGGGGTATGCTTGGACGTCATGCCAGTGCTGACCGATATAATGCGGGTGAAAAAGGCTGGTTCTGGATAGCCGCCTTTGTTGGTGGCGCCATTGTCGTTAGTGGTTTTGTGTTGGACTTTCCAATATTTGGACAATCACGCGAAACTATGGAATTGTTCCATATCATTCATACCATTGCGGCAACTCTCATTGTGATTGCTTCAATTGGTCATATCTATATGGGCACTATAGCGATGGATGGCACTTTAGAAGTTATGAAAACAGGCTATTGTGATAGTAACTGGGCGAAAGAGCACCATGATTTATGGTATGAAAAACAGCTGGCCGCTGGTAAAGTGCCCGCTCAAAAAACATCCTCTAAATCATCTTAAAAGAGTAAAAATATGTCAGTTAATGAAATGAGTGATGAAGAACTTGATGCACATTTTCGCGACTTGGTCGATTTGTTTATCGACCAAGGAAACGAACTTGCCAAAAACAGTAATTCTGAAAATATTGGCCTTGCCTTGTTGCATGCAGCCTCTCGTTACAGTGCATTCGTAGTTTCATCACATGCTGAGTCACTTGCACAGTATGAGAAGGATATCGTAGGTGCCAAGTCTTATTTTCAAGCGGAATATAGCAATATGTTGGATGAGAATTTCGAGGACTATAAACAGGTTTATGTGAATAAACCGGTTGATGCAAATGCTAGCTAGTTAGGCAATATCAATTAATCGGCAACTTTGAATAAGTGCAAGGAAGCACTCAGTTTTGTTATTAGTGAGACGATGATTTAAACAATACATGATGACCTTTATACAAGAACCAAACAGGGGTTTTGGTAAATCCCTATTTTGAATGCTTAGTTGAAATATTCTAAAATCTTATAGCGTTTCTATTTCCTCAAGTTGCTGCAATAGCATATCTTCATCCTCTAGTAAGATAGGCTCCTGAAGTAATGTGATTGTAAATTCGCTGCCTGAATTCAGTTCAGAATTCACCTCAATATTTCCTCCATATCGACGCACTAACCCGTAACTAATTGATAGGCCTAAGCCGGTGCCTTCGCCTTGAGTTTTAGTCGTATAGAAAGGATTGAATACTTTATTTGAGCTATTGGTATCCATGCCGGTTCCATTATCTTTAACTATAATTTGCACTCCTTTGTCACCAAAATCTCTGCTATATATACTCACTAGACCATTAGTATTTGGCAATGCTTGAATTGAATTAGTCATCAAATTGACGAGCACTTGTTGTAATTCTTGAAAGTTTATTCTAATTAAAATAGAGGCATCTAAAGTCAGTTCGAGTTCATAACTAATTTCTGAACGTAAATGCTGTATTAATTTTGATGTTTCTTTTATTAATTGGTTAACGTCTACTTCATTCATATAACCTGCGTAAGCATCTGGTTTAGCATATTGAAGTAAATTAGTGGTGATATCTTTTATTCGATATATTTGTTCTATGATGAGGTCGACTTCATCTTGAACGGGTTCGAGCTGTGATCCCATTTCTGCTGTAATAACGTCGATATTACCTAGAATAACGGCTGTGGGATTATTGATTTCATGGGCAACGCCAGCGGTTAATTCACCCAATGCCGCTAATTTTTCAGCAATGACGAGCTTCTGGCGAGTTTTCTTCAATATGGTAATCGTGCTGATTAACTCACTATTTTTTAATTTAAGCTCGGATGTTCTTTCATCTACTTTTTGTTCTAACTCTTTAGCCCAACTCTGAATCTGTAACTTACGCTTGCTTAAAAGATCAAGCATGACGTCAAACTCGTTTGCAAGTGAACCAATCTCATCCTTTGAGGCTATTTTTCCTATTCTTAAATCTTTCCCTCTTCTGGTGGCATGCACAACAGAACTCATGCGCTCTATCGGTTTAAATATTGATTTAGCGCCAATGACAGCTACCAGGCTAGTGAGCCCCATCAGAATGAGAAAAAGTAAAACTAAGCCTATCAATGCATTGATTAATGACTGCCTGAAAGGGGCCTCGAGGAATCCAGCGTATAGCATTCCAACTCGATTGCCCTC